>Ga0247842_10008159_pt1 | contig 11065 bp, 9 predicted proteins | sample LaCruzMarch2015__3_FD_192411 | JGI IMG/M metagenome (GOLD analysis project Ga0247842, IMG submission 192411) | Freshwater microbial communities from meromictic Lake La Cruz, Castile-La Mancha, Spain - LaCruzMarch2015_19m | ecosystem: Environmental > Aquatic > Freshwater > Lake | place: Spain...
ATTATTGCTGCGTTTGCAATAAGATTGTACTATTTTGTTCATACTTCTGGACAGACCCTTTGGTGGGATGAATCGGAGTATATGTCTGCGGCTAAGCATTGGGCATTTGGAGTAAATTATGACTTAAATCCTCAGAGACCTCCATTGTTTCAATTCCTTAGTGCACTGGTTTTTATGATTGGACTTGGAGAAGGATTCATCAGATTCGCATTTGTTCTTATTCCTTCTTTGATATTCATAATAGCAGTATTCTATCTTGGAAAAGAGATGTATAATGAGAAGGTTGGATTACTCTCTTCTTTCTTTGTATGTGTAAGCTGGACAGTATTGTTCTGGACTGCAAGAGTTCAACCAGACTCATTCTCAATTTTATTCCAGACTTTGGCAATATTGTTCATGTGGCGATATTGGAAAGAAAATAATAATAAATCAATTATTTATGCTGGTATTTTTGCTGCGATAGGATTTTACTTCAAAGTTTCTGCATTGCTCGTACCAATTATATTTTTAGTATTTATTATTTTTAAGGATAGATTGTCGATGTTTAAGAACAAGCAGTACTATAAGTTTGTAGGCACTTATTTGCTGACTCTTGTGCCTTACTTTATATGGGCATATGTTACTTTTGGAACTCCTTTTGCATTCAGGCAGGGATATTCTGATGCTGTTGGAACAACAGTTCCATTCTCGTGGAGCACCCTTAATTTGTTCTATGGACTTACGGATAATTTATTGTTTGTTCTATTCCTTATTGGATTAGTTATTTCTTTGGAATTTATCTTGTATGCTGATATACTTGTAAAGAACAAGGAGAAAATGTTGAATCCAGGAATTTTTGGAGTTCTTACATTAATTATTGTTTCTGCATTTTACATATTTTACATTAGAGGGGGAACGGAGGATAGATGGGTATTCCTTTGGCTTCCATTTATATTTATGATGGCTTCTTTAGCACTGGTTAAGATTTACGAATTGACTGGGAAATATGGAAAAAATATTGCAATAATTGTTGTTTTGGTATTGCTTGCACTCTCTGGATATTTCCAACTAACTCATGCAAATCAAATAATTAATGATAGAAAGGATAGTTATTCTCCAATAAAGGATGCTGGGCTATGGATAAAGATAAATTCTGATTTCAATGATAAAGTTGCAACAATATCCATTCCTCAAACGACCTATTATTCTGAGAGAGAGATAGTTAGTTATTCTAAAGTAAAGAATTCGAGCGATTTCGATTTATTTTTAGATGAGAACAGACCAAGGTTTGTTGAAATGTCTTTATTTGAACCTCATCCGAGCACGGCAATAGCGCGGGGACAGCAGGAAGATAAGGGATATATTGTAATGCCCTACTTTAATTCATCAATAGTTTTTGATAGTACTGGAAAACTAATTTCAGCTGATGTAAAACAAACAATAAGTAAGAACAATAAAGAGTTCAAGTATGTCTATCCGATAGATAGTCTTAATGGTGTTTTCGTTTACGAAGTAAAGTATTTGCAATAATGTTACGATAATGTTTAAAAATGCATGTTTATTATCAGAGCTGATGCATAAAAAGATACTTGTAACGGGGGGAGCAGGTTTTATTGGAAGCCATTTGGTTGAATATCTGATTAACCAAGGGCATGAGGTCACAATAATAGATGATTTGTCCGGAGGGTTGATGAGAAATGTTGATGCTAGAGCAAAGTTTGTTAAGGCGAGCATAGTTGATGCAAAAATTGTGGACGAAACTGTTAAGGGAAAAGATGTGATCTATCATCTTGCAGCATATGCTGCTGAGGGATTATCTCATTTTATTAGAAGATATAATTATACAAATAATTTGATTGGTTCTGTAAATCTTATAAATTCCGCGATAAAGCACAAAGTGGAGAGATTTGTATTTACTTCTTCAATGGCTGTTTATGGCTCTGGAAAGCCTCCATTTGATGAAGAGGACATACCAAAGCCTGAAGATCCATATGGAATTGCCAAGTATGCTGTGGAGATGGATCTGAGAGTGGCTAATGAAAAATTTGGATTGAATTATACTATAATTAGACCACATAATGTGTATGGTTCTAGACAATTTTTGGGAGACCCATATAGAAATGTTATAGGTATTTGGATGAATCGAGTCATGCAGGGAAAGGCTCCATTAATTTATGGGGATGGAAAGCAAACAAGAGCATTCTCATACATAGAGGATATAATTCCTTGTTTGGCAAAGGCTGGATTTTTGGAAGAAAAAAATGAGATAATAAATTTGGGAGCAAGTAGGGCCGTTTCACTTAAGGAGCTAGCAGAAATGGTAAAGAATGCAATGGAAAGTGATATAGCCCCTATGCACGTTGAGAAGAGACATGAAGTTGAGCATGCACATTGCACAACTTCCAAGTCGGAGAAGCTTTTAGGTTATAAGGAAAGTGCTTCTTTGGAAGAGGGATTAAAGGCAATGGCAAATTGGGCAAAGAGCGTTGGTCCTATGAATCCGATAATATGGGAAGGATATGAACTAACTGATGGACTTCCTACATTCTGGCAAAATCTTGCAATGGAATATCCCGAAGCTAATCAAAGAATTAATGCTTCTGATTTGAGCTAAATTATCTGTTTGAACATATTTTTTGAAGTGAGAGTATAATATATATTAATAAATGTTGAAATGAAAATTAGAGGTGCGTGCAGAAGCCAAGCTGAGTCTCTGTAAACTATAGATTTGTATATGCTTATGGGTATTTGGGGAATAATTAACATATTTCCAAATACTGTGAGGAAGAAATCTAATCTATTTGGAATCCAATTGAATTCTTTCTTTTCGTTAATGTATATCTTTGCATAATTTTTAGTCCATTTGAGTCTCTTTTTCAAGAAATCTTTCAAACCTTTAACATTCTTATGCCAAATTCGCGCGTTTTCAAGTATTGCAAATCTGGTGTGATTGTGCCTTGCTAGTCTGGCTATGAACTCCACATCTTGAGCGTAATCTCCAACTTCTTTAATTAAATCCCTTCGGAACATGAAGCCATTGCTACCCATGCAAAATGGAAGAGATTTATTCATTAAAACGAGTTCGTATTCTCCCTTATCTGAAATTTTCATCTTTTTTCTATTTAGCTCTATTTGTCCTTCAATGGAACGATTTATTGCAAAAGGATCGACTCCAACATAACTTAGATATCTATTTGTAGCGCTATCTTTTTTGCTCACAAATACTCTGGGAACACTTGCGAATATCTCTTTATCCTGCTCTAGAGGTTTTATCATGCGATTAATCCATTCATTTCCTATTAATTCGATATCTGATTCTGCGATTACCAGATATTTTCCCTTAGATTTCCATATTCCCTGATCTTTTCCATTTCCTGCTCCTTCTGCGAGCATTTTTGGATTGTTAAATATCTTAACATTATATTTCTTACACTCCTTCAAGACTTCAGGATTAGAGCCTCCGTCAATTATGAGTATTTCTATTCTATTTTGAGGGTAATTTTGAGAACGAATTGATTTTAACATTGAGATTACTCTAAAATCTTTTTCTTTCATGGGCGTTACAAAACTTATTAGGGGCTTCATGTCAATAATTTATCTTAGAAATAGACCATATATAAAACCTGCGCCGTAGCTAAGATGAATTGTTAAAAATATGAATGGAAGAACAAAAAATGAAAAAAGAATGTTATTTTTAGAGGATTCGTATATGGAGAAAATGAGATTTAATAGAATATATAGATAAATTGGATAGATGAATAGGCTGGATAATGCGAGAGTGAATGGCAGAGTAATAAGGTATAGCAAAAATAGGCTTGGAACTGCGAAGGCTGGATTTTTTATGGCTGATAGACCTTCTCTCATTGTGCGAGTTTTCCCATAATTGAATATTTGCTTTGAAAGGGAGAGCAAATTGGTTCGTCTCTTGTTGTAAACCACTATATCTGGGCTGTAGGCAACATTAAAACCTGCAGATTTCGCATCAGCTATGAACTTGGGGTCTTCTCCTGGATAGAGCGACTCATCAAATTTCACTTTTTTGAAAACTTCTTTCTTGCATATTAGGTTTGCAGAAGTAAGTTGAAACTCGTTTGCATCAAAGTCAATTTTTCCAGTTTTATATCTTGAACTTACCGTCGCTGCTCCAAAGATTGAAGAGAGGGCAAAACCTGAGGATTTTGCAAAAAATCCTTCGTCTTTATTATTTAGTTGGGGGCCTCCAACAATATCTATTGATTTATATTTTGAGATGAATGAATTTATTTCTTTCAGCCAGTTTGATGAAAGCAGAGTGTGTGTGTTAATGAAAGCAACATATGGAGTTTTTACTTTCTTAACTCCTTGATTTCTGTTCTTAGAAGGATTTGGGCCTTTTTCAATGATTAGAGGAATTTTTTGTTTGTTTAGGTTATTTAAATCTAGAATTTCTGCCTTTTCTGAAGCTGGAATTACAATTGTTATTTTTTTCATCTTTAGTTAGATAGCCTTTTTTGGAAAAGGAATTTAAGATTACCAAATCCGTCAAAGATTTTAGAGAGTTTTGTTTTTCCAAGTCTTTTCTTGTAGAATCCAGGTATTTCTTCAGATTTTACTTTTGTAAAGGCTTCAATTTTAATCTCTTGACTAAAGGGCATTCCATCGGAGGTTACTTTTAATTTTGGAAGTATTGATTTTTTAATAATCCACATTCCACTCTGAGAATCTTTTATTTTAAATCCGAAAAGTAGGTTGGTAAAAAAGGTTAGACCGGCGTTTCCTATTTTGTTTGAGAAATGCATCGAATCTTTAGATAAATTTGCAAATCTATTTACAGTTATAAAATCAAGATTATGGGAATTGAAATAATTAAGATAGAGAGGGATATTCTCAAATGGATATGTTCCGTCTGCGTCTCCAGTAATTATTATTTCGCCCTTTGCTTCTTTTAATCCGATTTTATATTGTTTACCATATCCTCTTTCTGTTGTAATTACTCTTGCTCCTGCTTTTTCTGCTAATTTTCTAGTTTTGTCGGTACTTTTTCCGTCTATAATGAGAACCTCTACTTTGTATCCAATCTTTTTTATTTTAGATATTGGAATTGACCTAATGGTATCTACTATCCCTTGCTCTTCATTTAATGCAGGCATTAGTACTGTAAGTATTTTTTGTTTCATTTTTAATCTTTAAATGCTAGGTAAATTAGATAGAGGACTGATAGGGCTGAAATTATTGCTGCCAATTTGAGGATTATTCCTGCTGTGGAATATAGAGTGTTGTTTAGGCTTCCATTAATAGAATAATTATCAAATATTGGAGATATTCTAGTATCATAACCTAGGGGGTAACTCCACCAGGCTTTGTTTTTGTAGGAAAGAGTATATATTGATTCTGGAACGTACATTTGGGCTGAATATACTTTAAAGTAGCTTTCTTTTCCAGGGTTGCTTAGGAGAGGAATATAGGTATTTCCGCCTTTTGACGATTCTATGTTTGCCACCATTTTTCCATTCTTCGCAAAATATTCTGTGAATTGATTCATTGTTTCATTTAGAGCTGGATCAACTCCCCATCCACATGTTCCCCTTGCACACTCTACGAAAAAGGCAGTTACAAGATATTGCTTCTCTTGACTAATTTTATCTGAACTCATGTAATTTATAAAAAGAGGCGCTTCAAGGTAAAATCTATCATTAAAAATCCAGGCATCTTGCCCTCGATAGATTCTTTCATCCAATATAACTATATCTGCTAGGCCGATATTGGCTTGTTTATAATTCATTAATTGAGTTTGGGGACTTTCTGAGTAAAAGTGATAGTAGGTGTAATAACTTCCTCCTATTTGAACACCGAGATAAATTAAACTAAATACTATGATTATGAAAATAATTACCTTTGTGTGTTTTCCATTTAACTTTATTAGCAGAGAGTCAATTAGATTTGCAGCAATGGGTGTGGCAAATATGGCCATGAAGAGGTAGTGCTTTGCAAGAATTTGATTTGAACCGATATAAACCCAAGGGATTACAAATAGAAGAAGGAAAATTGGAATATATCCATAATCTTTTTTGTATAGCAACATCAAAAATCCAATAACAAATAGGATAAATATAAGTGGATCGGATATGAAGAAAAACTTTAAGGTCTGATAAAATAATGGACTGGTCTCGGATGAGTTTGGAGAATTACCTAGGATAAATCCTTTCAAATCTGTACTCTTATCCCATCCAGAATCGCCACCAAAAAATTCAGCAGACTTATTGTGCCCTATTCCAAAAGTTTTCGATACAAGATAGTCTGTGAATCCCTTATCTTTGTATAAAAGATAATTATTTATTATTAATGGGGCTGCGAAGATGGAAGCAATTAATCCAAATATCAGAATGAATTTTATTATTTTAGAAAATTTTATATCTTTGCTGTATGAATAAAATAGGGCATAGAGAATAAGAGCGAATGCAAACATTGGAGTATATGCTTTTGTCATAAAACCTAGTCCCATAATAATTCCACTATAAACAAACATCATTGAACTATTATTTTTAATGCCTCTCTGGAAAAGAAGTGCTGAGAATAGAACAAAGAACATGGCAAGAGTGTCCATTTCAGAGAGAGTATTTTTTATGAGCCAGGGAGAAATGGCAACTAGAAGAGCTGAGAGCAGAGCTGTTCTTTTTGAGAAAAACTCCTTTGAGAATAGAAAGATTAGAAGAATTGATAGAGAACCAAATATGAGTGTTACAAATCTAGATGAAATTTGATTTATGCCAAATATTTTGAATGCGATATCTGTAAGATAGTACCAAAGAGAGGTTGATTGATCCCAGGTTTCAAGCTTTCCAGAGTCTGTGAAATTTATCGCAGGGGTGGCAAAATGTGAATCATCTGCACCGACCATGAGATTATTTGCAGCAATAAGTCTTAGCACTATTCCAAAAATTAATATTAAAAAGAGGTATAGTCTTGTTTTATCCTCAGAGTATATTGTCTCTAGAATCCAATCCAGAGACTTTCCAAATATGCTTTGTTTATTATTCATGTTAAAATTTTATCTTAAATGGTAAATTGTCATATAACTTTATAAAACCTTTCAAAGGAGAGTTTAATAATCTTAATCTTAAGATTGCCAGAGCCATCATTGGTCCTGAACTTAAAAGTTTTATTTTTGAAAAAGTCTTATCACTCCATACTGTTGGAAACTCTTTTATTTTAAATCCTTTCTTCTTTGATATGTACAGCAAATCTATATCAAAAGCCCATTGAGACATTGTTAAGGAAGGAAGAATGGATTCTATGGTTTTCCTTTTGAATAGTTTTGCACCACACTGAGTGTCCGAATAGGGGAAGAAAAGCAAAGAACGTATGTAAAAGTTGTATACTCTGGAGGCAATAATCCTCGCGATTGTTTGTTTTGGACTGAGAATTGCTCCAGGAATATATCTCGAGGCAATAATCCCATCGTAGCTAGAGATATTTTTGACCAATTTAAGGTATTCTTCAGGACTTGTTGAAAGATCTGCATCAACGAAGCCAATTAGTTCATTTTTTCTTTTTAGGGTATCCCTAAATCCAGAAACTACTGCATATCCCTTTCCACCCCTTATTAAATTGAGATAAATTATTCTCTTATTTTTCTTGGAGAAGGATTTTACTATACTTTCTGTTTTATCTTTAGTGTTATTTATCACGACTAGAATCTCATAATCTAGCTCTCTATTTTTTCTGGCTTTTTCAAAGAATAGGGAGTATTTTTCAAGAGTTTTTCCTATTCGTTTTTCTTCATTGTACGCTGGAATAACTATGCATAATTTGTTCATGATATAGCAAAAAAATTGATTTATTTAAATATGTGCTTTATTGCTCGGACTTGAGAAATAGAAGAGTTCCAATTAGGAATATCAGTGAGGCAAAAAGGTATGCTAGAGAGAACTCAATTAGGGAAGATGAGAATAGGAATAGAAGAATTACTTCGATTATTGGGAAAATTATGAAGAGGAGATATCTCTTTAACTTGCTCTTTGAGAGCTTATATAGAATTGCTAAATTTGCAAGAGATTGAAGGCCAAATGAGACTCCCACAAAAAATAGAATTCCAGATGCCTGGGAGATATCTTCTTTTCCAGAGAAAATGGTAAGAATTAGATCTGGGAAGAAATAAAACAACAAAAGAGCCAGGACTATTAAACCTATTACAAGCGCTAGAGAGTTATATAGGAGTCCTCGAGTTTTTGTTTTCTTTTCTGCTGATAGAGGGAACATTGCTCTGCTTATGGGTTGTGTTCCCCAGAAGATTGTTTTTCCTAAAATTGAAGCAAGAGCATAATATCCTGCAATATCTGCTGGAAATACAATCTTAGCCACTAGAACGTCCAAACTGTAAAATGCAATTATGATAAGCATTAGGAAAATCACCGGTTTAGAATAGTTGTATATCTCTGATGCGTCTGCCTCTTTTTCTTTTGATTTCATTATTGCCCTAAGGCTTCTGAATGAGAAGAGGAATGCTACAACTCCTCCGATTATTGTTGCAGCAATGGCGCCGTAAACTTTCCAGCCAAGTAAAACAAGAATTATTGCAAGAACTAATTTAACTGTCGAGTCTGTTACTAAATTTAAGCCTAGAGATTTGAACTTTTTCTTTCCAAGCATAACTCCTCGGCTTATGGGAGTAAGGAATGAAGTAAAAATAATCAGTCCATTAAGTGACAGGAGGAGATAATTTATTTTTAAAAGTCCCGAGAGTGGATATGCGATGGCTAGATAAATTAAAAACAAAATTGATGAGAAGATAAGTGCTCGGTTGATGGACCTTTTCAATAAGTTTTTAACTTTTCCTGGAGATTTTTCGCTTGAGGAATATTTTGCAAGAATTGTTTGAACTCCCTCTGTGAAAACTCCTAGAATATATATTATTGAAAATAGCGTCGCTAAAACTCCATAATCTTCAACAGTGAGAAGCCTGGCCATTGAAAATTGAAAAACGAAATTCAAAACATTAAAGAGATTGAAGGCTATAAGAAGAATTATACTTCCTGAAAGAAGTGCTTTATTTAATTTCATTTTATAACTTCAACCTCACAATGAATAGTATTAACAACGTTGGGAATATATTTTCCAATGGAGGCTCTACATGATTGAGGTATCCAAGTCCAGAATTTAGAGGTAATTAATTCCATTGAAGTAAGCTTAAACTTAATTAAATTATTTACTCTATACGGATTATTAATTCCTAGTAGATTTCTAATGGTTGTATCTGAAAATAAATGTTTATGTTGGATACAATTTACAGCAGATTGGGAATTGTAATATGGGATAATTATATCTATCTTTGCTTTGTTTTTACTTATTCTCCATAATTCATCCATTACTTTTTCTACATCGTCTAAATGTTCTAAGATATACCAGGCTCTAATCTCTTCAAAGGCGTTATCTTTAAAAGGATAAGGAAAACTATTAAAATTAAATGATTTATTTATCCCTTTTCCTGATTGATTATCGACATTTAACCACTCTTTTTCAGGTTCTATTTTTTTTCCACATCCAAAGTTAAGTTTAGTACTACTCAATTGTTGGGTTAAAATCTTTCCTTTTGTCCTCATTTTATAGGAATATTCCTTGTCTGAATATTATGAATCCTAGGATAATTACGATAATTTGGAAAAGCCAAATGAGATAAACTGCATTCCGTTCTGTTGATTTAATTCCCATTTTCTTAAGAAGGAATATTGAAATGTGGGTTAGACCATATAATTTTGGGTAAAGCAAATCCAATTCTCCTGATTTTGTTGGTTTTCCGAATGATTCTTTTACTAATCTTCCTCTCAATTTGAGAGCTACTTCGAAGAAATATGGAATGAAAAAGAATAGTGCGATTTTTTCGAAATTACCTAATATTGCTGAGATTGCAAGTAATCCTCCAATCGTGTATGTAAGTGAATCTCCTGGAAAGATTTTAGCTGGATATAAATTGTAGAATAAAAATGAAAGAAGAGAAGCAATCATGCAAAGGGCAATTAGTGCGAGCCAGGTTGTTCCTGTGAAATAGGCAGTTATTCCGAAGGCAAATAGAAGAAGTATTCCTTGTCCTGCCTCCAAGCCATTAAATCCTGCTAGAAAATTGAAAGTCGTTGTTGCACCAACAATACCTATAGGGATAACAATACAAGCATATAATATTCCTAAATCAACTACTCCAAAAAATGGAATTGAAACTATACTTTCTCCTGCTTTTATTACTATTAGAGGAATGGCTGCGAATAAAACAAGAAACAATCTTGATTTCCGACTAAGTCCAATTTTCCAACCCAGAATATCATCCGTTAAGCCTACAAATGAAATAATTAATAATGAACAAAGCAATGCAAACATTTGAAGGACTGTCTCAGTGGTTTGATAATAAAATGTTTTTATGGCAATATATATTAAAACACCTAAAATAAATCCTGCCACGACTGTTAACCCTCCGGCTTCGGCAACTATCGGCTTATCTAGTTTTTGAATATCCTTTCCCACAAGACCAACTTTCTTTGCTCGTTTTATCCATTGAGGGATAATCAGCAAGGTAAAAACTAGGCTTACTAGTACAGGTATAATCAAAATATATGGAATCATTTTGCTATTTTTAGTTTTGGATTAAGATATGATGTTTGAAGATAGTCTGGGTTTACTTTCATTCCTGCTGGATAATTAACTGACCAGATTTTTATTGGTCCTTGAATACCTGATAGATAGACAAAATCAGATTGCAATCCATTTTGTTTTAAGTTTTTAACTATCACATTATCTTCTGAATGAACTAGTCTGAAATAAGGATTTTGTTCATTGAATAGGTAAAGTCTTACTAATCTTGTGTCGATTGTTTTAGTGCTTAGATATAACAGCGCGCCTTCTGGGAGGATTGAATTTTGAGTTGCCATTGGGAATATGAAAATTCCGGCATTAATTCCAGAACCGAAATCGGTAAGGTTTGAATCGTGGGCATATCTTAGAGGTATGAGATATTGGTTTCCTTGGTAGTAGAATAATCCTTGGGCCAATATTATTCCTGATGAATCCTTTTCAATAACTATTGCAATTATCCCTGCTTTTCCTTCTGGAAGAATTATTT
>Ga0247842_10008161_pt1 | contig 11063 bp, 14 predicted proteins | sample LaCruzMarch2015__3_FD_192411 | JGI IMG/M metagenome (GOLD analysis project Ga0247842, IMG submission 192411) | Freshwater microbial communities from meromictic Lake La Cruz, Castile-La Mancha, Spain - LaCruzMarch2015_19m | ecosystem: Environmental > Aquatic > Freshwater > Lake | place: Spain...
CAAGGCTCACAACCGTCGGGATCCCCCAACCGGAGAAGACTTCGCCGAGCGATTTCAAGTGCTGATCTGCGGCGTTCCTGCTCTTGTCAGCCCGTACGCTCTCGACCGCTGCCCAGGATGTTCCCCCCCAGCCACCAATGTCGATCGCCCCGGCTCCGATTCCCCAGCACTGCCGGGCAGTCTTTGCGGAGATCCCGCAGCCGGTCTCTTTCACAATGACCGGCACTTTCGACTCTGCACAGAGCGATTCAATCGCGGCGAGGCACCCGATCGCATTGTGGTCGCCTTCCGGCTGGATCGCTTCCTGCAGGAAGTTTGCGTGGATCGCGATCGCATTCGCGTCGATCTGCTCCACTGCCTGTTCCGCCCACCCGTTCCCGTGGTCCCGGAGCTGGACTGCGCCGAGATTTGCGACAAGGAACGCATGCGGGGCTTCATCCCGTACGACCGAGAAGGTATCCGCAAGAGCGGGGTTCTCAAGCGCTGCCCGCTGTGATCCAACGCCCATGCCGATGTTGAAACGTTCAGCCATGCGGGCGAGCCGGGCGTTCACCTCAATTGTTCCGGGATGACCGCCGGTCATCGCAGAGATGAAGAGCGGGGAGGCGACACGGTGGTCCAGAAACCGGGTGGAGAGGTCGATGGTACCCATATCGCATTCCGGTAGTGCATCATGGACAAACCTGACATCCCCGAATCCGGCATCGCCTGCCTCAACCGCTTCCTCTGCACAGATGCGCAGGTGATCAAGTTTGCGCGACGATGTAAACCGTTTCTTGTCTCCCATCTCATCACCCGACTCTCACTCGTGTCCCGCCGTGGTTCGCCCCGGCAAGGAACGCCCCGAGCTGCGAGACATGAAATATGTCTGACCCGATACCCGCGTCTGCGAGTTCGAGCAGTTCGTTTAACTTCCCTCTCATTCCACCGGTGACATCGGTATGTAGCGAGTTGCCGATCTGGAGGGCAGGCGCTGTCTTCTGTGTAATCTCAGGGACAACACGCCCTCCATCCAGCACTCCCGGTACGTCGGTGGCGAGCCCTACCCGGCTGCACTGCAACGGCACAGCGAGATACCGCACGAGCTGGTCGCCCGATACGATGCAGGCTCCCCGCGAGAGGTCCATCACCACGTCTCCGTGGATCACAGGGACCATCCCGAGATCGAGCATCTTTTTTATGTGGCGGCTCTCAAATGCGACAAGCCTTCCGTTCTCCGCGAGCCCGGCATGGAACGGGTGAACGCCGATTGCCGGCACCCCGCACTCACGGAGTGCCCGGACGACCTCCTCATTCAAGCCGCTGACCACCCGGTGGGTGATCGCGATGCCTTCGGTCTGACCGGCAGTGGCACCCACGTCAAGCCGGTACCGCTTCGCTTCAGGATGCCCGCACGATCCGGCGCCATGAACGATGAGGATCCGTTCCGTGTGTGCGCACGCGATCGCCTGCGCGACCGAAGCCAGTCGTTCACGGTCGATAGCACAGTCTGCGCTCTTGTCTGTGATGACGCTCCCGCCGAGTTTCACAAAGGTGAGGTCAGACATTCCGCTCCTTTTTGACCCCTTCTGTGTCGATACCCGTCATGATCGCCCGTGCATCACAGGCTTCGATCGCACCGGCGACCCTTTGTTTGTGCTGGCGGGGACAGATTGCAACCATGCACCCTCCGCCACCGGCTCCCGTGAGCTTTGCCCCGAACGCCCCCGCTGACCGGGCGGCGAGGACGAGCCGGGAGAGCTGGGGGTGCCCGACGCCGAGCGCATCTAAGAGTGCGTGGTTCATGTTCATGTAATGCCCGAGTTCTTTTGGGTTGTTGAGATGGTGAATTGCCGCAAGGCTCACACCCTCAATCGCGGAGAGGATGGGATCGACGATCTCCGGGTGCATTCGTTTTAACTCGCTCACCTGCTCCACCATCTTTGACGTGCTGTGCGAGACGAGGGAATCGCCGATGACAAGGTGCATATTCTGGGGCGGGAGCCGTCTTCGGGAGGTGCCGGTGACAAGGACGATCCCTCCATATGCGGAGACGGTTGTATCCGTTGGGCTCGCCCGCCCTTTCTGCACCTGTTTCTCGATCTCGAATGCCATGTTGGCGATCTCCTCGCGGGTCTTCTTCTTCCCGAACTCGTCGTTGATTGCGGACAGGGTGGCAACTGTCACGGCAGCGGATGACCCCAGACCCGATGAGCTGGGAATCTGGGAGTTGATATAGACGCTCCCGGTCACGTCCATCATTTCGAAGCACCCGTCAATATACGGGGATCTCGCCCGCTGTGGGCGCGTGGTATTCCGTACCGTCACAAAGACACGGGGCTTGATCGCCATCGCAATACCGGGCTTGCCGTACACGACTGCATGCTCTCCGAAGAGAAACACCTTGCCCGGCGCACTCCACGTTGCCAACCTACATCACCGCAATGGCTGCGTACCCCACGACCTCGCGGTGGTCTCCGGTCACATCCCCGCTGGTCGCGTACCGGATCAGCTCTCCTGCCGTTGCCCCAAGCATGCCGCAGGCAGTGACCATGACCGAGATCGGACCATAGCCGCAGGCAGACACGCCCCGTTCCTCTATCCGCCGGTAGAACTCTTTCACATCCAGCGTGCGCAACGCTTCGATCGCGTACAGATCTTCGGTCTTTGCCCGTGTTTCCGGCACATAATGCGAGAAGTCGCTTGAGGCGATGATGCGGATCTCCCGTTTTGTCCGGCGGGCAGCATCCACGATCTTCTCTGCAAGCGGGGCTACCCCGGAAATATCCTGCACGCCCATCATGACAGGCGCAATCCGTGCACGGGGGAACCGGTACTTCACGAACGGGACCTGCACCTCGATCGAGTGTTCATCCCGGTGGGAGAACTCGTCAATCTCGATGTCCAGTGCTTTGACAAAATCCGCATCCGTGTCCACGACCCCGAGGGGTGTCTCCCACGGGATCACAGAACCACAGGTGGTATACCCCCGGTGGGACGGTCCGACAAGAACAAAAGTCCCGGAAAATCCGGAAGGAATTGCAGCGAATGCGCAGGCAGCCACCTGCCCTGAATAGATATAGCCGGCATGGGGTGATACGACCCCGAGGGCATTTCCCGCCGAAGGGGCTCCGGAGAAGAATTTCTCTAGGAGCTGCTCAAGATGGGAGGGATCCCGCGGGTAAAACATACCCGCCACAGCGCAAGAACGCATCTTCATCGGATCAACCCTCTGGTCGTCCTGTTATATCTAACGATCGGTCACCTAAAAAAAAGGGACTGACCACATCAGATATCGGTCTCGAAGTCCTCTTGGGTAAGAGCCGTCGAGATCCCACGGAGCCGGAGCATCTCGCGGGTTAAGAGGAAGTAAATCATGGAGAGCGCTTTTCTGCCCTTGTTGTTCGTCGGGATGACAAGGTCAACAAACTGCGTCATGTTGTTCGTGTCGCAGAGTGCCACGACGGGGATACCGCACTGGACTGCTTCGTTGATCACCTGTGCATCACCAATCGGGTCAGTGACAACAATGACCGTCGGCTCGATGTAGTTTGCAAGGACCGGGTTCGTCAGGAGTCCCGGGATAAACCGTCCGGTTGCCGACATCGCACCGATAGTATCGGCAAACTTCTTTGCCGGGTATTGTCCGTACTGACGGGACGTCACCACAAGGATGTTGGGCGTCTCGTACTGGTTTAAGAATTTCGCGACGGTCTTGATCCGTGCGTCAGTCTCCCGGATATCCAGGATATACAGTCCATCGCCGCGGACGCGGTAGATGAACTTCTTCATGTCCTCGCTCTTCTGCTGGGTGCCGATGTGAACCCCAGCCGCCAGGTATTCTTCGACGGGGATGAGTGGTTCCTTGAGTTCGATTTCCATCTCGTTTACTGTGGTCATAGCTGTTCCTCTATGCGTATTAATTCGTTTAATTTAGCGATGCGTTCTCCGCCTACAACTCCGCATTTTAAGAAAACGCAGGAGAATGCGGTGGCAAGGTGCGCAATGGTCGTATCGGTCGTCTCACCGGACCGGTGGCTCATCACCGTGTCCAGACCATTTGCATGGGCGAGATGGACTGCATCGAATGTGTCCGTCAGCGTCCCGACCTGGTTGGGTTTTATGAGCACGCAGTTTGCCGAGTCAAGTTCGATACCCTGCTGGATCCGGTCGACCTGTGTGACAAAGATGTCATCCCCGCACACGAGGCACCGGTTTCCGACCTGGTCATTGAGTTCTGCAAACGCGTCAAAGTCTTCTTCATGGAGGGGATCCTCAACATAGACGAGGTCGTAGCGGTCAACAAGTTCCGCGATATATGCGATCTGCTCTTCAGTTGAGCGGACCTGGTCGCGGTACTTGTAGCCTTCCCCGTTCCACATCTGGCTCGACGCAACGTCGATCCCCATATCAACAGAGATATTCATCTCATCGGCGACAAGTCCGGTCGCCTCGGCAATGAGCTCAAATGCGAGGGCATCGTCGATCTGCGGTGCCCACGCACCCTCATCACCCTTGCCGGCAGCAATCCCGCGTTTTGTGAGGAGCGCCTTGACGTTCCGGTGGACAGCGGCATTGGCAAATACCGCGTCCTCCACATTCGTTGCGCCACCGGGAACGACCAGGAATTCCTGGATCTCGGTTGCGTTTGCCGCATGTGCACCGCCCCCGATCACATTCCCTAACGGGAGGGGCATCTCACTCGTAAACACACCCCCAATATAGCGGAAGAGTGGCATCCCCAGTGCAGATGCGGCGGCTTTTGCGTTCGCGAGCGAGAGGGCGACAGCGACATTGGCTCCAATCCCGGAGAAGTCGCTCGTGCCGTCAATGTCCCAGAGTTGCCCGTCAAATCCTTCCTGGTCGGATGCATCCATCCCAATCAGGGCAGGGAGCAGGTTCTGGCAGGCATTATCAATCGCATCCTGGGTCGGTCTGACCTTTGCTTCGCGCGACCCGGTACTGGCTCCACTTGGTGCTGCTGATCTGCCGGAGCCTGTTGCCGTGTGCACTTCCGCTTCTACCGTGGAATTGCCCCGGCTGTCAAGGATCGCCCGCAACTCGATTGCTTCAATCGTCGTCATACGGCTTCTCTCCTTTTACTTCCTCTTTACAGTAATGGGGATAACGTTCGCGTTGTACTCCTCGATTGCGATCTCCAATGGATCGATCCGGGAAGTTGTAACAAGTAGCGGAGCACCCATCGATATCTGCAGAGCCCTTGCTCCAATAATCCGCGCCCGTTCGTACCGGGTGTATACCTGCGTCTGCATTCTTGTCCTCGAAAATGGTTTAGTCAAAATTTGGTAGTTGGATAAATGGGGTCGCTGAGATTTGAACTCAGGTCACTGCGTCCCGAACGCAATAGGATAGACCAGGCTACCCTACGACCCCGCGTTCTTGTGTCGTTTACTGGTATGGGTTGAGCTCATCAATGATCTCTTTGTGCGTGAGAAGCATGCGCCTGCAGCAGTACCGGGTGATACCGAGATCGTCGAGGATCTGTTTAGGATCCTCGCCTTTCCCCCGCCGCGCCTTATATTCTTCCCACGCTGTGGAAATGGGTTTTCCACAGGTGAAACATCGTACGGGTATCAAGATTCTCGACCTCTCAATATGTCTGTTGTCTTAACGATAAGACTTTTGGAATTTCTTTCTTGCGCCACGACCGTGCGGCTTTTTCGTTTCTTTCTGCCGGGAGTCGTTCACAAGGAGCGTTCTGTCGTAATTGAGGAAGATATCCTTGATCTGCGGGTCATTTGTCCACTCAAGGATACCGCGGGCAAGCGCGGTACGGACCGCTTCCGCCTGCCCCATAACACCGCCGCCCAAAACGTCGATGGTAACGTCGATGTCGTTCGTCGCGTTCGGGACGAGGAGCAGGGGTTCAGCGATCTTCATACGGGTCGTCTCGCTGCCGTACTGTTCGAGCGGCACAGAGTTGATCCGGATCACGCCTTTGCCTGCCTTTAACGTCGCCCGTGCGATTGCCGTCTTGCGTTTTCCGCTTGTGTTTATGATCTTTACCATCCTGACCACCTTAGAACTTCGCTCCGAGCGAGGTGCTGACCGCAGCGAGCGTGACATACTGCGGGTTGTTCAGCCGGTCCATGTGCGCTGCTTCGGGAACTTCCATCTCCTTGCCTACAAGTCCGACGGGGATGCCGACATAGCACTTGACCCGCTTCATGGCGTCAACACCACGGGGGCGCTTGTACGGGAGCATGCCCCGTATCGTCCGCTTCATGAGGTGATCCGGTCGGCGCGGGACGAATGGTCCCCAGCGGTCACCGGAGGCGCCACGTTCCCTCTTGTGCTTGTAGTTCGCGAGCACACGTTCCCGGCTGCCGGATATGATTGCCTTTTCGGCGTTCACGATTGCGATCTCTTCCCCGGCAAGAGCCCGCTGTGCAACAATGCTTGCAAGCCTGCCAAGGATGAGCGAGTCGCCGTTGATTACTGTTACCATATTCTTCTCACCTCAGGATCCGGACACCGCTGCCTTTCGGGTTGTCCTGCAGGAGCTGCTCGATCGTCATGCATTGTCCCTTTGCGTCCCTGATCTTGCAGGTTGCAGATTCTGAAAAGTTCAGCGCTGCAACTTTCACGGACTGCTCCAGCACGCCGCTGCCCAGCACCTTTCCGGGGACGATGATCGTCTCCCCGTCCTGGGCATAGCGGTTGATCTTGGACAGGTTGACCTCAGCGTAATTCCTGCCTGGGGTCTCCAGCCTGCTTGCGATCTCGCGCCAGATCTTTGCCTCATTCTCCCGTGACTTGTTCTTCAAGGCTAGAATGAGGTTGGTAAGACGGGGGTTCGTCTTCTCCACGATTCTTGTCATTTCTTCTCCTCCCCTGAAATTTCGCTTGTCTGTGACTCCAGCTCGTTCGCCTGATCTCGTAAATACATGAGCGCCCGTTCCAGGATCTCCTTTACGGGCAGTGACCCGTCACTCTCGACCACAAAGATAAACCGGTCGGGTTCTGCGGAGATTCGGATTGCGGGTTCTTCCCCGATCCCACTTGCCATGCATGCCTTCTCACAGAGCCGGCACATGGAACAGTCCGGGAGTTTGCCGTCTAGTACCTGAACCTTCTTGCCCTTCACTCCGATAATATGACGAGGACATTCGTCCACGCACATGCCGCACGCGTCGCATGCATCACTGATCGTCACGACCGGGTAGTTTTTGTACCCGCATACGAGCGTTGGCTGCCATTTCGCGTGCTCTCTTCCGGTATTGAGGATCGCATGCGCTTCGATGACGAGTTTCTGCCCTTTTACGAGTTTCACGATGGGAATATTATCATACACCGGGGTCGTCTTCGGGTCCTGGGGAATCAGGTCACTTGACATGACCGTCTTTGGTCCTTCAACACTCAACGTGAAGGTGACCGTGCAGCTGGGGCATCCCGCCCCGCCGCACGTGCATTTTTCCTGAGTCGTGTAGGTAGTAAGGTCGGTTTTTATGGGGATGAGCCCGATGCGGTGCGCCAGCATTTCGTCAAAGAGTGCGCTCGTGTTATCATAGATGCGCAGATCTTCAATGGCAAGGGTCGGCACTTCTCCGATCATTGCCCTGCGGAACGCGTTGGCGAACCCCGGACTCGCCCCCGAGAGGGTGAATCGTGCGAGGGTATCGTCCAGACTCGCGAATTCGATCTCCATCACACTCTCCTTCCGCGTCTGCCACCTTTCGGGCGGCACGAGTCGTGGGGAATTGGTGTAACGTCTTCAATGCGACCGATCCGCATGCCGGCGCGGGCGAGTGCCCGGATGGCTGCCTGGGCACCGGGTCCCGGGCTGCGCTGTTTGCCCTGCCCGGGTGCACGGACTTTCACATGAACGCCGACAATGCCTTTTTCGCGGGCGATTGCAGCGACGTTGCCTGCCATCTGCATCGCAGCGTAAGGGGAACTCTCGTTCCGGTCCTGCTTGACCACCATGCCGCCGCTTGACTTTGTGACGGTTTCTGCACCGGATAGGTCGGTCACGGTGATGATCGTGTTGTTGAACGAGGCGAAGATATGCGCAACGCCCCACTTCTCCTTCTCATTTGCTGCCATCTTATCTCACTCCTGCGGGTTTGGTGATACGGGTGCGCTCCGCGTGGGAATCTGCAACGAACGGTGATTTGCCGTAGTAGGAGATCTGGGGCTCTTCGATACGGGTTACACGGTAACCCGGTATGTTGACACGTCTTCCGGCGATAGCAATGTGCCCATGGGTGATGAGCTGCCGTGCCTGTTTCGGCGACCGGGCAAGCCCTTTCCGGTGGACGAGGGTCTGGAGCCGGCGTTCGAGTTGTGCCTGCACCTTGAGCGAGAGGACGTTCTCGATGTCCGCATCGGGTCCGAGCAGTCCGGCGCGCTGCATGTGGCTGATCAGTTCAGTCTTTTTTGCATCGACGACGTTCCGGTCTGTCGCGCTCGAAATGAGGGCGAGCAGGCTGCGGGCTGCCTTGCGGTACTTGCGCAGGATACTCTGCGCCTTCCAGACTTCGCGCTTGTTGCGCAGCCCGTACTCGATGACAAGGCGGGTTTCATCCTCAATCCGCGTCTTCTCGAATGGGCGTTTTGGGGTCTGGTACGCCTTGTGATTCTTTCCCGGGTATCCCATGGCTTACGCACCTCCCTCTTTCTTCTTCTTCACACCGACCGTCATGCCGGTACGCCCGGTTGACTTGGTGCGCTGTCCGCGGACTTTCTGACCGGTCTCGTGCCGGATACCACGGTAGCAACGGATCTTCCTCATCATGTTGATGTCTTCGTCCTTTGAAAGCGCGACGTCAACCCCAATGAGATGTTTTGCCTCACCAGTGTAGACGTCCTTGGGACGGTTCATCATCCATGACGGGATCTTCGTTGTGTATTCCTCAACAGCGGTGCGGAGCCGTTTGACAGACTCTTCATCGATGCGACCGAGCAATGCATACTCGTCCACGTTCGCCATACGGGAAAGAACCGTGGAGGTATGCCTGCCGACACCTTTGATGCCGGTCAGGGCTACCCGCACGGATTTCGTCCCGTCCAGATCGGTTGTGCCGATCCGTACAAAGTATTTTATTTCGTCTTCCTGAGCCATCCAATCCCCTCGATAGTGAGATTTTCTCTGAAGCGCTGAGGGAGGGATTTGAACCCTCGAGTCCCAAGGGGACACAGGTTTAGCAAACCTGCGCCATACCAGGCTTGGCTACCTCAACAGAGGAATCTCGCATCTTTTACAGACACTCGCAGTGGATCTCCACTGCTCCATGAATGGTGCTTTATAATATGGTAGGGTGGGAGTAATAAGTGTTTGGCTTCCCGGCATCACAGTGGATGGGCTTTTTGTTTCTTGCAGTGCGGTGGAGCGGCTTTTGAATTTTCCTGCAAGACCGTTGTATGCCACGCGGGAAGGCGTGATTAGTGCCCACCCGTGTTCCGGCAATGCGTCTCGTATGCGTTCTTTGCCGCTGCGATCTCCGCGTCCCGTTTGCATCCCGCCCGCCCGACACCCCAGAGTATGCCATTGACGCTGACCTGTACTGAGACTGCTGTGCTTCCGTTCTCCGGCACGGGTTCATGGTACTGTAGTATAGTACGTACATCCGGGGGCTGGAACTTTTTCTGGACGCATTCCTGGAGTTTGTTCTTCCAGGATGTGATGGGTTCCGCATGCTCGATCCGTTGCCGGAACAACCGGTGGACCAGCTGCTGCGCACCAGTGATCCCTTTATGATAGTACACCGCTGCAATGAACGCTTCGAGCGCTCCCGCCCGGATGGAGTCGTTGAGTTCCTGACCGGATCCCCTGCGGATGCACGGGTCGAAGATCCGGGTGGCGACAACGATCTCTGCGAGTTTCCGGTCGTTTGTGATATCGTGGAGCATATCCGTTAAGAGCGATTCGTCGGTCTTGTCCGGGAACCGGTCGTGGAGTGTATGGGCACGGAGCCGGAACGATGAAAAGAGTTCTTCAGCGATGATAAAATCAAGGATGCAGTCGCCTAAAAACTCGAGTTGTTCATAGTCCCCGGTCTCGATACCGCATTGCTTCTTTTCGCTCGCAAAGGAACTGTGGGTGAGTGCCTGGTCGTACCGGGTTAGTGCTTCTTCGCTCACATCCTCGAAACCCACCAGGGGACTGTTCAGCAACTCCCGTAGTTCCTGTGCCCGGTCCTGATTCATCCCCAGAGTTTAGCGGTCTGATACAAAGAAGATTCCGGAACCTGAGGATTTCCGGCAGGTAGTGCCTATCCCCTTTTCCCTCCCGATCTTCGCGGTTCACCCAATCGTATCGGATGTGGGTGGGATCTGAGAGATCTGAGGTGACCCCCCGGGGGTGCCCCAGTGGATACCGGGTGCATACCTATGCAGATGCCTGCGATGCAACAAGAGCCCCTCTTCCATTTTCTGCGGGAGAGGGAATTGCTGAACCGTTTTCCCGGAGGCAACCGGGAAACATTATTCCATCCCCAATTGCCAATCTGATAGTATTGCCCACGGGTCAGTGGGAGATACGATGCGAGGACGTGATGTGATGAAATCCAAGAAGGAATTATACCCGGTATCCGATACCGCCGCGCTGGTTATGCTCTGGGCGAGCGAATACTATCGCACAAAACCCCTGACACGCGCTTACGTGGATGGGCTTGACCTGTCTTCCGGTGAGGAACTGCTGCGCTGCTATGACCGCATCTGCCCTTGGTACCCTGAGGTGATCATCAACCGGAAGCATTTCATCGGTCAGACCGTTCAAGCGCTCACGGTCAAGGATGATTCACCGGTCACCATCGTCAACCTAGGCGCCGGTTTCTCTCCGCTTGCCCTTGAGATGGTGCCGCTCCTGTCTGATACCCGGCGGTTCATCGAGATCGACCTCGCGGGGATGCGCCGGAAGCACGAATTATATGAGGCACTGGTGCCGGAGCAGTCCGGGTGGATCTCCTGCATCGAAGCAGATATCACCGGGCCGGGCGCGCTTATGGACGCGCTCCTCCCGGAACAGGACGGGACAGGACTCCCGCGTCTCATCGTTGTGATGGAAGGACTCACCTACTATATCCGCAGATCCGGCATGGAGCAGATACTTGACACGCTCT
>Ga0247842_10008162_pt1 | contig 11063 bp, 7 predicted proteins | sample LaCruzMarch2015__3_FD_192411 | JGI IMG/M metagenome (GOLD analysis project Ga0247842, IMG submission 192411) | Freshwater microbial communities from meromictic Lake La Cruz, Castile-La Mancha, Spain - LaCruzMarch2015_19m | ecosystem: Environmental > Aquatic > Freshwater > Lake | place: Spain...
GTTTGCGATGGTGACTGGGACCTCGCAACTGACCGGCAATTGGCGCCTAAATAAAAATCCCTAACCCTGGCTTTTCTTGATTTTATCCATCTCCTTCTGTATCTGTCTCTGTTCCCAATCGCTTCCCTCTTTGGGAAAAACAAATACGCCGAAGAAGTGGAAAACCAGACCAATGCCCCAGCCGCCCATCACCCAGAGGAACCACGGGTACCCGGCCCCGCTGACAAAGAACCACAGCAGGACCAGCATCGCGTTTACTACGATGTAACTGAAAAGGTGGCTGAAAAAACCTTTTTTAGCTGCAACACGGCTTTGAGCCAGTTTGCGGATCTCCTCGTCACTTATCTGCGTAGCCATATCTGAACCTCCCTCACCTTTTTCAGAGTGGATTATAGCACAGCCATTGGCACGTCCCAGACTCCCCTGTAACTCAGCCGCGCCTCAGAAATTCGCCGTATTTCACCATGGAGTTAAGCACCATTGCCGCCTCGTCCGGCATGCTGTAGCAGATCATGTTCTGCTTCGCGATGGCGCGTATTATCTCCATGTCGAGCGCACGCTCGACTCGCGGTATCGGCAGTTCCGCTGCTACGATAACAGGCTTACCGTATTTCTCGGATATAGCCTTCATCTCACCGAAGGACTTGATATAGGACTCGATGATAAACTGGAAGAACTTTTTCCTCTCGTCCTCGTTAGTAGGCAAGGCCATCCTGGCTACATGAGGGAAGGGTACGCCCAGGCACAGCACGCTGTCAGTGGCGTCGCTCCTTGCCAGGATATCCACCACCCTGGTGATGTTGTCGGCCGACCCGGCCACCGTGTCCACTGGATTGTTGCGACTCCACCAGCCGGGCAGAAACGTGTCCAGTTCACTGATCACGTCCGCAGGTAGCTTGACCACGTCCAGCCCCAACCTGGCGCAGGCGTCGGCGGCCAGCACACCCCAGCCACCGCCCAGGGTGGCAATGCCCACCCTGCGACCCCTTGGTATAGGATGGCAAAGAAAGCCGTATGCCAGGTTCATCAACTCTTGAAGGTTATTGGCCCTTACTATGCCGGCCTGCCGGCTTATGCCGTTGAATACCTCAGCGGAGCCGGATAGAGCGGCGGTATGCGACCTGGCCGCCGAGGCGCCGGCCTCGGTGTCGCCTACTTTGATCATGACGATGGGCTTTTTCAGGCTGGTATTCCTGGCCACCTCGAAAAATCTTCGCCCGTCCTTGAAACCTTCAATGTAGCTGAGGATGACTTTAGTCTTGTCGTCGCCCGCCAGGTACTCCAGAAAATCCTCGGCATGCAGGTCCGCCTCGTTGCCGATGCTGATCATACGGCTGCAGCCGAAATCTCTGTCCATGGCCCTGCGCGCGATGGTCAGCCCTACGTTGCCGCTCTGGGATACGACCGCAATCTGTCCGTCCGGCGGGAAAATGGGGGGCATCTGCGCGTAAAGCTTAGCCGATGGGCTTAATATGCCGAAGCAGTTGGGACCGATCAGCCTGAGGCCGCCCTGCCTGGCTAGGCGCACGATCTCCTCCTGCACCACCGCCCCGTCCTCGCTGACCTCGGCGAAACCCGCGGTCACCACGACGCCGGCCTTTATGCCCTTGACGACACACTTGTTTATCGTTTCAACCATCTGAACCGGGGGAACCACGATGATGGCGAGGTCAGGCACCTCCGGTATCTCCTCGATGCTGTTGTAAACCTTCAGGCCTAGCACCTCCCCTCCCTTGGGATTAACGGGATATATCTTGCCCTGGAATCCGCCAGTAAGGATATTGGATAAAATGCGGAAACCCCATTTCTTGAAATCAGTGGAAGCCCCCAGGAAAGCAAGCGAACGCGGCGCAAAAAACCTGTTGAACTCAGTCATGAATAGTCAGTCCTTTCTGAAAAATAGCGGCGATGGATGGCGGTTACATAAATCAGCAGATATTTTAACACCGCAAGTCTGTTTGAAACAAGGTACGCGGCCCGCGCAGGCTCAGTGTCAGACAGGGCAAACTGATATAATAGGCCCGGGCACACAGGGGGAAGGAGGGTTCGCATGGAGATATGGAAAAAGCTGCTCAACCGTATGATGCGGGCCGCAAGGCTGGATTCCGGCTTCTACGAGGAGATGGAGACCGAGGAGGACGCCCTGGCCCACGCCATCATGGTGGCCATTATAGCCAGCGCTGCCACGGGTATCGGCCTGGGCCTGGCAGCCCTCATAGGCGGGGCGGGGGCGATCTGGTTCCTCTGGGGCCTGTTGAGCGGATTCCTGGCTTCCATGGTTGGATGGTATGCCTGGGTGTTGATCACCTTCTTCTCCGGTACAACCTTCTTGCGGGGGCCTGAGAAAGCCAGTATGGCCGAGCTAACCCGCACATTGGGACTGGCTAACTCACCAGGAGTCCTGCGCATCCTGTCCTTTATTCCCATGGTTGGATGGCTGATACTGCTGTTGTCAGGCATCTGGACACTGTCCTCCGGCGTGATCGCCGTCAAACAGACGCTTGACTTCGACACGGGCAGGGCTACAGCCACATGTATCTTTGGCTGGCTCGTGTACATGGCCATGCTTTTTCTCGTGTATATCTGGCTGCCCTCACCATTCAAGATGTTGCGCTTTTAGCATTCGTTTTCCAGCCTGTCGCAGTTCATCTGCCTGGGTATGCCGGCGTGGAAGAAGGCTGTGAAAACACGGAATCAGGATAAGCATTGTTAAACACACTCATTTTAAAGCATAAAAAGGGTATGCTCTCACCCCTCACCATAGTCGTGCCCACTACCTACGCCGGCCTTTGCCTGCGCAGGCAGATGGCAAAGGACAAGGGACTGATCAACGTCCGCTTCATGGTACTGCCACGCCTGGCCGAGTACCTGGGTGCGCCGCCTCTTGCGGCGCAGGGCAAATCCCCGCTCACGCCGTTGATCAGCCTGACAGCGGTCAGGCGTTTCGCCCGCGACATTGCAGCCAGTCCGCCTCTGGGCGCTGTGGCCAATCACCCGCAGTTCCACCTATATCTGCGGCAAACTTTCAGTGAACTAAATAGTCTATCTGAGAATAGTTTGCGCAGCCTGGAAACCTCCAGTGCTGTGATCCGCCAGGTCGTCGAGTGGTACAGGAAATACAGAGACAGTGTAAAGGATTATTATACGCGAGAAGATCTTTACCGGGCCGCGGCCGCCGCTATAAGGGGTGGCAAGGCAGGTAGCGCCCTGCGCGACCTGGGATTCATCATATTCTATGGTATACCTCGCTTCACGCGCTCTGAGAGAGACATCATCTCATCCCTGGCTCAGGCCGGGCTGTGTGAGGTAATCCTTCCGCTCACAGGGGAGGCGGGAGCCGATGCTCCGGCAATGCAGGAAGCCGGAAAGCTCAAGCGCTGCGGGGTGATGGTGCAAACCCGCCTTTCATTCGGAGATGGGAAAGCCAACGCCGGCCACCTGGTAATTTCTCCGAGCGCAACCGAAGAAGTACGCTGGGCAGTGCGCCAGGTTATGAAAGACGCTGGGGCAGGCCTACCATTCCACCGCATGGCCGTGCTTTACCGCAACGCCGACCCCTACGCTGCCATTATCGAAAACCAGTTTTCTGCTGCCGGCATCCCTTTGGCCGGACCCGCATCAAGACCGCTTCACGACACACCTGCAGGAAGGCTGCTGACCGGGCTGCTGGACGTGCTGGCCGGCGATCTTGACCGCGCCCGCCTGATGCACTGGATAGCCGAGGCACCGGTAACGGCGAATCGAGGCCGGTACCCGGCATCCTTCGAGCTGGTCCGCTGGGAGGTAATATCCCAGGAGGCCGGTATTGTCAGGGGCCGGAGCTCCTGGACTGAGCGGCTGGCCAGCTATATTGAAAGAAAGAAGGCTGAACTGGAGGATCTGCGGGCAGACGAGGAGGCCAGCCCGGCCCGCGTCGCGGGCAAAGAAGGTCAGATCGAATCCGCAATCAAATTAATAGTCTTTGTCGGTGAGGTTGCCGCTCAGAAGCCGCCTGCAGATGGCAGCCGTTGGAGCGAGTTTGCAGACTGGGCCCTGACCATGTTGAAGAGGTTCGCCCACCGTCCGGATGACTGGCCGGGCGCGGAGCGGGAGGATTTGGAGCGCGTGCGCGAGATCATCGGCGACATGAGGGGTCTGGATCCCATCGACAGCAGCACTACCCTTCCTTCATTCCGCCAGATGCTGGATGATACGCTATCCGCCACGTCCGGCAACTTGGGGAAGGTGGGGTCCGGTGTCTTCATCGCTCCTCTCAGAGTGGCGCAATGTATGGAATTCGATGTTGTTTACATAGTAGGCATGTCAGAGGGGGCCTTCCCCCCGGCCAATGCTGACGACGCCGTTCTGCCCGACTCAGTGCGCGCTTCACTGGACCAGGAAGAGGCCCTGCCGCTGAGGGCGGAGCGCAGGACGGAAGAGCGAAGGCTTTTCCTCGAAGCGCTGGCCGCGGGTCGAAAGCGCAGACTCTTATATTCAAGGGCAGCGGCCGCGGGTGAGCGTGCACAGTATCCCTCGCCGTGGTTCGTTGCCGCGGCCTCGGCGCTAAGCGGCAGCCCGCTGAACTCGTCCGCGCTGGAGAAAATGGGCAGCCAAGACTGGCTGACCGTCGTTGAATCACCCCAGCACGGGCTCAAGCTGGCAGGCGGGTCAGCCTTCGCTGATCTGCGTGATTATGAGATGAACAGCCTGGCACGCTGGCATGAATTGGGCAGGCCGGCCAGGGAACACTTCATCAATCCGGAGGGCAGCCTTGGCAGGCGCGTACTGAATATGGAGGAGGCCCGCAATGGCCCTCGATTCACCGCCTGGGACGGCAACCTGGCAGAGGCTAAGGGCATCAGCAAAAGGCTGCGCGTAAAGGATGGCGCCAGGTTCTCCGCCACCCGCCTGGAGAAATATGGCGCCTGCCCTTTTAAATATTTATTAGAGAATGTCCTCAATATATCGGTGCTCGATCCGCCCGAGGACCTGCTGGAGATCGACCCTATTGAGCGCGGCTCGCTGCTGCACAAGGTGCTTGAAAGGTTCGTGAACGAGTGCTCCGCTGCGGCTATCATGCCGGTTAACGGCGGTCCCTGGGAGGGGAAGCATTCAGCTATACTTACCAGGATTGCCGCGGAGGAGTTCGAGGAGGCCGGCAGGCGTGGCGTCACCGGCCACCCCCTGCTGTGGGAGGCGGCACAAACCGAGATGCTGCACGACCTGGCCGTCTTCCTGCGGGAGGATAGCGCCCTGCGCGCCGAAAATGTTTCAAGGCCCGAGTACGCCGAGTACAGTTTCGGCATCGACGGAGACGTGAGGTCCCACGCCGCACCCCGGGTGCTGCTGGCCAGCGGCCTCGATATCAACTTCCGCGGAAAGATAGACCGCGTCGATTTCAATCCCAGCCGCAGCAGGGCCTGGGTAATCGATTACAAGACCGGCAAGGCCCGCAACCTGGATGTGTTTAAAAAGGACTTGCTGATAGGCGGTACGTTGCTGCAACTGCCGGTATACGGCCTTGCCCTGCGCGCCAACGAAAATAATAATTGCCTAATCGATGCCATGTACTGGTATAACACCGGCCGCGGTGGCTTCAAGCGTATGAATGTGCCGCTGGCTGACGTCGAGAGCAGGTTCAGGGAATGCCTGGACGTTATCATATGCGGCATAGCGGACGGTATGTTTGTAGCCAATCCCGGCCGTTCCGAGGACGAGGACCGGGGCAACTGCGGCTGGTGCGACTTCAAACGCGTCTGCCACGCCGACCGATATATTCAGTGGGAGAGGAAGACGGGAGCCCCTGAACTACAGCGCTACCTCCGGATGCAGGATCCTATATTAAAAAAGACATAAAATCTATGACCGACGAATCACTGACAGCCGACCATGGATCGCGCCGCAGGATATCCAATAGCCTGCGTGAGGGCCTCTTCGTTGAGGCCGGCGCCGGCACGGGCAAGACGACCGAGATGGTCTCACGCATCGTTAACCTGGTCAGGGAGGGTAAAACCAGCATAGACCGCCTGGCCGCTATCACCTTTACCGAGATGGCCGCCGCCGAGCTGCGCGACCGGATAAGACACCGCCTGGAGGAGTCCTCCGTCTCTCCCGGCGCAGGTGAAGATGAGAGACGGCGTTGTCGGGATGCGGCTGACGGCATGGACGGCGCCAGTATCCAGACCCTGCATAGCTTTGCCGCTTCGCTGCTTCGTGAGCGCCCGTTGGAAGCAGGGCTGCCGCCGAACTTCCGCATTGCTGAACCCATCGAGGCTGATATCCGCTTCGAGGAGAAATGGCAATTATGGCTGCACGAGGAGTTGCTGGCCGGTAAGACAGCCATGGAGCTGCTGAGATTGATCAAGCTCGGACTGAAGATGGACGACCTGCGGGCGGCCGCCGCAGCCCTTCAGAGCAACTACGACCGCATTACTTTACCCTTCGACCTTCCCCCGGCGCCGCCGCGCCGGGCGGTGGCAAAAGTCGTTGCGTCCCTTCCGCTGATGCAGCAACTCTGCAACTGCTGCCTGGATGAATCGGACAACCTCTATCAGCATATGCAGGGCGTTCTCAGCCTGGGCGCCGCGCTTTCCGCCATGCAGCCTGCTGATGATTACGCTATGATGGCACTGTCCCGGGGTGGCAAGCTCAAGCAAAACAGGGGTGATAAGAAGAACTGGGGTAATCTGCCGGCCGGTGAGAATGCCTGCACCGAGCTTAAGGCCCTGTTGAACGACCTGGAGGACACCAGACAGGCCGAACTCGAGGCCGTTAAACAGGCCGGGCTGGCAGTCTTGTTAGAGAAGCTGCGCCTGGTGGTGCTGACGTACGCGGGAGAGCGCCGCGCGGCCGGTGTGGCCGAGTTCCATGACCTGCTTGTTTGGGCGCGCGACATGCTGCGCGACAATCCCGTGGAGAGGAAGCATTTCCAGGATAAATATAGTCACATCCTGATCGACGAGTTCCAGGACACCGATCCGATCCAGGCCGAGATCGCCTTTTACTTAGCCTCCGGTCCCACCGCAGACGGCTCCGATCTCGATGAGCGTGACTGGAAGAAGCTCAGCCTGCTGCCGGGCAAACTCTTCGTGGTGGGCGACCCCAAGCAGTCCATTTACCGCTTCCGCAGGGCCGACATCGCCACGGTGGACACGGTACGCGGGCTGATGGCGGCCGGCAGTGCGCCGCTGACGCACAACTTCCGTTCGCAACGTACCATCATCGAATGGGTCAACCACGTATTCGACAGGTGGATGGTGGGTCAGGAGGGGGTGCAGCCCCCTTACATGAAGCTGGAGCACGCGGAGCTGCCGCCGGGGTCGCAGTTGACGGGCTGCGTCAGATATATCGGCGGCTACGTTGAAGATGAAAAGGTCAATTTTATACGCCGCCGGGAAGCGCGCGAGGTAGCACTGCTCCTGCAGCACATCCGGATGAGCGGTTGGCAGGTGAGGGGAGCGGACGGCGCCCTGCGGAATGCTGAATTCAGGGACATCTGTATACTGATGCCGTCACGCACCGGCCTGCCGATGCTTGAGCGCCAGTTTGCAGAGGCGCAGGTCCCTTATCGTATTGAGAGCGAGTCCTTCATACTGGGAACTCAGGACATCAGAGAGTTGCTCAACTGCCTTCGAGCCATAGATTCCCCGGCCGACCAGGTGGCGCTGGTAGGCGCCCTGCGCTCGTCGGCCTTCGCCTGCAACGATGCGGATTTACTACTGTTCATCGAAGGCGGGGGGAGGCTCTACTACACCGATCCCGGCCAGGGAGGCGGGATTGTAAGGGAGGCACTCGAGGTACTGCGCTCTTTCCATGCTAAACGGGGATGGCTGCAGGCCGACCGGCTGATTGAGGAGTTCATTATTAACAGGCGCATGGCGCAGGCTGCCTATGGCCGGACCAGGCCACGCGAGAAGCTGCGCCGCCTGCAGGCCATAGTTGACCTGGCGCGGGCCTATGCGAGAGTGGAGGGCAGTTCACTTCGCGGATTTTTAGACTGGATGGACCGGCGCACAGAGGAGAAATCCCGTATGGAGGAAGTGCCCGTGCCCGAGGCGGACGAGGACGCCGTGCGTATCATGACCATCCATGCTGCCAAGGGGCTGGAGTTCCCCATCGTAATCATGCTCGGACTGGGCGACAGGCCCGGCACCCGTTTCTCTAACGTGATTTTCGATAAATCCGGAAGCTGTGAGATACGCCTGGGCAGCGGCGGCAACGAGTTCAAGACTGCAGGCTATGACGGGCTCAAGGACATCGAGAAAGAGGCCGGGGAAGCCGAGCGGGTGAGGCTCAAGTATGTGGCTGCCACACGCGCACGTGACCACCTCGTTCTCAGCCTTTACTACTCGTCGGATAAGACCGACGCGGCGGCCATTCTGGGCCGCTGCGGAGATACGCCTGGTTTATGGAACAAGATCGACCTTTCCGCGGTGACGCTTTATCGCCCTGCCGCCGAAACCGCCATTGCTGAGAAGGATGATAACGCGGCCGACCTGGAGAGATGGAAGGAGCGACGCGCTGCCATATTGGAAGAATCCTCCAAACCGGTGGCCGTGGCAGTCACCGACATTGTGAAGCTGTCCAAGCAGGAGGCCGAGGATGGGGAGGTCTATTACCGCACCGGGCGGGGAGGTAGCAGCCTGGGCCGTGCCGTGCACAGTGTTTTACAGAGCATCGACCTTGACACGGGCGCCGGACTGGAAGACCTCAGCAAAGCACAGGCCGCCGCCGAGGGCATCGCCGGCCAATGGCAGGAGGTGGCCAAACTGGCCCGCAACGGCCTGGAATCCGCTGCTGTGAAACGCGCCGTGGCGTCCGGCAATTACCGCCGCGAGGTCTTCGTCAGCACATCGGTCGAAGGCAGGCTGCTGGAAGGGATCATGGATATCATCTTCGAGGAAGAGGGCGGCCTGGTCATCGCGGATTATAAGACCGACGCGATCGACAATGAAGAGGAGATGCTGAAGAAAAAAGAAATCTACAAACTGCAGGCCGGGCTTTATGCCATGATGGCTGAACAGGCGACGGGCAGGAAGGTACAGGGCGTAGTGATGCTGTTCTTGAGAACAAAAAGGGAAGAGGTGATAAAGGACATAGAGCGTCTTATTCAGGAAGTGCGAAAAAAAGTTACTGATGATATAAAGAATTAGATTGATGAAAAATATTTAGTAGGCCCTGGCAGCGATAGCCCTGATATAATATGCACATGAACAAATAAGGAGGTTGATTATGGCATCTGAAGCTTTGTTACAGCGCATGTTACGTGCCGCCAAGCTGGAACCGCAGCTTTACGAGGAGGTGGAGTCGGATTCCAATGCCACCGGGCAGGCAATGGCGGTAGTCGTGATCGTCAGCATATGTGCCGGCATCGGCGCTGGTATCACCGGTGCGATGAAAGGTGGCGAGACGGTGTCCGGCTTCTTCATGGGGCTGATCTCCGGCATTATCGGCTCAATAATAGCCTGGTTCATCTTCTCGCTGCTCTGCTTCTGGCTGGGCACCACGCTTTTCAAGGGTCCTGACACCAAGTCCAGCCTGGCAGAATTGCTGAGGACCCTGGGCTTCGCCTACACGCCGGGCGTGCTGAACATATTCAGCTTCATCCCCTTCATCGGTCCAATCATCCCCCTGGCAACCTGGATATGGACTATCATAGCGGCCGTGATAGCGGTCAGGCAAGCCTGCGACTTCACAACCGGCAGGTCTATAGGCACGGTCATCGTGGCGGCCATCATACCCATCATCATCATCATACTGCTGGGTCTCCTCGTAGGAGGCGCGATGGCGGCCATTCTGCAGTAAGTCGAAAGGCTGTTCAGATTTTTTCGTACATGGCGATCTCGGCCTGCCCATCGAGGTAAGGCTTCATCGCCCTGAACATGTCCTTAAAATGGGGCGCTGACGAATGGAAGGTCAGCGCCTCATTGTCTTCATATTTCTCGTAGAAAAAGAAAATATTGCGGTTGTCGGCGCGCCTGTGAACGCTGTAGTCGATACAGCCCGGGTCCTTGAGGAATTTGGGCGCGAAATCCTGGATGACTTTGGCCAGGTCATCTCCTTGGCCTTCTTTGGCGCGCATTGTAGCAGTTATTACTATCATTTTTTCTCCTCTCCCCCTGCCCCCTCTCCTCAGGAGAGGGGATGAGGTTTTTCTCAAGAGGGACTGCGTCCCTCATTAGACTCCCTTTCTATACTTCCGTGTACTGGCTGAAGAACTGTCGGTAGTTATCAGACCCGGTCGCCCGCGACGGGAAGTCGGGGCCGTCCGCCCAGGCGATGTCGCCCTGGATGGCCATCAGCTCGAGGTGGCTCATGACCTCGCGATGAGACATATATTTGCCGAAACCCTTACGCAGGCGGGGCTCGAAAAGCTCGATGGATATCTGATCGAGATCGAGAACGCGGCCGTCCAGTATCCTCAAGATGTTGCCGCAGCGCTCGACATGGAAGCGGAGTATCTCGGCAGCGCGCTCGGCCGGCTTTAGATAGTTGGGCTGGCCTTTCTCATACAGGCGGTGACCGGGCAGAAGTAGCTGCGTATCCCGACACTGCTTCTGTAATTTATCCAGCGACCTGATATAGGCTATTAAACCATATGCGCCGTTATCACCGCCGTAGCCCTCGGGCAGTATGCGCCTGTTGCAGTAATACTCCAGCATGAGCGAGGGGTGCGGCGTGATGGATGCCAGCAGGGTATCGCCACTGAAGACCACCTCATCTTCGAAGATGGAGCAAAGTGAATCGGGCGAATGCCCCGGTGTGAGCAGGAAGCGGAAACGGCTGTCAGGCGAGGGATTCCCTTCATTTATTTGACATGTGGTCTTCAGTTGGCTGCGCTTGCGGTGATAGGAACGGCAGTTAGCATTGAACTGCGCGGGCATGAGGCAGGTGCGGCAGGAGCCGGGAAACTCCGGATGGGCGGCGCCGTCATGTATATCCTCATGGTATGCGGCCATGTTATCGAAGGCGTAGTGCGCCCACAGCTCTGCGCCGCTGGCCGCCAGGACCTCGGGCAAATTGCCGTCGTGGTCCTCGTGCCCGTGGGTCACAATTACGCGCTGGATATCCTTGATATTGAATCC
>Ga0247842_10008166_pt1 | contig 11060 bp, 1 predicted proteins | sample LaCruzMarch2015__3_FD_192411 | JGI IMG/M metagenome (GOLD analysis project Ga0247842, IMG submission 192411) | Freshwater microbial communities from meromictic Lake La Cruz, Castile-La Mancha, Spain - LaCruzMarch2015_19m | ecosystem: Environmental > Aquatic > Freshwater > Lake | place: Spain...
GGACAACGAGATCCTCACAATCGCGATCTTCCTGTGCGCCGGGTTGCTCGCCTACGTGATCATACCGGGGCTCCTCGTCATGTGGGACCGGGTGCTCGAACACATGGAGGACTCCGCAAACAGGGTGTAGGGGAAATAATCCCCTTCACTCTTCTGTTTTTTGGGCATTACGGTCTTCGTGCAACGTGAATAACCGAATTTTTTTCAATTCACAATTATGTCTGATTTAACGATCTGACGGGGCTGTTGCACAACTCGAAAAAAATAACCCAATTGTAGAAAGCACAAAATATTTTTGTCTTTTGACAAATTTCCACCGAGATTTTTTATGCCAATTAACACAAATGTAGAATTTGGAGGGTCTGTGCAACAACCTCTGACATGATAAATATTCCGAGGTTATACCGGGTTGCAACGTACACAACCCCAAAAAAAAGATATCAAATTAAAAAGAGATCCTTCTCCTTCCCCTCACACCGCCTGGTAATACTCGTTCACGTTCCCCACCACGTAGTGCAGGATATACAACGCGTCCGTTGACGTGATCTTTCCGTCACGGGTGACGTCGGCATAGTCATAGGTCGAGAGCGATCGCAGGTTCGTGACCACATAGTGCAGGTCGTAGAGCGAATCGGTGGACGTCACCTTGTTGTCATAATACACATCCCCCAATTTTCCGCCAGTCAACTGGAGGCGGACGAATGTTTGCCCGCTTACCGGCACTGCCGTCACGATAAGTGTCGCGTTGGTGGTAGTATATAATGGAGTTGTCCACAGGAACGTTCCATTCCTCATCTCCATCCCAACCGGCAACGATGAGGTCAGCTGGGGGCGGTTGAGCTGGTATCGCATCGGGTATTCGAGCGCGACGCTGATCACACCTCCGCCGTTCAACGTCAGGTTGTACTGGTCGGTCTCGTTCCGTTTCGCGTTCAACTGCTCCGGAGGCGTATGGGTCATACCTGCCAGTGAAACACCACTTTCCGCAAGGATCACGGTCGGCTGGTACGCGTAGTCGACAAGCGTGACCGTGAAGTCCCGCATCGATCCGGCAGCGTAACTGATTGTCGTATTCACACCGATGTATCCAGATTTCGTGACGTTCAGTTGGTATGTGCCTGTCGGCACCGCATTGAACCGGTAGTTGTTCACGCCCGTGACACTTAGCGTTCCCGTGCCACTTTCGAGCGCGATCCGGTCCGCGATCATCGGGTTGCCGTTCGCATCAATGACCTGAACCTGAACGCCTCCCGGCGTTACGTTAATATATCCTGTCTTCCGCGTGCTGTTGTATCCGCCGGTATTGAATGCCTGCAGCGATACCGGGTAGATCCCCGGCTTGGTATAGGTATGCGACGGGTTCTGTGCCGATGATCCGACTGGCACAAAGCGCCACACGTTATTATTATAGGTGCTGCTGCCGTCCATACCCCCCATGAGCACGATGCTGCCGTCCGCCACCGCCACGCTGCTGTGCATCCCTCTTGCTGCCCACCCGGCACTCGCGGTCACCCGTATCCACGTCGCGCCGTTATCTATCGACCGCCACACGTCATTATATGTTCCAGCACCAAAACCGCCCATGAGCACGATGCTGCCGTCCGCCGTCACCACACTGCGGTGACCGCGTCTTGTCGCCCACCCGGGACTTGCATTCACCTGCGTCCACGTCGCGCCATTATCTATCGACTGCCACACGTCATTCTTATAGTTGTAGCCGCTGTCCCAACCGCCCAAGAGTACGATGCTGCCATCCGGCATCGCCACGCTGCTGTGATAGTCTCTTGCCGTCCACCCGGCGCTTGCGTTTACCTCCGTCCACGTAACGCCGTTATTCGTCGACCGCCACACGTCATTCTTTTTGTCGCCGGCATATCCACCCAAGAGTACGATGCTGCCATCCGACATCACCACGCTGCTATGAGCATATCTTGCCGTCCACCCGGCACTTGCGTTCACCTGCGTCCACGTCGCGCCGTTATCCGTCGACCGCCACACGTCATTATAAATGTTACCGCCATTACCCAAACCGCCCAAGAGTACGATGCTGCCATCCGACATCACCACACTGCTATGATACTCTCTCACCGCCCACCCGGCACTCGCGGTCTGCTGCGTCCATGTTGCACCATTATCCGTTGATCTCCACACGTCATTCTTGCCGCCCCAGCTATCCCCGCCGCCCAGGAGTACGATGCTGCCATCCGGCATCGCAACGGTGCTGTGACCTTCTCTTGCCGCCCACCCGGCACTCGCGTTCATCTGCGTCCATGTGGGTACCGTCCAATTCTCATCCCCGAAGAACCATGCCCAGCCGGTGGGGGTGTTCAACGATAAATCAGTAAACGAAACCGGCAGCGGGGCGGTGCCTGAGGTTACGTTGGCGGTAAAGTTGGCGACCGGGGCTGATGATACCGGCTGAACAACACAATCGAGCGTAGCCACGATATCGCGCTCAATGGAAAAGTCCCATATGCTTGAAACATTTATCGCAGCAGATGCAGTTGTAACCTGTTCCGGGAGGAGGACTGCCGGCATTACGCCAACAGGTGCGAGAGTGCCTGGGGTGTTGTTATGATAGAATGTCTGTGAAGCTGAGACCCGAGGAATGAATTCTACCGGTGTACCGTTTGGTTCGACCTGTGAAATAATCGACAGGGTATAGGGAACACCGGCATGGATTTCTGTTTGGTTGAAAGCGAACATGACCCATTGGTCATAGACGTCAATCCATCTCATGGGGGCGTTTGTGCTGGCAGAACCCGGTATGAACCGGGAATGTACCCGCGTTGTGTGGGGAATATCGATAATACATCCGTAAGAACGGGAATACGTCGATGTAAATGTGATATTTACAGTCAGCAATTGTGTCCCGTTTTCTGTAAACACGGTCTGGTTCACCTTCCGGGAGAGGCTCATATTGAGCGGTTTATCTGTATGGGTAGAGGTATCAGCAGTCACGGACAGCCCATTATTCGTTTTCAGTGTGAACTCGGGGGGGAATATCCAGATCGCCGTGCTGGAATTCCAGACTGCGAACTGTTTATAGTCAACATTCGAGATATTCTGTGCAGCGAAAGCGAAGGACAGGTTACCCAGGACGAGCTCATTTCCACTGGGTGTTGTCGGGAGGAGCATCATCTGGTATCTCAGCCTGCTGTCCTGGATCCCACTTAGAATGGTGTTATTTTTCGTGCTCACCTCGAAATCCTTTGTGAGCATCAAACTGATATGAGATGGCTCAAAGAGCGTGATATCCAGCCCGGTCATATTGCCGGTTACCTGTATCGGATCCGGTCCCTGCATGAACGATTTATTAATGGCAAATCCTGTTGGTTCGTCCGTATCAAAGTACTGGTTTCCATTGACATCCATAAACGACCCCAGCCAGAAGGTTCCATTAAAAGTTGAGAACCCGTAACTGATGGGAGAACCAAAGTACGCCATCGTCTTTGACTTAATGGCAAGAACATCAGGACCGGGAGGCTGGTCGAACAGGTCAACATAAATCGTGGCGTTCTGCGTTCCTGAGTAGTAGATTGTGCCGTTGATCTTATTCGGACCCCCGGATGGATATCTCCATATTGAATCCAGTTCCATCGATTTTGCATAGTTGGTTGCGTAATTCCAGTTCAACGGGATATCATTTTTTACGGTCAGATTTGTGACATATGAAGGTAGCATATCTGCTGGCATGGATGCTGTTGTTGAATTTAACACACCAGAACGGGAGCCGGTGTTGAAGCCTTCCATCATCTGGCACCAAGGTTTGTAATCTACCCCCCACCACGGGGCATTTGTCGGGTCGACAAACACGACAATGGAGAAGTTGTATGACGTGTCCTCCTGGACAGCGCTCATATTGAGGTTGAACCCAATATCCCGGTTGTTAATCGGACGAAGATTCTCGACCGGTGCATCAGTCTTAAACGACTCGACAAGAAGAGTTGCATTCTCCTGACCATGACCTGCAGAAATTCTTCCGAAGATCCAGTCGCAGGTCGTATTCTTAAACGATGCATTATACGTGAAGAGCTGGTATCCCGGGCTCGTGAAAAGACTCTGGTTAACCCATCGGTTGACGGATATCGGGATATGAACAGAATCTGTCAGATTGGCTGACCACGAACCCGCATCCATCTCATTAAAGGGGGGTATTGTTACCGGAGATGTATAGTTCCATCGGATATGCGTGCTATTCCAGGTTGTCACACCAGATGGTGCGGCGTTCGTGATATGTGATCCTTCTGCCGTGATGATCAGATGGTACAGGGTAAGATTCTCCGGATTCCCGTTACCAATACTCACTCCCCGTTGGATGGTAGCGGGTTGTAAACCGTGTGTTAATGAATCTCCCGATGAGGTTACAGCTGCAATCGCACCCATTTGGAGGTGGGCTGTGGGAGCTGGCGGTGCACTGACCGTGACGTAATTCGTCCGCGTGAGAGTATTACTTCCCGCCGAGTTGGTTGCGTTCAGTGCCACGCTGTAAGTACCAGCGCTTGTGTACGTGTGAGTGGGGTTCTGGAGAGTACTTGAATTTCCGTCATCGAAATTCCAGTTCCAGCTGGTTGGCGTGTTGGATGAGCTGTCCGTGAATGTGACGGTCAGCGGTGCGGTTCCAGATGTAGGTGTGCCGGTGAAGTTGGCAACCGGGGGGTTTGATGAAGAAGGCGCAAACTTCTGGATCCGATTGTTGTTCAGGTCCGCGACAAACACATTGCCCGACGAATCCACCGCGACACCGTAAGGAGCGTTGAACTGCCCGTCACCAGTTCCTGATGATCCCCACTTCGTTAAAAATGCCCCGGTTGAACTGAATTTCTGGATCCGATGGTTGACAGAGTCCGCGACGTAGACATTACCTGCCGAATCTACTGCGATACCGGAGGGATAGGAGAACTGCCCGTCTCCTGAACCAGATGTTCCCCATTTCGTTAAAAATGTCCCGGATGAATTGAACTTCTGGATCCGCATGTTGTGCTGTTCAACAACATACACGTTGCCCGACGAATCAACTGCGACACCATACGGCTCATCAAACTTCCCGTCAGCGGAGCCTGGGGTTCCCCACTTCGTTATAAATATCCCATTGTAACTGAATTTCTGGATCCGCTGGGTGCCCGGGTCAGCGACATAGACATTGCCCGACGAATCAACTGCGGGACCCAGAGCGTCAGCGAGGAACTGCCCATCACCGGAGCCTTGTGTCCCCCACTGGGTCCAATATGTCCCGGTAGTAGAATTGAGGAACATCTCAACTCGATGGTTTCTTGAGTCACCAACGTAGACATAGCCATCTGTCGAGTTCACTGCGACTCCAATGGGGGCATGGAATTGCCCGTTTCCTGAGCCGGATGTCCCCCACTGCGTCTGATATGTCCCGGTAGAACTAAACGTCTGGATTCGATTGTTGCCCGTATCAGCGACGTAGACATTGCCTGACGAATCAACTGCGACACTATAGGGATTATTGAATTGCCCGTTTCCTGAACCAGATGTACCCCATTTGGAAACGAACACATACGATTCACTGCTGGATTCAGATGGAATATCAAGGGTATCCGGAAGAATAGATCCGACTTCAGAGGGTATATCGTTCACCGAGAGTATTTGGCTTGTGATATTCTGGTCATGCGTGTTCGACCGAATGTAATCATTGAACACAATCGAATTCAGCATCTGGTTTCCGGGGTTTCCGGTTGATCCTTCTGTGACGGCAGAAACGCCGCCAACCAGGCATATCATACAAAGAAGAGCAAACGAGAATAGTAATTTATACTTCACTAATCCGGATCTGTTCATGTTTAACAACTCCCAATTGTACAGTCTGATAGACTGTCCAAATATCCTCATTTATAAATATCACAATTGTATTATTGTGGACAGTGGTTGTACTACATGATAAATATTGGCATTTGTTCTGATTGCGAAAATCTCGTCAAATCCTCTCGGATTTCCGCAAGAATTCGCCAATTCTCTGTCGTTGAATTGGTACCTGGAAGTGCAACCAGTTCCATTATGAGATACGAAACGTGCGGAACGGGTGGCGTGCAAATCTAAAACAGATATGGCACCCCCATCCATTCCCCCCCCAAAGGGACACCCCCCTCACTTGAAGGACCGGGGGGTGGGGGTCTCGCGCTCCTGCCAATGGGTGGCACCCCCCCTCCATAAGCCGTTTTGCGGTTGCCAAAGACAAGCCTCTCCGACGTAAGCATGTGCCGGAAAATGGGGTATACCCCCGCATTAAGGTACCTTCGCGGGGATACCCCCACCCTGCTTAATGGCAAGGAGGCAGGGGTACCCCACCCCATGAGGCTTGCCGGACAGGCACCCCCCTCCCCGGTTAAATGGCGGGGGGTGGGGTCACAAATCAATCCGGGACCGTGCAACCGGATCGGACTCCGACGTGAACTGCTCACCGGAAAATAGGGTGTACCCTCCCCCAAGGGTACCCTGGAGGGGGGTGCCACCCATATCCAAATGGCTTGTGGGGGGAGGGGGGATCTCCTGGGGTCCGGAAAATGGCAGACACCCCCTCCGGTCCCAAAGAGAGGGGTATCCCTTTAAGGAGCATGGGGGGGTCTCGTTTGATCTCTTCTTGTACCTCACACCGCCTGGTAATACTCGTTCACGTTCCCCACAACGTAGTGCAGAATATACAGTGCATCCGTGGACGTGATCTTTCCGTCGCGGGTTACATCTGCGTAGTCGTAGGTCGAGAGCGATCGCAAGTTCCCGACAACGTAATGCAGGTCATAGAGCGAATCAGTGGAAGTCACCTTGTTGTCGTAATACACATCACCCAACTTTCCGCCGGTCAACTTGAGGCTCACCAGCGTTTGCCCGGTTACCGGAGTTGCCGTCACGATGAGCGTCGCATTCGTAGTAGTATAACTCGGCGTCGTCCACAGGAACGTCCCGTTCCGCATCTCGGTCAAAACGGGCAGCGCAGAGGTCAGCTGCGGGCGGTTGAGCTGGTATCGCATCGGGTATTCGAGCGCGACGCTGATCACACCTCCGCCGTTCAACGTCAGGTTGTACTGATCCGTCTCGTTCCGTTTCGCGTTCAACTGCTCCGGAGGTATCCGGGTCATTCCGGATAACGCAACCCCGCTCTCCGCCAGGATCACGGTTGGCTGGTACGCATGTGTGACCATCGTAGCGGTCAGCACCCGCATCGATCCCGCCGAGTAACTGATCGTTGTGTTCACCCCAATGTATCCCGCTTTCGTGACGTTCACCTGATACGTCCCCGTCGGAACCGCATTGAACCGGTAGCTGCTCACGCCCGTGACGCTCAGCGTTCCCGTGCCACTTTCAAGGGAGATCCTGTCGGCGGTCATCGGGTTGCCGCTTGCATCGATGACATTCACCTGCACGCCGCCACCGGTCTTGAAGGTGCCGTTCTGGATTCGGGTTGCATCGATAAGATCCTGCGGTGGGATGCTGATATCATCAAGCGTGATAAGTGCCAGTCCGAGATCCGAGATCATTTCCACGTTCTGCTCTGATCGGAAGGTCACGTTCGCGAGCCATGAGTTACCATTCGGGATACCGGTGGTCGTCGCTATCGCGAGCGTGATCGGGCTCGACAGGTTGGTCGGTGCTACCCCGCCGGACATGATCTGAACCGATTGCGCCGTGATAACGCTCGCATTGTAATAGAGTTTTACCGTCGCGCTCCCGGCTTTCGGGTTGAAACTGTTGTTCAAGTAGATGCCGGTAGTTCCGGTCTGGTTCCTGCCGATGCCAGTTACGTTCGTGACATAGAGTGTTGCACTGGGGGGAGATTGTATAACCGTGATATAATTCACTCTCGTGGTAATGTCAGACCCGCCACTGTTAGTCACCCTCAGTGATACTGAATAATTCCCTACAACCGTGTACGTATGAATCGGGTTTGTCGCATTGGACAGAGCACCATCACCGAACGACCAGTTCCATAACGTGGGGGTCCCTGCTGATGTATCAGTAAACAGAACCGTGAGTGGGGCTCTGCCGGTGGTACGGTCTGCGATGAAGTTCGCAACCGGTGCCGGGACAATCACCGTGATATAGTTCGTCCGGATGGAAGTGTTCGATCCGCCGGCATTTGTTGCGTTCAGCGAGACTGTGTAGATTCCGTTACTTGCATACGTGTGTACCGGGTTCTGCATGGTAGCAACTGAACCGTCACCGAAAGACCAGTTCCAGGCAGTCGGTGTACCGGTTGATGTATCCGTGAAGGCAACATCCATCGGCACTGTGCCGATTGTCTTGTTGGCGCTGAAGTTCGCAACCGGTGCCGAAACATTCACTGTGATGTAGTCAGCAACCGTTTTGGTATTCGATCCTTCGACATTCGTCGCGTTCAGCGAGACAGTGTAGATTCCGGCAGTTGCAAACGTGTGTACCGGGTTTTGCACTGTAGCAACTGAACCGTCACCGAAAGACCAGTTCCAAGTAGTCGGTGTACCGGTTGATGTATCCGTGAAGGCAACATCCATCGGCACTGTGCCGATTGTCTTGTTGGCGCTGAAGTTCGCGACCGGTGCTGAAACATTCACTGTGATGTAGTCAGCAACCGTTGTGGTATTCGATCCTTCGACATTCGTCGCGTTCAGCGAGACAGTGTAGATTCCGGCAGTTGCAAACGTGTGAATCGGGTTCTGCTCGGTAGCGATTGAACCGTCACCGAAAGACCAGTTCCAGGCAGTCGGAATTCCGGTTGAGAGGTCATTAAACTGTACCGTAAGTGGTGCTGCTCCGGTTGTCTTATTGGAGGTGAAGTTCGCTACCGGAGTCGATGGCATTCCTGTTACAGTAATATACCCGGTCTTCTGCGTGCTGTTGTATCCGCCGGTATTGAATGCCTGCAACGCAACCGAATAGTTCCCCGCAGCAGTATAGGTATGCGACGGGTTCTGTACCGATGAACCGGTGGGCACGAACTGCCACACGTCATTCTTGTAACCGCCGTCTAGACCGCCCATCAACACAATGTTGCCGTCCGGCATCGCAACACTGCTTTGACCCTGTCTTGCCGTCCACCCGGCACTCGCGTTCACTTCCGTCCAGGTAACGCCAGTATCCGTTGACCGCCACACGTCATTCTTGTAGATGCCGGCATTACCGCCCATCAGGACGATACTGCCGTCCGGCATCACGACACTGCTGTGATCGAATCTTCCCGACCACCAATTAGCACCGGTTGCGTGTTGATGCCAACTGACACCATTATCTGACGAGTGCCACACGTCATTCTGGTAGCCGCCGGCATTACCGCCCATCAGAAGGATACTGCCGTCCGGCATCGCTACGCTGGTGTGATCGGATCTTGCCGACCACCCGGCACTCGCGGTCTGCTGCGTCCACGTAACGCCGTTATCCGTTGACCGCCACACGTCATTCTTATTGCCATAGGTGTAAGGATTTACACCGCCCGTCAGGATGATGCTGCCGTCCGGCATCACGACACTGCTTTGACCCTGTCTTGCCGACCACCCGGCACTCGCATTCACTTCCGTCCAGGTAACGCCAGTATCCGTCGACCGCCACACGTCATTCATGCAGATGTAGCCGCTGTCATACCTATAACCGCCCATCAGCACGATGCTGCCGTCTGGCATCACGACACTGCTGTGACCTTCTCGTGCCGGCCACCAATTCGCACCGGTAGCGTGTTGATGCCAACTGGCACCATTATCTGACGAGTGCCACACGTCATTCTTGGAGCCGCTGTAGGGTCCATCAGTACCGCCCGTCAGCACGATACTGCCGTCCGGCATGACGACACTGCTTTGACCCTGTCTTGCCGACCACCCGGCAGTCGCGGTCTGCTGCGTCCACGGCGCTGTGTAATTCTCGTCACCGAAGAACCAGGTCCAGCCGGTCGGCAGGTTTAATGAGCCATCCGTAAACGAGACTGGCAGGGGTGTGTCGCCAGATGTCACGCTGGAGGTGAAGCTGGGTACCGGTGATGGCGTTAATACCGTTGATACGTTGATGAACGTGACCTGAGTCGATACGTTATATCCGCCGGTATTGAATGCCTGCAACGCAACCGAATAGTTCCCCGCAGCAGTATAGGTATGCGACGGGTTCTGTACCGATGAACCGGTGGGCACGAACTGCCACACGTCATTCTTGTAACCGCCGTCTAGACCGCCCATCAACACAATGTTGCCGTCCGGCATCGCAACACTGCTTTGACCCTGTCTTGCCGTCCACCCGGCACTCGCGTTCACTTCCGTCCAGGTAACGCCAGTATCCGTTGACCGCCACACGTCATTCTTGTAGATGCCGGCATTACCGCCCATCAGGACGATACTGCCGTCCGGCATCACGACACTGCTGTGATCGAATCTTCCCGACCACCAATTAGCACCGGTTGCGTGTTGATGCCAACTGACACCATTATCTGACGAGTGCCACACGTCATTCTGGTAGCCGCCGGCATTACCGCCCATCAGAAGGATACTGCCGTCCGGCATCGCTACGCTGGTGTGATCGGATCTTGCCGACCACCCGGCACTCGCGGTCTGCTGCGTCCACGTAACGCCGTTATCCGTTGACCGCCACACGTCATTCTTATTGCCATAGGTGTAAGGATTTACACCGCCCGTCAGGATGATGCTGCCGTCCGGCATCACGACACTGCTTTGACCCTGTCTTGCCGACCACCCGGCACTCGCATTCACTTCCGTCCAGGTAACGCCAGTATCCGTCGACCGCCACACGTCATTCATGCAGATGTAGCCGCTGTCATACCTATAACCGCCCATCAGCACGATGCTGCCGTCTGGCATCACGACACTGCTGTGACCTTCTCGTGCCGGCCACCAATTCGCACCGGTAGCGTGTTGATGCCAACTGGCACCATTATCTGACGAGTGCCACACGTCATTCTTGGAGCCGCTGTAGGGTCCATCAGTACCGCCCGTCAGCACGATACTGCCGTCCGGCATGACGACACTGCTTTGACCCTGTCTTGCCGACCACCCGGCAGTCGCGGTCTGCTGCGTCCACGGCGCTGTGTAATTCTCGTCACCGAAGAACCAGGTCCAGCCGGTCGG
>Ga0247842_10008168_pt1 | contig 11059 bp, 9 predicted proteins | sample LaCruzMarch2015__3_FD_192411 | JGI IMG/M metagenome (GOLD analysis project Ga0247842, IMG submission 192411) | Freshwater microbial communities from meromictic Lake La Cruz, Castile-La Mancha, Spain - LaCruzMarch2015_19m | ecosystem: Environmental > Aquatic > Freshwater > Lake | place: Spain...
TTGCCCGTTTTTTCATCCTCAGGGCAAAAGGTATCCCTAACAGGATAATAATCACGCTGGTAAACGGCACAGTAAACCTTTGATAGAGGTCTACCTTGAGGTTTCTTATTACCGCGGTGGCCCCGCTCTTGGATAATTTCCATATATAGTCATCCAGTTGGGCTATGGTCATGAAATCCGGGCGCTGCCTTTGGCTTAGGAATTCACGGGGCGACTCCGGAATGGACATTATTTCTTCCAGCAAATATTGCGGTTCCTGCCTGATCTGCCCATTCTCGTCAAAATTATAGGTGATACACTGGTAGAATCTCCAGAGCCCGTCCTGGTAAATCCCCTTATTCGCCACTATCTTTTTGATGATGTTTTGTTTTTCGTCGTGTTCCAGAATGACTATGTTTTCCATCTTGCCTTTAGCAAGCGAGAACTTGCCCACGAAAAAAAGCCTGTTTTTCAGGCCGTACATTGAAAGGTTAGTAACTTCTTCGCGTTCCTTTTCCTGCAATTCTTTATCCCCGGCATCCATCTGGGCCCTGATTTTTTCGGTCAGGACATTGGACTGGGGGACGAATTTATCGTTTATCCAGAAGATGAAAACGCTCACTATAATTCCGAAGGTGATTACGGTTTTGGTTATGTATTGTATGCTTAAGCCGGATGAACGCATGGCAATGATTTCGTTAGAGCGGTTTAGGTTGGCAAAAGTATAAAGCGTGGAGAGGAGCGCCGCGATAGGGGAGACCTGGACAAATATCAGCGGCAGGAAAGAAAGGTAATATTGTATCAGGATAACCAGCTCTACTTTATGTTTTAATATATTTTCTAGGTTAGCGAATACGTCGATGACAATATACAGCGAGAAGAAGGTCATCAGGCAGGCGAAGAAAATACTCAATACGGATTTTATTATGTAGCGGTCTAATATGCGCATAATCTGGAGGTTAAGACAGCACCGAGTGTACCTAATATTATATTAGGTATCCACATCGCGATGCCGGGGTTAATGAATCCATGCAAGCAAAGCGCTTCCGAGCCCATAAGCATCAGGTAGTACAGTCCTACGATAACAAATACCATGCCGAAGTTGATGGTTTTTTCGCGGCGGCGGGTGATTATCGCCAAGGGTATACCTAGTATGATAAAGGCAAGGCAGGAGAAGGCCAGAGATACTCTTTCGTTTATCTCGGTCAATAAAGGTGTGGGGTCTATCCCTTCTTTTTTTATCTTCTCTACCTCATTCTTTAATTCCAGGATGGTCATATCCTTGGGTTTTTTCTCGATTTTACTGGCATCCTGGGCCTGGCTGAGGTTTAAGGTCATAAAATAGGTTTTAAAATTCAGCTTATAGAAATTGGCCGGATTTTCCGGGTCAGGCTCGTCAGAAGTCCCGTCTACCAGTTTTAATTTGATTATCTTTTTTTCCGGTATGGCGATAAATTCCCCTCTTTTAGCGACAATAGTGCGGGTGGGTTTATTGTCCCCTTGAGGTTCATATATGCGCACATTATAAAGTTTATTTTGCTCAATGCGGTAGACAAAAAGGACATATTTTTCGAAAGAATTGATAAAGACGCCCGGCTCAAGAGCGGCAGTGGGATTTTTTATGCCTACCTCAATCAGGGTCTTCCTGGAAGCAAAATGCGCGTAAGGGATGACCCGGTCATTGAATATTACCAGCATCAGGCTTAACATCAGCCCCATGGTCAATAACGGCATTATCAGGTTAAAGATATTCACCCCGCTGGCTTTTATGGTCACTATTTCGTTATCGCTGGAGAATCTTCCCAAAGAAAGCAGCGTGGCTGCAAGTGCGGAGATGGGTAGAGTATAAGTCAGAAGATAAGGGGTCAGGAAAACGAATACTTTTATAACGCTGATGATGTCCACGCCCTTATTGATCACCATGTCCGCGATTTTGACCAGATTCCCCAGCATCATGACAAAGGTAAGCACTCCCAGCGCCAGCAGGATGTGCATGATGAATTCCCTTAAAAAATAATTGCGCAGGATTCTCATATTTTAATTAGCTAAGCTTAAGACAAAGACGATATTGGCTCCCGCTGCCTTTAAGGCATGGGCTGCCTCGGAACAGGTAGCCATAGTGGTTAAAACATCGTCGATCAAGAGTATGTTTTTCCCTTTGATAGCCGCGGCATTCTTTACCATAAAACTTCCTTTTACGTTTAACAGGCGCTCTTTGTTCTCCAACCCGGTTTGAGTTTTAGTATTACGGTGGCGTACAAAGTTATCCCTTAAAACCGTTTTATTAAAGCCTTCGGCAATATGCCTGCTTAAGATCCCGGCCTGGTTGAATTCTCTCTCACGTAACCTTGCTTTATGCAACGGTACAGGGATTATCAGGTCCAGGCAGTCCATAGGCAGGTCATATTCGTTTATAAAATCAGTCATTAGTTTAGCCAAAGCCCGCCCAAGATAATCTTTGTTCCTGTATTTAAACTCATGGATAAGTTCCTTGATTACCCCTTCATAGGCGCAGGGACTAAAGGCGCGATCAAAATGCGGCTGTTTTTTGAGGCAGCTTGGGCAGATATTCTTAATGAATTTAGATGCCTCCAGGTGCCTGCCACAGCTGTGGCAAAAAGGAGGCAGGTTTCTTTTAATCTTGCTCCAGCATTCCGCGCAAACGAGGTTATCTACCGCCGGGGTATCTCCAAGCCTTTTTTTACAAACTAGGCAAGCCTTAGGATAAATTATATCCACTAAGCCGTTTATCAGGCCTCGTAACATGTTAATATAATATCAGTTAAACCGGAATTTGTCAATCTTGAGTAAATTCACTTTACTCGACAGCGGGTCCTGCCTGCCAAGCCACCTCGCCGTCCTCGCTGTTCGCTGCGGGCGGCAAGGGCTTCGGCTTGACAGTCACCCGCTTATTCAAATTAAATGAATATTGAAAGATTAATTATTTAATGGTAAAATCAGATTCTGGAGGGAATCAATGGCTGATCAAAATTTAAAAGAACTTAAAAACAATTTGTTGCTTTTGCTGAAAAAAGAGGCTTTTAAAAAAGGTAAGTTTGTCTTGTCTTCAGGTAAAGAAAGTACTTATTACCTTGATGGCCGGATAATCACGCTTACCCCTGAAGGGGCTTTTTTAACCGCCAGTATCATTCTGGAACTTATCAAGGATAAAAATATTAGTGCGGTTGGGGGGCCGACATTAGGGGCTGACCCGATTACCGGGGCATTAGCCTGTTTAAGCCATATTAATAAAATACCCCTTAAGACATTTATAGTAAGGAAGGCAATAAAGGGCCATGGGATGCAGCGGCAGGTTGAGGGGCCGGCATTGAAAGAAGGTGAGAGAGTGGTTTTGGTTGATGATGTAGCCACCACCGGCAAGGCCTTAATCGAAGCAAAAGAAGCGCTGGATAAAATCGGAGTTATCGTCGAAACGGCAATTGTTATTGTGGACAGGCAGGAGGGAGCCGGGGAAAACCTGGGAAAGATAGGCTGTAAGTTAGAATCAATATTTAAAATAGAGGATATAAATGATTAAGCTTAAACTTATTGCTTTGTCGGTCGCGGTATTTTTCTTATTCGGATTGGCCGGACATTGTTTCGCTGAAGAAGAAGCCAAAAGCTCGGCCCAGGAGTCAAGTGCCAAAGAAATCGAGCGTGCCATTGAGCAAGCGCTGAAGAAAGTCAATAAAGATAAGGCCCGGGAAGATGAAGCCCTGGTAGCCAGCCTGGAAGGAAAATTGAAAGAGGCAACCGCAGAATGGATTGCCAAGGCAAAGGCGCAGAAGAATCCGGGATTGAACAGGGAAGTAGGGCAAAGCTGGGAGATGTTATCTAAATACGGCCCCAGGATCCATTATAAATATTATCTTATGGACTATGATTATTCGGAAAACGAGTTTGATATTATTGATTCGGATTCTGTGATTGTGCCCTATAGAGGTTATTCAAAAGTAACCGAGATACTTTATGTGGAGAGGGAGCATCCGGTGGCTGCCTCTGACATAAAGCCGTTTTTTTATACCGCGTCCACCCCTATTAAATTAAATTTCGATTATAAAAAAGATACATTTATTTTCGTAAACGAAGAGAAAGGGGAATTTTCCCTCAAACAGGGTTGGCCGGGAGAAGTATTAATCCGTTTGAAAGCTAGATAACCCGGATACCGAAAGCCTCCAGTGCAAGTTAAAAAAATAACGGTAGTAGGCGGTGGCCCTGCGGGGATGATGGCGGCGATAAGAGCTGTCCGGCTTGGCCAGGAAGTTACCCTTGTGGAAAGAAATTCCCAGCTGGGCAAGAAACTGCTTTTAAGCGGCAAGGGCCGCTGTAATATCACCAATACCTGCGATTTAAATTCCTTCATAGATAGGTTTTCCGGAAACGGGCAATTCTTAAGAGACGCTTTCGCTAAATTTTTCAATACGGACCTGATAAAATTTTTTGAGGAGAGAGGGCTGAAGTTGAAAGTAGAAAGGCAGCTGAGGGTTTTTCCTCTGAGTGATAGATCAAACAGCATCCTGGAAGTATTAGAAAAAGAGTTGCGCGGAAATAAAGTAGATATCATTTTCCAGAGCCGGGTAAAAAATATTATCGTCAAGGATAATCAGGTAAAGGGAGTCCTCCTGGCCGGCGGTAAAAATATCCCCGCGGAGAAGGTTATCCTGGCAACAGGCGGGATTTCTTATGCTTTTACCGGCTCCAGCGGTGACGGGATAAAAATAGCTGAAGAATCGGGCCATCGGGTAATTCCTTTAAGGCAGGGGTTAGTCCCTTTAGAGACAAAACAAAAGTTTCCTGCGCAGTTAAAAGGGCTGACTTTAAAAAATATCCGGTTAATTTTCAGCGACACAAAGAAAGAAGCAGTTTCTTCAGTGGGCGAATTGTTGTTTACCCCTTCCGGCATTTCCGGCCCTCTGGTTTTATCTTTAAGCGGGCAGGTCGTAGATTGGCTGGCTCAGAATAAAAGCGTATATGTTGATATAGATTTAAAACCCGGGTTATCGGCTGAGCAATTAGACGCGCGCCTGTTAAGAGAGATAAATTTGAATTCCAAAAAGAGTATTAAGAATTTTTTGGTTAGTTTGTTGCCGAAAAAATTAATTGAGCTGTCTCTGGGAATATTAAAAATCCCCGCGGAGAAAAAAGCAAACCAACTGACTCAAGCCGAGCGTAAGAATATAGTCTCACTGCTTAAGGCTTTTCGCCTGGATATTGCCAGGGCTTTGCCTATAGAAGAGGCGATGGTTACAAAAGGCGGGGTTTCTTTGAAAAACATAAACCCCCGGACAATGGAATCCCGGCTTATCAAGGGGTTGTATTTCGCCGGGGAGATGATGGATGTTGATGCTGATACCGGCGGCTTCAACCTGCAGGCGGCATTTTCTACGGGTTATCTTGCCGGGGAAAGCGCGGCATTAAGCTAATATGAGAAAAATTTATTTAGCCTCTGGCTCTAAACCGAGGAAGAAACTTTTTTCTTTATCAGGATTAAAGTTTAAGGTTTTAACCAGTAAGGCCAGGGAAGGGAGAAGGGCCGGCAGTTTGTCATATGCCGCCCTGGTAGAAAGGAATGCCCTGCTTAAGGCAAAGGATGTTGCCGGAAGAGTCAAAGGCGGCGTTATCATCGGCGCTGATACTATCTCTGTATCCGGTAAAAGAATATTCGGCAAACCGAAAAATTTAACAGAGGCAAAAGAGGTGTTAAAAAAGCTATCAAGGAATCCGCAATGGGTTTATACCGGGATAGCCGTAATTGATAAAGACAAAGCCAGGACGCTGGTCTCTCATGAGAAAACAAAAGTTTATATGGATAAGTTAAGCGATAAAGAAATAGATAATTATTTTAAAAAAGTCTCGCCTTTAGACAAAGCAGGCAGTTTCGATATACAGGGAAAGGGGGCTTTCTTTATCCGCAGGGTCGAGGGGTGCTTCTACAATGTGGTGGGGCTGCCTTTAAGAAAGCTTTACCGGATGTTCAAAGAATTAGGGATAATCATGCCCGTAATCGTATTGTGTTTTTTACTATCCGGATGCTCCACGGAATATAATATCGCCACCGGACATGAAGAGAGTTACTATTTTCATTATAGCACCGATAAAGAAGTCCAGATGGGCCAGTCCATTGATGTGCAGATAGGTAAAGAATATAAAATGGCCTCAGACCCTTTAATGCAAAAGAGGGTAGAAGATATCGGTAAAAAAATAGCCGCTGTTTGCGACAGGAAAGAAATAGATTATCATTTCAAGGTATTAGATGACGAGGATGTCAACGCCGTCTCCTTGCCCGGAGGGTATGTTTATATATTTAAGGGATTGATTGAAAAGGTCGATAATGACAATGAGCTGGCCGGGGTTATATCCCATGAAGTCGGGCATATTGTCGCCAGGCACAGCATAAAGAAGCTGCAGGCTGCCCAGGGTTACACTCTATTGAGGGTATTGACTATGTCAGTGCCTCAGGGCGGAGAAGTAGGCGCTGCCGCAGACGAGGCGTTTACTTCCTTGATATTAGGCTATTCCCGGGAAGATGAATTGCTTGCTGACCAGCTGGGCGCGCGTTACGCTAAATTAGCCGGTTATGACCCCCGCGGCATGGTTACTTTCTTACAGAAATTACAGGCGGTAAACAAGAGAAAGCCGCTCCAGCCGTACAATTATTATAAGACTCACCCTTATGTTCCGGACAGGATCCGGGTGGTAAAACAGGAATTAGGGGAAAAGATAAATTTCAAGGATTATATCAATATCGAACAAGCTACGCACCAATAGGCGTTTATTGCCAAAAAGGGGAGGCATAGAATGATTAGAATCAGGGCAGTTATTTTTTTTATGGTTTTAGGGGTATCTCTGGCGGCGGCGCCTTCTTCTTATTGTAAGGAAGGGCTTGATAAAGAACAGCTAAAAACTATCCAGGGGACAATATCCGATCTAAATTGGGTAAGGTCAACCATAACCGTTAGGTGGATGGAACATGCCAGGACAATGAGGTATGACGAGATTACTATTTTTGTCCCTCAGAAGACAAAAATTTTGAGAGGCAGTGATATTGTGATGTTGAGTACTCTTAATATATTCGACCGGGTTACCGTTGTTTATCATGATGATCCTGCTAACATGGGGCCGCTGCAGGCGGTAAGCATTAGGGTGATGAAATAATCAGGGTGGCATAAGAATGAAAATCGAAATAATGCGGGGCATTGATTACTGGCTGGGAATACCAATATGTTTTTTGCTCAGCGGGTTTGATTTTTTGGTAAAAATTTTTAGCTTTAGGGCAAAAAGAAAAAACCCGCCGCAAAAAATCCTTTTTATAAAACTATCGGAGCTGGGGGCGATCATTCTGGGTTATCCTCTATTTATGCGTATCAAGGAGGAATACCCTTCCGCGGAATTATTTTTCGTGACATTTGAGAAGAGCCGGGATATTTTCAGGTTATTGAAGGGGGTAGCGGCGGATAAGAATTTATTTACAATCCGTGATGATTCTATGGGCGTATTTATCCTGGATACCCTCAGGGTAATAAAAAGATTGCGCCGTGAAAAATTTGATATTGTTTTTGACCTGGATTTCTTTTCGCGTTTTACCGCAATACTGGCGTATTTAGCCAAAGCCGATAAACGGGCAGGGTTTTACCGCTATACTTTTGAAGGGTTGTACCGCGGCTCTCTCCTGACCCATAAATTCCAATATAACCCTTTAAATCATGTCAGCAAGACTTACCTTTCATTAATTCAGGCAGTCAGGCAGGAAAGGAAAGATACGCCGGAATCAGACAAAGGCATTAGTGAAAAGGAGATTATTTTTCCTCAATACATCTTGGATAACAAAATACAGGAAGTGATGCGGGAGAGGTTAAGGGTTAGCGGAGTTAATCCCGGAGCGAAATTATTTCTGTTTAATCCGGGCGAAGGCTTATTGCCGCTTCGGGAATGGCCTCTGGAGAATTTTATCGCTCTTTCTAAGCGGCTTCTGGAGGATAAAAATAATTGTATAATCATCGTCGGTAAAGATGAGGCATTTAAGAAAGGCGAGTCGATTATAGAAGCCGCCGGAGCTTCAAGATGCCTTAATTTCAGCGGAAAGACTTCCTTGGAAGAGCTGATAGGATTATTCAATATCGCCGAGGCGCTTATCTCCAATGACTGCGGGCTGGCCCATCTGGCAATGTTGAGCCCGGTAAAGAAATTTGTTATTTTCGGCCCGGAGAGCCCGCAAGTTTTCGGGCCCCTGGGAAAAAATAACTGGGTAATTTATTCAAACTGGCCCTGTTCGCCCTGCTTATCCGTGCTTAATCATAGAGATTCTTCCTGCCGGGACAACAAATGCTTAAAAGCCATTGATCCCGAAGATGTCCACCGGTTGATCCAGCAAACCTTAAAATGAAAAAAATCGCCATCCTGGTTTTAGTGGTAATTATTATCGGCCTGGTGTACTCTAATTCCCTGTTTAATTCTTTTATATGGGATGATTTCCTGGTGATTGTGGATAACAATTTTATTAAATCCTGGAAAAATTTTCCTCTTATCTTCACTGATTCATATCTTAGCCCTTTTGTTAAGACGGGGTGCTGTTTTTTCGTGGATGCAAGCTCCGGTTCCGGCGAAACTTCCTACCGTCCCGTCGTCACCCTGTCATATTTCCTGGATTATTCAACATGGAAGCTTGATCCTTTCGGGTATCACCTTACCAACCTGATTTTGCATATGATCAACGCGCTGCTGGTTTATCTTTTGGCGAATCTTATTATAAAAAACAGGCAGGCGGCATTATTGGGGGCTTTGCTATTTGCTCTGCATCCGGTAAATTCAGAGGCAGTCAATGTAATCGCGTTCAGGGAAGACTTGCTGGCATTTTTATTCTATCTGTTTTCATTTTTGCTCTACCTTAAATCAACCCCACGGCTCTACCTTCTGTCATTGGCTTCATTCTTCCTGGCGCTATTTTCCAAAGAAACAGCAGTGACCTTGCCGCTCGTGATAATTTTATATGATTGTTATTTTTCCCGTAGCCGCAGAGAAATCATGGTTCGTTTTAAGCAGCGTTACCTGGGGTATTTCGGGGTCCTTCTTTTCTATATATGGGTGCGATTCTTCCTGATCACTAATAATACTGAGCCTGCTTTAGGGTACCTGGGCGGGAGTTTCTATACGAATTTCCTGACCATGTCCAGGGTAGCAGGGGAATACATAAAATGGATGATTTTCCCCGCCGGAATAACCGCGATACCCTCCAATCAATCTTATCTGGTTTCCGGTTCCTTGTTTAACCCCGCGGTTTTGTTCTCTATAGCTTTGATAATTGCCTGTTTTGCCGCGATCATTAAAACATATAAGTCCTCAAGGGAAATTTCATTCTTCATGCTCTGGTTTTTTCTTGCTCTGCTGCCGGTCTCTAATATTGTGCCTATTCCCAATTACATCGCCAGCCGTTATTTATACCTTCCGGCGGCGGGTTTTTGTTTTTTAGTAGCCATGCTTTTAAATAAATCTGTTAGGCCGAGGATATTTTCAAGCGGCTTGGCAATAATTTTCCTGGTTTCATATTCCGGCATCGTTTTTATAAACAATTTTACCTGGCGAAATAATCTTGTATTTTATTCGAAAATGGCAAGAGAGTTTCCGAAAAACGCCATGGCGCATTTAGACCTGGGTGATGCTTTTAAGAAAAGAGGCTTGCCTGATAGGGCTATCAGCGAATATAAAACCGCGATAAGCCTGAATCCGGCTTTGGGCGAGGCATATAATAATCTTGGGGCTACCCTGGGTGATGCCGGCAGGCATAAAGAAGCGATAGAATGTTTTATTCAAGGGCTGGAAATCGCCCCGGATTATTTAAAGCTGTATGATAATTTGGCGGTGACTTATACCAGGGTCAAGGAGTGGGGCCAGGCAAGAAAAGCCTGGGAAATGGCCTTACAGATAAATCCGCGATATAAATCCGCGATTGAAAGCCTGCGAAAATTAAAAGAGTGGGGTTATTGAGGCTTGGTAAATTTTCTGGGGATTAAGAGCTCAATGTTATCCACGAGAGTCCGTATCCAATATCCTTTATTGGGCTTTAAAAATGTATTCCCGGTAAGCTCGCCGGGCAGCCCGATATTTACTATTTCCTGCCTGTAGGCATCAAACATCTTAATTGTTGAATTTATTAAACCCGATGTCTTTGCTTGTTTAATCGTATATGACGCGTTATTATATTTTATGATGCAATTATTCCAGGGAATCCCTCTGGGGCTGCCAAAGTTTGCCCATCCCGCGCGCGGTATCTTTACCGTGAAATCTCCCGTGATCGCTTTGCCGTAACACCTTAATACTTGAATATTATTATCCGTATTTTTAAACCAATAACCGTCCTGGGGTTTTATCGGGCCGTTATAAGGAGAATTTGACTGCAGGGAGTTATCGAATTTGTATAATTTATCCTTAAGGTCTATCCCGTCGAATAATGCCTGGGGGGCGGGGTTCTTAAGCTGAAGCCCTATCGAGATAAAATTCCATCCGGGATAGAGGATCAGTTTTATGTCTTTTTCGGTTTCATCCTCCCGGGGATAGTTATTGGTATGCATGAGGTCGTGTTTAAACATCGGCCAGTAGGGAATATATTCATCAGGGTCAATCGGGATAGGAGGGATATAAGTATACCCGCAAGAGCTGCCGGAATCGGCCATTTTTGTTTTGCCGTCACGCAAATCCGTCAATATTGATGGATTATCCCAGCCGTCTTTAAAACAGCTGGTATTTAATAATTTCAGATAACTATCGGTAAGGAATCCGTTTTCTTCACTGGGGAAAGCATAAATATAGCCGTAATCACCCCTGGCAGCGATAATGTCGATTTTTCCGTCTTTGTTTAAGTCGCTAAAGGCTGCCGAGCCGCCCCAGCCGTTGATTAAACAATAGTCGCTTAATAATTTTGGGTAGCCTTCTAATGGAGAGCCGTTTTCGTCCCAGGCATTTAATTTTAATATGCCCGGCTCGATGCTTCCGTCGGCCGTATATTGATGGGTAGAAAAAATTTCCGAAATGCCGTCGCCGTTAATATCGGCGATTACCGGCCCTTGTACTGAGCTGATATTAGGCT
>Ga0247842_10008176_pt1 | contig 11051 bp, 10 predicted proteins | sample LaCruzMarch2015__3_FD_192411 | JGI IMG/M metagenome (GOLD analysis project Ga0247842, IMG submission 192411) | Freshwater microbial communities from meromictic Lake La Cruz, Castile-La Mancha, Spain - LaCruzMarch2015_19m | ecosystem: Environmental > Aquatic > Freshwater > Lake | place: Spain...
GCGCCACGATGTGGGCGAGAAAGCGGTCCGCCTCGTCCGCCGTGACGACGAATCCCACCTCCACCGGCAGGTCCCCGGCCAGCTCGAAGAACTGCTCCTCGTGCAGCCGCCCGTGGCGCCCGTAGCCAGCCAGCGCACGGAAGGCCGAGCCGCCGTGCAGGCCGAGCGTCTTCGCCTCCTCCAGCAGCCATTCATAGGCCAAACGATGGCGGTGGCGGCGCTTCTCCGCCACATAAAACTTGAGAAAGCAGCCGTTCATGATGGGTTTCCTATTGGGTCGTCAGGGTCCGCGGCGGCCGGTACCATCGCGCTACTCATACGGAAAGAGAAGAATCTCACGCAAAGGCGCAAAGGGAAAAAAACCTCCAAAGCTATTTACAAGTAATAATGACATTTACCACGAAATCCCTGAACTGCTCTTCTGTCTTTCTTCTTTGCGTCTTTGCGTCTTTGCGTGACACCTCTTCTGGACATCGGCTAAGGGAAAGCCTCAGGGCCGCCACATGATGAGGTTGGCCAGGGCCATCCCGAGCGCCGTCAGCGCGAATGAGCCGGCCAGGTGCGAGCCCGCGGCAGCCAGGCCCCAGCCATATTCGCCCCGGGCCAGCAGGGCGACCACCTCCGCCGAGAAGGTCGAAAAGGTGGTGAGACCGCCGAGAAAGCCGGTGATGAAGAAGAGCCGCAGCTCCGGCGACAGGCCCGGATGACGGCCGAGCCAAGCCACCGCGAAGCCGACCAGCAGGCCGCCCAGCAGGTTCGCCGCCAGGGTCCCCAAGGGCAAAGTGGGAAAGACGCCATTGAGCCGCAGACCCAGGCCCCAACGCAGCAGGGCGCCCAGACCGGCGCCGGTGAAAACGGCAAAGACGGCAATCAAGTTCTCAGGTCCCCTGGAGGCAAGGCAGACCGGATCAGCGGGCGGCGCGGCCGGGATGGCGCCGACCCCAAGGGTCCGGTCCGGGCATGCTGGGACGGGCGCATCCGCCGGACGCACCGGCGCCTGGAGCGCGCTGCCGTCCCCTCACTCGACATGCTAACCCGCTCGGCCGGGGATCGCCACCGGGGGACCTGCCCAGCCGCCATCCGTCGCGGCCGGGGCCACGCCCACGAGTAGGAGCGGCCCCCGGCCGCGACGGGCTGCCGCAAGGACCCCGGAACGATGAAATATCATCGCGCCCGGCCGGTTTCTGCCTAGAATGCCGCGGTCCCTCCCCCGCTTCGGCCCGGGACGCCTCACCCGTGGAGCAAAATTTCCGAACAGGGGATGCCATCGTTGAATGATCAACTCGTGACAGGTGGAACCGGTTTTCCGCAAACCATCGAAGTCGGCACACTCGGGCACCCGCCAACCGGCCTGCGGCTCCCTGCCAAGGTACCGACGGCAGCGGGCGGACTCCTGCTTGCGATCGGCGCCGGCTGCGACGACTTCGCCGTTGTGCTCATGGAGCATGCGGCCCTGTCCCTGGCGGAGCACCTGCCGCTGGGGCTATTGAATATTTTCGTCGTCGATTACAGCGTACACAACCGTTTCAAGGTTCTGTCCAGCCTGCGCACCCAGGGCCTCTACCGGATCAGCTACAAAGACGCCGAGGCCCGCGCCCTGCTCGACGAACTGATGGACGCCGCACGCGAGCGTCATCACCACCTGCTCAACGACCGCTGCCCGACCCTGACGGACTACAACCGCGCCCACCCCGACTACGCGCAGCGCTATACCCTGGTCCTGCTGAACCTGGACGACTACCTCAAGCGCGCCGAGCGCCACGACAGCACCCGCGAAGGCCACCTGCGGGATTTTTTGACCGCCCACTTCGCGGCCGGCATCTATCTCATCGCCTATGGGCACGACCTGGGCTCAGTCGACTGGGCCGAAGCGCTGCTCAAGGTGACGATGCAGGTCGCTCCCGGCGCCCCAGACGCACCGCCGGCCGCGACGATCCTGCTCGCGGAAACCGGCTCAGACCTCGCGGGGCTGCGCACCATCATCGCCGACTACGGACTGGTCCATGCCTGCCAGGCATCCGACAGCGCGCGGGAACGGGCCGCGGCCCTCATTGCCAGGCACGCGGAGACAGATACCGCGGAAGCAGACGCGGTGTGCGTGGCCGTCGGTTTCACCCCGGACGGCCGGGAGGCCATCGATTTCGCCCTCGGACGGCGCAGCGGCTGCTATCACGCACTCATTGTCGGCGCCTCCGGCTCGGGCAAGACGACCCTGCTCAACAACCTGATCCTGGGCATCGGCGAACAATACGGCGCCGACCAGGTCCGCCTTTATCTGATGGACTACAAGGCCGGCGTCGAATTCAACGTCTTCGCCGAACACCCCAACTGCGAACAGATCTATCTCGACAACACCGACACCGGTGCGGCCGAGCGCTTACTGGAGAACTTTGCGCAAGAGATCACCCGCCGCGGCGAGCGGTTCCGCGATCAGGGCGTCAATGACATCGAGGGCTACAACCAGCGCCAGTCGGCGGACCCACTGCCGCGCCTCATCCTCATCATCGACGAGGTCCAACGCCTGTTCTCGGGGCCGGGCGCCTACCGGTTCAACGCCTTGCTCAAGGACATCACGCGGCAAGGACGCGCCTTCGGGCTCCACATCATCCTCGCCACCCAGACCTTGATGGGCGCCGACCTGGACCGGGAACTGCTGACCCAGATCAACCTGCGCATCGCCTTTCGCCTGACCAGCGAGGCCGATGCGGAGCGCGTCCTGGCCTTCGGCAACCATGCCCCGCTGAAGTTGCCGAACTATCACTTTGTCTACAACCCATATGCCGGCGACCGCACCAAGAACATCCAGGTGCGAGGCACGCCGCCGCGCCCCATTGCCGAGCTCATCGCCAAGATCAACGCGGACCGGCCGGAGTCCCAAAGCATCAAGCCCGCTATCATCGCCAGCCAAGGCGGAGGCCAATCCGTTGGCGAGACCGGAGCCCCTGGCCCCGTCGCAACGGCAGCCCCGGAGTGGCTCGCGCGGGCAACCGATCAGGAGCGGCAGACGGAGCAGGAACAGCAACGGCGGCTATTGGCGCAGGCCCGCAATCGACCGGCACCAGGTCAAGCCGATCCGCTGCGTGACCAAGGAGCCGGCACATGACCGACCAACCGGGTCCGGCAGTTCGATCAGGCCGCCGAGACCTACACCGACGGCTATGAAATCGGCTACCTGGATGGCCAGCGCAAGCAGCACGACCTTTATGGAATCAAAACCCCCAGCGGGAGCGGACCGACCATGAACGAAAGCTTTGAGAGCCAACTACATTTACTTGAAGACCACCGCAGCCATCTGCAAGCGATGGCCTCTTTCCTCGAGAACAACCGCGAAAGCTACCGTCACCAGCTCGCCACCCTGGATGGACACGGCTTCGCCAAGGAATACATCGAGCGGCTGCGCGAAAAATACGCCGACTACAGCCGCATGATCGACGGCCTGGCCGACCAGCTCAAACGCGGCGAAAACGAATTGACCCTGCAGGAAGGGCAGTTGCGCGCACTGATCCAAAGTGCACGGGCGGGTTGAGCTTGATCGCCGTTCCGACCAGCGGCGGTCCGTTCACAACCGGAGGTCGAGGCTTTAGCCGGTGGCTGGTTTCCGACATAGCTCAAGATAGAACTATGGCGCCTGCACGCCGGACCGGCTAAAGCCTCGACCACCAGTAGCCGCAACGACTAGCAAGCCGCCTGCGGCAACCCTAGTACCCGAACCCACACTAAACCAGGAGCGCCCATGGAAACCCAAAAACTGGCGGACCAACTCGGCTGGTGCATCACCAGCCGCGACTATCTGCAACAACTCGATAGCGAGTTGCGCCATGTCACCCGCCAACACTTTGAATCGCTGCAAGCCTTGCGCAGCCGGAACTACATGGACGAATATCTGCAACGCCTGACCCGCCTCGCCCACGAATTCTCCGACCAGGCGGAGGCCACCGTCCGGCATATCGAGCAGGAGCATATGACCTATATCGATCAGCAGGCGCGGATGATCTCAAGCGTACTGTCCGAGTTGCGCTAAGCAGCCCGCTCCCTGCCTGCCATCATCGCCGCTTAACTCGCGGACACCCCATCCCCAAGGGAAGTTGACCATGACCGCCATCGCCCCCGCCGACCATGCCGCCTACCTCGACTGGCTGAAGGCGAAACTGGACCAAGCCATCATTTTGCTTGACGATGATGCATGGAGAGATGCCACTGCGCACGACAGCATCACCACCTATCGTGCGTATCTCTCCAGCTTTCCGGAAGGCCGGCATGTGAACGACGCCAAGCAATCTATCGAAGCCCTGACCTCCGATTCGCTGGTGCGCATTTTTGAAGGGACGATAGGGCACGCCGGCACAATCCGTGGACTCGCATTCAGCCCCGATGGTCGTCGTTTCATTTCGTCTGATAGACTGAGGTTAATACTCTGGGATGCCGCAACGGGCGAGATGCTTCGCACCTTCAGGTGCCATTACAATCACATCTACGACCATCACACCATCGCAATCAGCCCTGATGGTCGCCATGTACTCCACAGCGGTGGGCGCTGCGATCTAGAGACCGGGGAGACTATCTGCACCTTTGACAATGTTGTAGCGTTCAGCCCGGATGGGCAATGGGGCGTATCAGCGGTTGCGGGACGTTGTCTCACGCTATGCGACACCAATACAGGTGAAAGCATCCGCTCGCTTGGGGATTATATAGAATTAGATACAGAACTAGATGAGTATTTCGTAACTGCCGCCTTTGCTCCTAATGGAATCACTTTAGCGATCATATACGGAAACAAAAAGATTGCACTATTGAATATCAGCAGCGGTGAAACAAAGTGCATTTGGGACAACAGTGACGGCTCCCGTAGCTTGCCAAGAATGATCGAGTTCAGTCCAGACGGTCGACTGCTTTTACTGGGCGAGTACCTGTGGGACATTGACGCCGGCACATTTCTCACTGTTTCTGTTGGGTATAGCCGCGCCGCTGCGTTCACACCCAATGGAAAACAATTATTGACTGCCCCTTGTGTTTTTGGCAGGCAGCAGCCAATCCACTTTTGGGACATCGACTCGCTAGCAATTAATCGAACGCTCGACTTCGACCGCAATACATACTGTGATGCTCTGGCTCTCAGTCCCGACGGCGCTCATTTGATTCTAGCTGAGGGCCTTACCGTCCGACTCTATAATGTGATATCTGGCGAGGAGACCCAAGTCTTTGAAAGCGCCGTGCGAGGCCATTCAGATGAAGTCCTAGGCGTCACCATTACACCATATGAAGATGAGGCTCTGTCAGTTGGCGCAGACGGGACTATCAATAGATGGATGATCGGCAGCGGCGAGCTGAATCGCACGATAAGAATCCGTGGCCGTTATAGTTTCGCGGATTTCGCCCCGGGGGCACGCTACGCCTTAGCAAAGAGTGATCGAGTAAGTACTTTAGTTGTTTGGGACCTAGAGACTTCCAAGCAAAAGCACGATATCTTCATGGGCGAGGATATGCCACATCAAGGCGCTCTGTGTCCAGATGGACGGCGCTTCCTATTGCGGACTTGTTGGGATGAGGCCGAGCCGCTACAACTTTGGGATCTGGAAACCTGCCGTTCGGTCCGGTTCTTGGATGGACCTTTCGTTGATCTCGCTTGCACCGCAATCAGCCCCAGCGGAAAACTCGCGGCATCGGCTTCCAGGAATGGCTCTCTGCGAGTCTGGGATATTGATTCTGGAAAAGCCGTTTGGGTAAACGATCAAACCCCAAGCTCTGTATTTGATCCTGATGGCGAGTATTCTATGCTAATGTGGGTCGGCTTCACTCCTGACGGACGACAGATGATAGTGCCATCTAGTGCAGGGCTATGTTTCTGGAATATCGAAACTGGGCAAAGATCCTGCGCTAATGATCATCCGTTGAATTCGGATGCTCTTTCCTGCATTTCATTTTCCCATGACGCCCGGCATGCGGTCGCTGGCACTCGCTCCGGACAGGTCATGCTGGTCGACATGACTACCGCAAATCTGATGCGGACGTTTGAGGGTCATTTCGGTACCGTAACTTGCGTCGACATCAGTCGTAAAGGACATTACATTATATCAGGCGGAGACGACACTACAGTGCGGATTTGGGATCTCTCCAGACCCAGCAACGGCACAGATTTTCATGATATCGCATGGCAGCGAACCAAGGCCCAGAACACACTGTCGGCCTACGACCATTATCAGCGTTACCATCGTGACAGCCAACACAGTGACGAAGCATTTCAGGGGTTTCGACGCCTCGAAGCGGACCGGGTGGCATGGCTCAAGGCAAGAAGGACGAACCGTATCGCGGATCTGGAGTCGTATCTTGCCGCTCAGCAAAAAGGGCAATACCGCAGTCAAGCCCGTGATCGCATCGCTGAGTTGATCGATGAACTGCTGCAACAGGACAAGACCGCCTGGGAATCAGCCGCGCAAGAGAACTCCATCGCTTCGTTCGAGACGTATCTGAAAATGCAGGCCGACGGAAAATTCCGCGTGGAAGCCCGCGGAATGATCGATCAACTGATTCAAACCGACGAGCAAGCGTGGGAGAACGCCAGAAAGGGGGGGTCACTCCTTGCCTACCAGGACTACTTGCGGGCGATTCCCGGCGCACTTCACCGCGCCGAAGCCATTCAAACCATCGGAGTCCTTGAAGCCGACAGCAGTGCCTGGCAGGGGGCCGAGGCCAGAGACACCCGCGAAGCTTACAGAGTCTATTTGGATGCCCAGCCGGACGGGCGCTACCGCGACCAGGCACATGCAGCAATGGAAGCGATTGAAGCCGCCGACGACTCCGTATGGGGTCGGGCACGGCGGATGTTCAAGGATATCCGTGGCAAGTAATTTCCAATAATCTAAGAGAAAGTTGCCATAGTGCGATTTGTTTCGCCTTATGTGGCGAACTGTCGGCGTCCCGACATCCGGAACGCGGACCGCTGGAGCGGCCAAGACCGTATTCCCATGGTGAACCGTGGGAACGAAAACAAAGACCAATTATATAGACATGCCGAAAACTAAAGCAATGAACACCCAACTTCTTGATCAAGTGCGCGGACTGAGCGTAGAAGACCAACTCGCGTTGGTGGAAGCGCTGTGGGACAACATTGCGAATCGCAATACGGTCCCGCTACCGACCGAGGCTCAAAAAGCGGAGCTTGCTCGGCGACTCGCGGACCACGAGGCGAGTCCCGATGACGTGGTACCATGGAGCGAGGTCAAGGCCGCGGCGCTCGCGCACATCAGAGGATGAACCGTACAGTCGTGTTCCGCCGTGAAGCGTGCGCAGAGTTCATGGCGGCGGCAAAATGGTATGAAACGCGGCGTCCGATGCTCGGGGCTGAGTTTATCGCAGAAATTGATCGTTGCGTTGCACTCGCCGCGGAGCAACCCGAACGCTACGCCCTCGTGTTAAAAACGTAGAACGCGGAATGTTGGTTTCCTGTCAAAATTGCTGGTTCAGTTCCTTGTGGGCGCGGCCTCCGGCCGCGATGCGGCGCCGCGGCGAACTCCGATGCCGTGCTTCTCACGCAACCCGTCGCGGCCTGGGGGCCGCTCCTACGGCGTAGGAGCGGCCCCCAGGCCGCGACGAATGGCACCCCCGAGGTGGCCGGAATAGTGTTCAAGGCCCCTGCGCCGCTCCAACCGAGGCGCCGAAGGCGCCATCCACCCAGACCCAGAGTACCGCTATGCCCCTGGTTACCATTTCCATACTGAAAGGAAAATCCCCCCACTACATCAAAGCGGTCGGGGATGCCGTCAATGCCGCCGTCATCGCAACGATGGACTTCCCCGAGGATGACCGTTACCAGATCATCCACCAACTCGAACCGGAGTGCCTGCAGTTGCAGGAGCGTGCGGGCGACCGGGTGATGATGCACCTGGTCATGCGCGCCGGGCGCTCGAACAAGGCCAAACAGGCATTCTACCAACAGGTTGTGGAAAACCTTGCCACCAATCCCGGCATACCGCCCGCCAATGTGCTGATTACCATTACTGAGAACCACGATATTGACTGGTCGTTCGGCGAAGGAGTGGCGCAGTTTGTGGTTTGACCTCTCGCTTCTGATCATGCGCTGCCCGGCGGCTGCGGCGCCCATACTCCGTTCATCGCAGATCATGAGGTTGCACAACAGCCATGCCCCCTGACCGCACCAAGCTCCTCCTGATCGCCTTGACCATTCTGCTGGGCCTGCTGGCCTGGTCAGGCGTCCAGCCATACGACCGCCTGACCTGGGTCATGGAGGTCTTTCCCATCCTCGTGGTGCTCCCCGTGCTTGGCGCGACTTATCGGCGCTTCCCACTCTCGACGCTGCTGTATGTGTGCATCTTTCTACACGCGCTGGTGCTGATGCTCGGCGGCGCCTACACCTACGCCCGGGTACCGCTTGGCTTTGACATTGCGCAGGCGCTCGACCTGCAGCGCAACCCATACGACAAGATCGGCCATTTCTTCCAGGGCTTTGTCCCCGCGCTCGCCGCGCGCGAGATTCTGCTTCGCGGCCACTATGTGAATGGACGCAAGATGCTGGCGTTCATCATCGTCTGCATCGTCCTGGCGATCAGCGCCGCCTACGAGCTCATCGAGTGGGGTGCCGCCCTGGCGCTGGGCACCGGTGCCGACGAGTTCTTGGGCACCCAGGGCGATCCCTGGGACACGCAGTCCGACATGTTCTTCGCACTCATCGGGGCGGTCACCTCGCTGCTCCTGCTGTCGAAGCTCCACGACCGTCAACTCGAGCGACTGGAACGTGCCGACGCGGCCTGATGCGACAACTGCCTTGACATCTACCCCGGGTGCGATCAGAACTGATGTGGCGACCGAGATCCCGGGTACGTTGTCGTTGTCGTTGTCGTTGTCGTTGTCGTTGTCGTTGTCGTTGTCGAAATCGAATAATCCGACCACGACAACGACAACGATGCCCGGTCCGTGAGAACGTCCGGTAGCTGTGGTTGTAGGGTGCGCATTGCGTACCCGGCTCCGGCGGTCCTGGCAGCTTGGCGGGTACGCGATGCGTGCCCTGAGAAATGTGCGTTCACACATCTGCTCTGATCGCACCCGGTAACGGACTGCCCGTGGCGCCGACCCGGCACCAGGGGTAAAATCGGCGCCTATAACTCACGGATCTCCCATTTCTTGAGCGATAAACGCACCCCCTATGCCTCATGCGCTGGAACTGGCAACAACCCGACTGGCCTGCCTTCACGTTTGACCCGGCGTCGCTGGCGGCGCTGGAGGCGCGTCTGCTGCATGAGTCGGGCCGCCTTTTCGGGGCTTTTGCACACCTTGACGACGCCGCGCAACGCCGACTGACGATCGACTGCGTCGGCGACGAGGCCGTGATGACCGCCCGGATCGAGGGCGAATATCTGGACCGCGACAGTCTTCAGTCCTCGCTCCTGCGTCAGTTCGGTCTGGCCCATGACGAGCGGCGTGTCCCCCCGGCTGAGGCGGGGATGGCGGAGCTGATGGTGGACCTCTATCGCCGGTTCCAGGCACCCCTGTCGCATGACACCCTCTGGAACTGGCAGGCCATGCTGGTGCGGGGACGATCGGACCTGGATGAGGTCGGGTGCTATCGCCGTCGGGCGGAGCCGATGCAGGTCGTGTCCGGCGCCGTCTATGCACCGCGGGTTCATTTCGAGGCGCCGCCCGCGGCGCTGGTACCCGCCGAGATGGAGCGCTTTCTCGCCTGGTTCGAGCATACCGCGTCGGCCGGCGGCGGCGCCCTACCCCCCTTGACGCGCGCTGGTCTTGCCCATCTGTATTTCGCCAGCATTCACCCCTTTGAGGACGGCAATGGCCGTATTGCCCGGGCCATCGCGGAAAAGGCCTTGGCGCAGGGCCTTGGGCAACCCACCCTGGCGGCCATCTCGCATTGCATCGAGCGGCACAAGAAGGCCTATTATGAGGCATTGCAAAGGGCCAACAAGGGGAATCCGGTCGACGACTGGTTGAATTACTTCGCGCGCACCACGCTGGACGCCCTCGACTATTCCCGGGCACGAGTCGGCTTACTCATCGTCAAGGCCAGGCTTTACGATCGGCTCAAGGACCAATTGAACCCGCGCCAGGAGAAGGTGCTCGCGCGTCTGTTCGCGGCCGGACCCGAGGGTTTCCACGGGGGTTTGAGCGCGGAGAACTACATCGCGCTGACGCGCACCTCGCGCGCCACCGCCACCCGCGACCTCCAGGACCTGGTGGCCAAGGGCGCGCTCACCCGCAGCGGGGAGCGCAAGCATACCCGCTATTCCTTGCAGGTCCCGGCGACGCCGGGACAGGGTTTGGATTCAATGGCTTTATTCTGATATCGGCGTATCGCACCGCATGGAGACAGGAGGTCGCGGCTCAGCCGGGTGCGAGCAAGACTGATATGGTGACCGAGATCCCGGGTACGCTGTTCTGGTCGTTGTCGTTGTCGTTGTCGTTGTCGTTGTCGTGATCGGATTGTTCGATTACGATTACGATTACGATTACGACAACGACAACGACGCCCAGCCCCAGAGGTTGCCGCGGCTCGGTGGGTATGCGATGCGTACCCTACGGGATCGGCGTCACCACATCAGTTCTGATCCCACCCGGCTTAGCCGGTCGACTTGCGTCTTCCGCGTCTCTGGGTGAGATATCTTCAAGTCCTCGCTGGCCGAAACGACGCTCAAGGCCCGAACGCTGACGCCGCGTTTCACGCGCGGCCTCGTCGCGGCTGAAGCCGCTCCCACCGCGTCGCTGCGCGACGTTCACGGCGGGGGCTGATGGACCCTGTGCCCGGGGTGAACGCCCGGTCGCGCGCCCCAGCGGACCGGCTGCTCGGCGGGCTCCGGCTGGAGTGTGACATGCTCGATCCCCAAAGCCCGGGCGGCGCGGCGCAGGCCCTCCAGGGTGTCGGGCCAGCCCAGCAGGTCCGGAACCCGCACATGGGCGGACAGGGCGACGCGCCGCGACGACAGGGACCAGACGTGCAGGTCGTGGACCTCGGTGACACCGGGCACCCGGGCCAGGGCCATCCCGACGGTCTCCAGGGGTAGGGCGCCGGGCACGCCGTCCAGCAGGGT
>Ga0247842_10008178_pt1 | contig 11049 bp, 8 predicted proteins | sample LaCruzMarch2015__3_FD_192411 | JGI IMG/M metagenome (GOLD analysis project Ga0247842, IMG submission 192411) | Freshwater microbial communities from meromictic Lake La Cruz, Castile-La Mancha, Spain - LaCruzMarch2015_19m | ecosystem: Environmental > Aquatic > Freshwater > Lake | place: Spain...
TAAAACTTAATTGCGGCCCCTTTTTCCACTGTAAATTTCCGGAAGAATCAAGCACAAACAAACTGGGAGCGGCCGCGGCATAAATTAAACCGTCAGGGCCGATAGCCGGTGAACCAACCCGCATGGCTTTGGTATTATATTTCCATTTTAAGCTGCCGTCAGGATTAAAAGCGTAAAGATTGCCGTCAAGCCCGGCATGAGCATCGCCGCCGCCCAGATAAATTATCCCGTTTTTATCAATGCTGGCCGGATAAGAAATCGCTCCGGCTGTTTTATATTTCCATTTTAAGCCGCCGTCTTGATCTAGCGCGTAAAAATAACCGTCCCAACTGCCCTGATAAATAGTTCCGTCCGGCCCGATGGTTGGGCCAAAACCAGTATTTCCGTTGGTTTTAAATTTCCATTTTTCTTTTCCGTTTCTATCCAAAGCGACAATAGTGTCTTGTGAAAGAAAATAAATAGTTCCGTCTTCCGCCAGCGCCGGCCCCTGGGTGCCCTGATAACTTTTTGACCAAATTTCTTTGCCATTTTTATTCAAAGCGAAAATTTTTTGCGCTCCGGCGACATAAATGATGCCGTCCGGAGAAACCACAACGCTGTTAGGATCGCCGCCCTCTAGTTTCCCCAACTGAAACTTCCATTTTAAAGTAGCTTTTTTCGGTCCTGTAACTTCAGCATAACCGGTATGAAAATAACTGCCATGAAATTGGGACCAGGCATATTTACTCGCTGGCCGCTCTTCTTCTTTGGTAGTTTCCGGCAATGCCAAAAATTGATTAGTACCGGTTTCTAGTTTCGGCTTAGTTTTTTGCCAGATAAAATAACCGGCGCCAGCAAAAATAATTAAAATTAACGGAATAATTATAACTTTTTTCATATTTATTTTTTAAAACTTTTTATTATGAGATCATGGGTTTCTTCGGTTAATTTATTATTAATTTTAACCAACCGGCTGATTTCATCTTGGAGTTTTAAGAGCGCCTCGGTGTCTTTAAATGTTTGCAAAGCCTGCTTATCGGAAGCTCTGGCCGCCACTTTTTGTCCGACCATAATAACCGACAAAAGGACTAGTTGTAAAAATGTCTGGGCTATCCATGATATAAGAGCCGACGCCCCATCATAAATTGCCGCGGGCAAGCTGATAAGCGCGATAGCGGCAAAAAGATAAGCGCACCACATAGTGCCGACCATATTGGTGATTAACAGCGCCAAGCGGCCGTTAAACCCCATGTGCTCGTGTTTTGTCAGGTGCGGGCCGTCCTTGGCTCTCTCTCCAATCCTTTGGCCCAGAATATGTGTAGCCATAAATTTAATATTATAAATTTTTAATCCATTTATCCATAATTTGGTAAATTTCTTTGAGATACTTTACCTCCATAAAATTATGCGGCGCGCCTTTTATTATATGAAATTCTTTTTTGCCGGGCAATTTATCAAATAATAATTGTTGATGATCAGGCGGTATAGATTCATCATTTTCTCCGACTACAAGTAAAAACGGCATAGTTAATTTATCCGCGTCTTTAAGTAAATTGTATTTCAACCGGTCTTCCATGTGCGCCCATTTTAATTTTTTAATTAACCCCGGCCTTGTTTTACTTTCTTCAATTTTCCAGCCGGTTTTCTTCCACTCATCAATTCTTTTCTTACCATGAGCTATAATACTTAATTCGCCGGAAATAAATGGGGAAATGGGAGCTATGGCCTTTACTTCTTCTCTGTGTTTTATCGCGTAATAAGTTGTGCAAAAACCGCCCAAGCTATGGCCGGTTAAACAAAACGGTTCTTCATACCAATCTTGATTTTTTGACCAGGCAATCACATCTTCCAAATCTGCGTAATAATTCGTCACCGTTGCGTCTTCGTACTTCCCGTCGCTTTCGCCGTAAGTATTGGTAGTATCAAACCTGACGACCGTATAATTATTATCCCTGAAAGCCTTGGCTAAAATTTCAATATGAGCCTGCTCCTTAGAACCGCTTAAGCCATGCATGACAAAAGCCAAGCCTTTTTGCTTTTCGGCTTTTTCCACAACAACAACGACATTCTGATTTTTACGATTTTTTATGGTAATTTTTTGCATGGTTGCTGAACTTAATGGACGAAGTTAGGGCTTATTTAATTTTTAAATCTTTAATAAAATCATGTAATTCGGTAGTGGTAAAATACAAAATATATGGGATAAACCTTGTCTTCTCTTCATCTGTTAACTGCAATAACTTTTCTAACGGCCGACCCTCAAAACCTAAGGCTTCACCAGATTCAATTTTTAAATCTTTAATATCCCCTCCATAGATATAGATGTACGTAGAATTTATAGTATTATTAGTTCTGCCGGTTACTTCATCTCTGGTACTTTTTATAATTTTACCCACAGGGATTAAATCGTTCGCCTTAATTTTAATTCCTGTTTCTTTTTCGGTTTCTTTAATGGCGGTCTGCTCGTAGCTATCACCTATCTCCACGTGTCCGCCGACGGTAGCGTCCAATAAATCCGGAAAAGTATCTTTGTCTTTAGCCCGATGCTGAAAAATTATTTCTTTATTCGGAGTTATGAAATAAACATGGATTTCCCGATGAAGTAAACCATGCTCGTGAATTTTTTCTCTCGTCTCCTGGCCGATTACTTCATCATTATTATTTACGACATTAAAAATACTTTTCATAATTAATAAATTAAACTTAAAATTTATTTATTTCTATCTTCCCTGACGCCCATAATCAAAAATGCCGCCAAAATTATTACGATAATTATTATCCCGGATATTATCATATAAAAAATTTTATACTGACACTAATGGACGAAGTTAGGATCTATTTTAGTTAGAAATTTTTTTCTTGCTCTTAATAATACCCACAATGCCGATAACAGTTACTATAAGCCCGAGTACTTGCCCTCCGGGGCTATCGTCAATTTCACCGTATACAACCATAAACGCCCCGAATAATATTGCAAAAATGGAAAGTATTATCCTAAGTATATTCATATAAATATTATACCATAACCATACGAGGTCGACTAAAAAAATTGTTCCGAGGCCTGGATCCGCCGCGGGTTTATCCAGCGGCGAACGCAAAGTATATGCTGCGGGACCTGGATTCGAACCAAGATAACATCCTCCAGAGGGATGTGTCCTACCATTAGACGATCCCGCAATAATTTAATTTTGTTATTGAGCTTTGATTGGGCTGGATATGATAAATTTTCGTGCGAGGACTGTTTGAGACCCGCCACGGCGGGGCGAGTTCCGCAGTAGAAAATTTATTATGTCCAGCCCAATCATTCATGCCGTTGAACCAGAGATTGCTTCGTCGTCCCGACCAGAATGTCGGGTCTCCTCGCAATGACAAACAGAAGTTTAACTCACAATCTTCCCGCCAAAAGTTTTTAGGAGATTATCAATTATATTCCCCTGCTCGCCTTGCGCCGGTTCGGGTTGTTTTTTTAAATTAACAGGTTCATCGCTAACCAGTTTACTCGCCGCCACTTCCAAATTTTCGTCTATCACCGCTTCAATGGTTATGGACGCGCCGTAAACCTGATATAAAACTTTTTCCACAATATTTTTTATGGCTGTCTCGCTTACGCGGTCTTTATGAAATTTATATTTAAAGGCTAGGCAAAGCTGGTTGCCTTCTAAATTTCTCGGCTGGCAGACTCGCAAAATAAATGACAAAGAATGATTGTATTGTTTAACCTTGACTAAAACTTCATTCCATTTTTCCTGAATTTGGCTGTCGGTCAGATTTATGGGTTCGCCCGTGGCGGCCGGTTGTTTTGCTTCGGTTTTAACCGCCGGCGGCATGGGCTTAGGCTGATTAAACCTTGAGCCGCCGGTAAAACCCGGGCTAACGCTAACCGGACTTTTAACCACGGCCGCTGCCGTGCAAATTTCCGCGATGGCCATTTCTAAGGCTAGCTGCTGAATAAAATCAGCTTTTATTTCACTTAAAACTTTAATAAATTTTTCTAACAGCTTGAGCGACGACTCAACATTTAAATCCTGCGCCAGCTTGTTTACTTTTAGTTCTAATGTTTCTCCAAGCTCAAGCGATAATTTATTAGTAAGCCCCGAACTGATTTTCGCGAGCATAAGCTTGCGTAAAATCTCAATCGTATCTTTAACGAATATTTTAAGGTCAACGCCGTCATCCATTAATTTATTAACCAGCCTAATGCCGCCGGCCGCGTCTTTCTTTATCAAAAATTCAAGCAAGCTTATAACTTCATTTAAGTCCGAGCGCGGAATGACTAAATCGGCCTCGGCTTGTGTTATTTCCGCGCCGCCGATGGAAATAATTTGCCCGAGCAAACTCTCCGCGTCTCGCATATGCCCGTCGGAGTGGCGGGCGATAGCTTCTAAAATATCTTTATTAATCTTTATCTTTTCAGCTTGAATTATATAGGTTAATTTTTTTACCGCGTCATTAACGCCGATTCTTTTAAAATCAAAGCGCTGGCACCTAGAGATTATCGTGGCCGGCACTTTATGCGCTTCGGTCGTGCATAAAATAAAAATTACATTAGCCGGCGGCTCTTCAATAACTTTTAACAGCGCGTTAAAAGCCTGAGTTGACAGCATGTGCACTTCATCAATTATAAAAACTTTATATTTTGATTTTGACGGCGCGACGCGCGCGCTCGCGATTATATTATCGCGGACATTATCAACTCCGGTATTTGAAGCCGCGTCAATTTCAATAATATCCAAAGCCCGGCCATCGGTAATTTCTTTGCAGCTCAAGCAGGTATTGCAGGGATCGGCCGAATCTTTTTTACGCTTTTCGCAATTTATTGATTTAGCAAAAACCCGCGCCAGAGTAGTTTTACCTACGGCGCGCGGACCGCAAAAAAGATAAGCATGGGCAATTTTGCCGGTCTTAATTTCCTGCTCTAAAGTTATTTTTATATGATTTTGCCCGACCACTTCAACAAAATTCTGCGGCCGGTATTTACGATATAAAGTTGGCATGAATATATATTAGCTTATTTGAATTAAAAGACAAGTTTTATTAATTTTAGCCAAATAAAAATTTTCAAATCCCAATTACCAATTTTCAATGAATTTTCAATGATTAAATTTTAAATTGAAAATTGAAGCATTGTTTGAAAATTGAAAATTGAAAATTGAAAATTTCAGTTATCAAAATAAACTCGCAATGTATTTTTCGCAATATAATTTGAACGAAATCTACTCCGCCTTCCTAACCACATTCTCAACCGCCGCCCATTTTGACTCGCCGTTTTTCGGCACAAGGATGACGATCTCATCGCCGTTTTCACCTTTATAATATGTTACGCTGGCGGTTAAGAGGCGCCATTTTTTTCCATCAGCCAGGGCAAAATATTCGCCGGTCGCCGAGCGCTCTAAAGCTCCAACCACGCGAGCCCGTTCAATCGGCCCGATTTGTTTATAGATAAAAGTGCCGGTAGCGGTTATGGTAAGTTTTAAAATATCGCCTTCAACCAGTTTTGACTTACTGGCATAATTGGCCGGCACACTATATTGTTTTCCGTCAGGACCAATCATATTTTCTCCGTCAAACACGCCTTCAATAATACGAGCTTCGCCTAGATTTTCCTCGTCTGGCTCAAAATTCTCATCGCTTAGCTGGGCGATGCTAATAGAAGCCTCATCCTCGGGGCTTAAAAAGCCTGATAAAAGCTGAATCAATCGTTCATTATTTTCTTTAATATTAGCTAACAACTTTTTAACCAAGACCATTTTTGATTTGGCAATAATGATATTTTCTTCTTTGGCCGGCGCTTTAGGCAAATCCGTGTTTAAATATTCTTTAGTTTCATTAGCTTCATTATCAGTCTCCATGGCCAAATCGTCGTTTAAATTTTTGTTTGTGTTTGGCATATATTTTTATTTTAAAATTTAGCTTTTATTTTAACCGGCTCCGCTAATAATGGCAAATTTTCGTGCTCGCCCCGTTAAATCCCTTCGGGAGTCAAAGCCTATTTAACGGGGCGAGGACTGTCTGAGCGAGCTTCGGCGAGCGAGTTCCGCAGTAGAAAATTTGCTGTTATTAGCGGGGCCACGAATGTATTCAATACTAATAAATTATACTAATTTTAACTAAAACAATCAATTTTGTAAAGCCGTTACATTTTTTTCGCCCGATTCATAATTTCCGCCTCAACTATATTCCTATCTTGCCCATATTTAAGCCTAGAGAGAGACTTAATTTTTGCGGCCGAATCTTCCCTCTTAACTCCCGGCAGCGGCCAGATGGTTGACATGGAAAATGGGCGCGTCGCCGTATTTTCCACTAATAATTTAACATAAGCCGTATATTTTTCAATGTTAATCAAATCATATTGGTTAAATACCGGCGCGAATTCCTTAGCCATGGTTTCCGCGTCTTCAGAGCCGATTTTAAATAACAGCCAAGTGCCGACGTTGCCGAAAACCGCGTTTTTAATGGAAGTATCTTGCCCTTTAACTAATTGCCCTAAATATTGATGGGCGATTATTAAATTTAAATTATATTTTCTGGCTTCGCTTAAAATTGAATTAACCGAATCAGTGGTAAAGTTCTGGAATTCATCAATGTACAAATAAAAATCAACCCTTTTTTCGGCCGGCTGGTCCGTGCGCGACAGAGCCGACATTAAAATTTTTCCGACCAGTATCATGCCTAATAAATGCGCGTTCATTTCGCCGATTAAACCTTTTGATAAATCAACCAGTAAAATTTTTCTCGTGTCCATAACATCCCGCAAATTAAACGAACTTTTTTGCTGGGCGATTATCGGACGCATGGTGTCGTTGGAAATAAATGATGTCAATTTTGAAGTTATGTAGGGCACAACATTGGCTAAAGCCGCTTCCCCGCCGGCCTTTTCCGCTTCTTTGCGCCAAAAATCAACCACGGTCGGGTCTTTGCATTTTTCCAATTTCATTTTTCTGAATTCCGGGTCGGATAAAACTTTTGGTATTTCCATTAAAGTTGAACCGCTTTCCTGATCGCTCATAACAAGCAGCATGGCGTTTCTTATGTACTGCTCAAAAATTGGTCCGCCGGTTGCTTTTAAATCATAAAGCTTATCAAAAATTTTTATCATTTCATTAATAACAAAAGTTTTTTGTTCCGGATATCGTTCATCAAATTCAAGCAAGTTTAAAGCCAGCGGCCGGGCAGTATCGGACGGCGCGAATAAAATAACATCCTGCGCGCGTTCGGGCGGAATTCGGTTTATTATGTCATTAATCAAATCGCCGTGCGGGTCAATTACACAAACGCCTTCGCCATTGGTTATATCTTGTATGGCCATGGAAGCTAAGAGCACGGATTTGCCCACGCCTGATTTACCGATAACATAAGTATGCCGCCGCCTGTCTTCGCGCTTCATTTTTATTTCCGTGGTTATGCCGCGATAAATATTTTTTCCTAAAATAATTCCTTCACCCGGGATATTAGAGGGCGCGGATGAATATTTAGCCATTAGCCACCGGATATTAGGCGTTTCCGCGCCAGCGAGCGGCGGATGATAAAGGCTAGCCAATTCTTCGGTATTTAAAATAAAACCAAAACTCGGCTTAAAGCGCCTATAAATAAAATCTTTGATTAAAAATTTTTGAATGTAGTTATTATAAAAGGGAATTTTGTTGCTTAGAATATTGCCGTATTGATAATAATTATACTGGCTAAAAACGCTGATCATGTTATTGAGAAAAATTTTGGCCCGGGGCAAATCTCGGGCGCTGGCCACCAGCCTGACATTAACATCAAGCCCGGCCTTAGAATTTTTTTCTTCAATTAATTTTAAAACTTCCTGCTCCATGGCGGTTAAGCGGTTTTCTTTTTCTATTTTTTTACCATCGTCTCCGGTCGGCTTGGCCGCATTAACCAAATCTCCAAAAAACATTAAAATTTTAGAAAATAAATTTACGCTTAAAGCATCTGACAATTTTCTGCCCTGGTTAACCGACGAAACCACCCGATTAACTTTATTATGCCAGCTTGGCTTAGAGCTCCTGACAACATATTGTATGGCCAAGCTTTCCTCTTCGTTCAATTTAGACATGGCGTTAACCAAAGAATTCAGCGGATCAGCTTCCATTTTATTGTAAGTCTTTAGAGGGAAAATAAAGCTGCGCTTGGTTTTAATAAAACCGGCTACGGTTTGGCCGCGGGAGCTAAAAATATTATAGTCAGCGGTCTCTTCTAAAATCGCTTCCGGATAATAGGCTTGAATTTGCTGCTCAATATAGCGGCCCATATCGCGGGGCGCGACAACATAAAAAGAAATAAATTTATGGTCGGCTACAATTTCAAAAGAAAAATGATCATTTCGGCCGAGTAGCCATGAAAAATTTTTATGCCATTCCTGCGCCTTAAGGCCGCCTATAGCTTTAAAAATAGTTTCGCCGCGGGAAATTTCTTCGCGCAATTGCTGTAGATAATTTTGAGTGGCCGACTGCTGCTTTTCGTTCGGCTTTTCTTTGGGCACGCGCAATAAATAAATTATCTGATTATGATATTTTGAATTTAAGGCCAGAAATAAAATAATTTTTCTCGCAATAAAAAGCAGAATAACAACCCCGATAACTGCCAATAAATAAATCAGCCAGCCGTCAATATTAACGCTTAAGCTTACATCATTAACAATTTGAATATTTTGATTGGCTAAGCCGTAGTCCATACTATTTTAAATCTTAAACTCTAATATCTAAACTCTAAACAAATCCAAAATTATAAATTCAAATGCTCCAAACAAAAGGCAATTAGCATTCGTTTTGAATTTGTAATTTTGAGCATTAGAATTTGTTTAGGATTTAGAATTTAGATATTAGAGTTTTTATCTCTTAACTTAACTAATTCATCCGCTTTAATCTTAGCCTCCTGCTCTAAAAAGTATTGATTCATTCCCGGTATTAAAGACAGCCATTTTTTTATCAATCTAATAATTTCACCGATATTTATTTTAGCCGCCGCTAATAATTGATTTATTTTACTGGCGGTTTGCTCCCCGGCTTTTTTAAATTCTTGCCGCTTTTGCGGCGTTAAGCTTAAATATATATCCGCCAAGCCTCCGGCCAGAACATTTTCCACCTGCTTTTGCGTTTTAACCTGCGGCAGAGGCACAATACCGGCCGGTCCGATGGCGGCCGGGGTTTGGCTTTCTGTCTGCGCGATTTCATCCATAACAACTTTTCTGGCTTGTTCTATTTTCTGTTTTTTTTCCGCTTCAGCCCCCTGCCCTATTTTTTCTCTCACCGCCTCTGGGCCGGAAAATTCTTTCTCTAACGACGGCTTTTTTTCTGCCGCTACCTCGGATTTAATGTCAGGCATATGATTAAAAAATTACTTGTTCCAAATAAGCTTTATTATACCATAAAAAGCCTAAAAAATAAAAACATCCGGAAATATATTTTTATAAAACCAAATATATGCTATAATAAAATTAACATTTAAACTTAATCCATCTTCTTATGTCAAACTTCAAAAAAATATCTAAAAACATCCAGCAAGTTGCTATCGCCAACCCGCAAAAAAATCATTATATCGACTGGGTTAATATTAATAACACCGGCAAAGCTGAAATCGAATATTTAAGAAAAAAATATAATTTTAAATTACAGCATTTAGTAGCTTCTTCGGCTAAAGCAAGCTCCCAAAGGCCGATTATCGCCCGTGAATCTGATTATATTTTCATGATTTTGCATTTCCCGGTAATGGCAAATTATAACGAAGATAAAAATAATGAGCGAATTATGGCCTCAGAAATTGAATTTTTTATCGGCCACGGTTTTTTAGTAACTTTACCCGGCACTCCGATTAAACCCTTAAATGATTTTTTTAATTTTTGCAAAAAAGATTCTAACTCGCTTCTATCTTATAAATTTGAATCTTCGGCTGTTTTACTCTATGAGATTTTAAAAAAACTTCTGCAATATAGCTACATAATTTTAGATAATAACAGTATTGCCATAAGCCAGGCAGAACAGATTGTCTTAAGTGAAGACCAGAAAAAATCAGCCGCCTTAATTTTGAAATTGCGCCATAATTTAATAAATATGCGCAAAATCATGCAAAACCATAAAAATATTTTAAAACGGATGATGGAAATGGAAAGCAGCCTTATCCCGCGCAATCAATTAAAAAATTACTATGGCGAACTAATTGACCAAACAAAAAATATCTGGGAAACTTTAGAAAATCAGCGCGAAATGGTGGAAGTTTTACACGACTCCTATGAATCAACGGCCAATAACAAATTAAGCTCTGTCATGAAAACCCTGACTATTTTCTATGTAATTTTTTCTTCAATGTCTTTAATCGCCGCGATTTTCAGCATAAAAAATGACAGCGGTATGCCATTTATTAATTATCAAAACGGTTTTTGGATAATTATAATTATTATGGCCATAGTCGGCTTATCAATGTTATATTTATTTAAGAAGAAAAAGTGGCTGTAAATCTCGTAATTCGCAACACATAACTCAAAAACTCGCTAACAAGCGAGTTTTTTATAACATTGGCCAGAATGACAAAAAAATTTTAAAATAAAATTCTTTTAATATCATCTATTTTCTCCGCCTTTACCAATTCTTTTCTTAATTCAGAAGCATTTTCCATGCCATTAACATACCAGCATAAATGCTTTCGCATTTCTACCATCCCCCGCTTGCCTTTAAGTTTATGCGCCAACTTCGCGTGTTCAAAAGCTGTCTTAAAAATTAATTTATTTGTTATGGGTTGCGAGTTATGAGTTGCGAGTTGCGAGAAAATCCATGGTTTTCCTAACGCGCCTTGCCCTATGCCAACGCCGTCAACGCCGGTCAGGCGCAATAATTTATCCGCGCTCATCTTGTCAATTGCTCCCCCATTCGCTAAAATCACGCCTCTAAAATATTTTTTGGCTTGTTTGATAATCTGCCAATTTACTTCTCCGCTATTACCTTGTTTTAATGTCCGGCCATGTATCATAACGGCTTTAATGTCCAAATCGTTTAAATGTTTTAAAAAAACCAAGGCCGTAATTTTACCAACTTCCGACCTGATTTTTATGGATATGGGCAAACTGGTGTTATT
>Ga0247842_10008184_pt1 | contig 11047 bp, 15 predicted proteins | sample LaCruzMarch2015__3_FD_192411 | JGI IMG/M metagenome (GOLD analysis project Ga0247842, IMG submission 192411) | Freshwater microbial communities from meromictic Lake La Cruz, Castile-La Mancha, Spain - LaCruzMarch2015_19m | ecosystem: Environmental > Aquatic > Freshwater > Lake | place: Spain...
AGAATCATTCTTATTCTCGGCTCGCCGTCGTCAAAATAATTTTCCATTTGTTCGCCAGTTTTTTTGAATCCCAGCGATTCGTATAACCTTATAGCTTTCTCGTTTTCAGAATGGGTTACAAGGTCAATTGTTTTAGCGCCGTCTAATTTTTCTAAAAGTAATTTCACAGCCCGCCTTGCTATGCCCCATCCCTGAAATTCCTTAGCAACAGCCAAACCGCTGATATAAGCATGGCCTTCATTGAGCATTTGGTAAGATATGTCGCCAACAATTTTACCGTCACTCTCAATCAAAAAATAAATATTTTCGGCGAGTTCTTTTTTTGCATCTTCAACTCCCGTTAACCCAGAATAAATTTTTGTTCCAACAAGGCCTTTTTCAACCTCCAAAATACTGGATATATCCTCCTCCGTCGCCCGTTTCAAGGTTATATTTTCCATAATAACTTTATTTGCTAATTTTTACCTTCGCTGGACGGATTAGTTTACCCTGCATTGCGTATCCCCTCTGCACTTCCTCTGAAACAACATCGCCCTCGCCTTCTACGGCCTCCATAGTGTTTGGGTCAAAAGGCTTGCCCAAAACTTCTATCGGTTCAATCCCCTCTTTTTTCAAAAAGTCGCAAAGCTGATTTTTAATTTGATTAAATCCCTCTATCCAATTATGATTTTTCAATTCATCTGGAACATGCGATTCAGCCAAATAAATATTATCTAAAATTGGAATTATTTTTAAAATCAATTCTTCGTTTGCATATTTAGCAAGGTTTGAGATTCTCTCCATTTCTTCTTTCTTATAATTCAAAAAATCAGCGCGCTCTCTTTTCCAGCCATTTAAATATTCCTCGCACTTAGCCCGCGCATCCTCCAAATCTTTTCTTAATTTTTCTGCATCTATGATATTTTCTTCCTCCATAGTTTTAAATTTTATCTGGATAATTTGAACAAATATAATCTACGTTTAATGATTTTGCTTTTTCTATTTCCTCGGGTTCATTTGCTGCCCAAACGTAAACCTTTAAACCCCGCATGTGCGATTGGTCCACAAATCCTTGAGTAGCTTCCTTTATGGGAACATTTACAGAATATGCGTCTATTTTTTCTGAAAAATCTATAAGACCTTCCGGTATTTCTTCTGTCAAAACGCCTATTTTAATTTTCGGGCTTAAATTCTTGAATTTTTCCAATTCGCTGTGATTAAAAGACGAAACAAGAAAATCATCATATTCCCAGCCTTTTTCTTCAATATATTTTTCAATTACTCGTGAAACCGGCTCCGCAGTATTTTCTCCCTTCAACTCTATGTTTATATCAACTTTTTTATCTACTAAATCCAGCACTTCTTCAATGGCAGGGATGCCCAGCTCTTTTAACTCGTTTAGGGTTTTTTCCTCAACTTTACCCTTGCCTTTTGTTGTTCGGTCAACTGTATCGTCGTGAATAACCACCAACTCGCCGGATTTTAAAATATAAACATCAAACTCTATCATATCAACCCCCAATTCCAGCGCTTTCTGAAATGACGGCAATGTATTCTCCGGCGCGTAGCCCGCAGCTCCCCTGTGCCCTACTTTACAGACCATAATTTTCCAATTTTTTAATTATTTCGCTGATTATATTTATATTTTCATTGTGGGTTGTTTTTGAAGGACCCAATATTTCCAATATTTCCAAAAGGTTGCCCTTTTTTTCAATTCTTGTGTAGTTTAGTGTCATTGAAACTTCAGACAAAGATTTCATAAGCTCCTCCGCCAGCCTTAATTCGTCATCTATTTGTTTTCTGGTATTTTCTATTTCCTCAAAAATAAAATCTGAAAACGCGTCCTCTTTGTGCTGATAAAATTTTTCTGCAAAATATTTGTAGGCTTTCTGCGTTGGAACTCTTCCGGCCGAGGTATGCGGCTGGTCTATAAACCCCTGTTTGGAAAGCTCTTGCAAATCATTTCTTACTGTTGCAGGACTGATATCTAAATCAGAAACCTTTTTTAAGGCAAGAGAGCTCACTGGTTCTGCGGTGTTTATATATTCTTTAATAAGAAAATTTAATAGTTTTTCCTGACGCTCGGTTAACATAATGCAATCTTACAAAATTAGCAGTCCACTGTCAAGAGTGACAAAAAAAGAGCTGAATTAGATCAGCCCCTCCGCGAGACTGCAAAGCAGAACCCGTAGAAAATAGTTGGAAAAACTAGCCTCAAGGGTGTCCGACATGGAAATCTATTGCCCTCCCGCCGGCTAGCCTGCAACTCAACTTTCCGAAGCAGCGCGTAAAGATCCGGAAATCCAAAAGCGCCGTCTTCAGTTTTTTGAATTCGCTCCGAAAGCGTCGGAACTGCAAACCCGGCTACTCTCCGTATTGCCATGGCAAATACCTCCGCTTGATTGTTGATATTGGTTGGTGAAAAGGGCTGTATTTTTATGCTACAATTTATAACCTCTGCGGTCAATGTAAAAAAAGAAGACCTTTGTCAGGCCCTCAGGCAACGGCTGCTGCCTCTGCTGCGGTCATTCTTGCCAAAAGGAGAGATTCTAGCCGATGGAATTCCCCACCCAGGCGTCGCAAGCGGCGAGACTGGTGCGACAGATCAAGGTCTGCCTCGTCAATCTCCTCCGCTTTCGCTGCTACTTCCCTAATCAGATGCCGATCCTCATCGGTGGGTTGCCCGGAGTTGACTCTGAAGAGAATCACCACCGAAACTGCATCGTAACCGATGCCTTTCTGCGCTCGCTCTGCGAGTTCAGCGGTGAGCTCTGCATTTGTCAGAAACCAAAGGTCCTCGTCCTTCGTCATATAGAAACCCTCCTTCATGGAGACGGAAAAAATGTGCAAAATGGAGCACAGCCCCAATTAAGCATTTTATTATTTTTTTTCATAATAGTCAATTTACACGTAATTATATATCAAGCAACTAAAAACCGCCGAAGGGCGGTTTTTAGTTTATTTAACAAATAATCCGCAAAAGCATTTGCCGTCTTTCTCAATTTCATCTTTGGAATAAACGCACGGACAGATAATTTTTGCGTCTTGTTCAACGTCTCCGGTCACGCGCCTGCATGGACAATAACGTTTGCCGTACTTTTTTTGGTTTTCTGTCAAGCCCTGCATTATTTCGTCTACAACTTTTTTGTCTGGATTTAGTTTATATGCCATATTAAATTATCTTTTTTAGGGCTTCTTCAATCCACTGCTTTATTGCCGGTTCTGCCATGGCTCCGATAAACCCATCTACTGCCTTACCCTTATTAAACAAAATCACCATTGGAATCCTGTCTATCCCAAATTTTTGCGATGTTTGCGGGAACTCATCAACATTTATTTTTGCCAAATCAATTTTATCTTTCATCTCTTCGGCTAGCTTTTCTAGGATTGGCCCCAACACTTTGCACGGCCCGCACCAATTTGCAAAAAAATCTACCAGTACAGGCTTTTCCTGTTTGGCAATTTCTGCTTCAAAATTTTGGTCATTTAAATTTTCCATAGTATTTGCATTATACCACAATTATTGGGCTGGAGGAGGCTGTTGGCCGGCGGGGCGAATTTGTATAGACTGAGCGGTCACACTGCCGTCTTGGTTGGCCTGACCCTGCACCATCACTGTTTTACCAACCGCTAAATCGTCTGCAGTTCCGTTTACAAATTTTCCAACTTCCGTAGAACCTGAAAAGAAAATAATTTTAGAACCGCCATTTGTTAATTTTATTGTTACACTCTTATCATCCTTAGAAATTATTTCACCCGCATTTATTCCAGCACCGCCCTGCTTGTTCCCTCTTATTGATACGCCCTGCGCGCCGGGAAAATTCGCCCCGCCCCTTTTACTCTGCCCGTAAACCATGCCTCCATAAAAAGCTCCTCCTCCTAATAAAATTATAACTAACACCGCGATACCTATTAAAATATTTTTTTGCATATTATAAACTAATACTTAATTAATATTATTCATACCTTAGGGCTTCTATTGGATTTAAAGAAGCTGCTCTTTTAGACGGATAATAGCCAAAAACTATACCGATTAAAGCCGACACTCCGAATGCCATAGCAACTGCTTGGAGAGAAACTTGCGCATTGATCCCTGCAAATTTTGATATTAAGATTGCAATTATCCAGCCTAAAATTATTCCAATTATTCCCCCTGAAAAAGTTAATATAATTGCTTCTGTTAAAAATTGATTACTTATATCTTTGCTGCGCGCTCCAATGGATTTTCTCAAACCTATTTCTCGCGTGCGCTCTGTCACTGCGGTTAACATCATATTCATTATTCCTATGCCGCCGACCACCAGAGATATTCCAGCTATTGAGGCGAGGAACAAAGTTAACATTGTAGTAATTGAATTTAGGCTTGATAGCATATCAGCCTGGTTTTGAATTGAAAAATCTGCTGTAGCTACGTTATGTTCTGCCATTAAGGCAGACGTTATTTCGGCTGTTGCAGAATCCATTTGTTCTTTACTAGCTATGCCTACTGAAATGCTTGATAAATAATTTTGTCCGGACAAAGTTTTTTCCATTACAGACAAAGGCACAAAAATCATTTCATCTGTGCTTGAAAAACTGGTTCCTCCTTTTGCTGTTAAAACCCCGATAATTTTAAATTGAATTTTATTTATTTTTATTGTGTCTCCTATAATATCGCTATCTACTGCGTCTTCTCCAAAAAGATCTGTCATGACGGTTGGACCTATGACAGCTACCTTAGACGAATTTGCGTCATTTTGGTCTGATATAAAATTTCCTGCCTGAACAGACATATTGTGAACAGTGGCATAATCAGTCATGCATCCGATAACAGTTGAATTTGAGTTATTTCCTGTTGTGGGGGAAACTATTTGATATCTGCTTTGTATTTCAGGCGAAACATAGGCAACACCGGAAACAGATTTTATTACATCAATGTCTGCGGACTTTAATGTTTGTTGAGAGCCTCTTTGTCCTGCCACCATTCCCCCGCCTCCGCTTTGAGATGCTCCTGGTCTTATAGTTAATAAATTAGAGCCCAAACTTTCAATATTTGAAGTAACATTACTTGTTACTCCGCTTCCAACAGAAACCATGGCGATAACAGAAGCGATTCCAATGACAATTCCAAGCATTGTTAAGCCGGTTCTTATTTTATTGGAAACTAAAGCCGAATATGTTTCTTCTAAAATATCCTGAAATTTCATTTATTTTATTTTTCTTTTGTTATTATACGATTCTTGACCTTTTCGTCGCTTATAATTTCCCCGTCTTTTATATGAATAATCCTCTCGGCGTGTTCTGCTATATGGGGCTCGTGAGTAATTATAACTATTGTATGTCCCTGCTCCTTATGTAATTTTTGGAACGAACCCAAAACAATATCCCCTGTTTTTGTATCTAAATTCCCTGTCGGCTCGTCTGCTAAAATTAAAGACGGATTATTTACCAAGGCTCTGGCAATTGCAACTCTTTGCATCATTCCTCCAGATAGCTGATTTGGCAAATGATACCAAAATTTTTCTGGGAAAGCTGAAGCTGTCAAAGCAATTTTTGCCGCCTCGTTTCTTTTTGTTTTTTCAACATCGGCATAAACAAGAGGCAGGCAGACATTTTTTAAAACAGAAACTCTCGGCAATAAATTAAATGCCTGAAAAACAAACCCTATTTTTTCACTTCTTATCTTTGCCAGTTCATCATCAGAAAAATCTGAAACATCGTGCCCGTCTATAAAATATTTTCCACTGGTTGGAGTGTCTAAGCATCCTATAATGTGCATCAAAGTTGATTTTCCAGAACCCGACGGGCCCATAATTGCCACAAATTCACCATCATCTATTTTAAAGTTGATGTTTTTAAGAGCTGTTGTTTCCATTTCCCCGCTCATATAAGCTTTTCCTATATTTTTGCATTCAATCATATTTTTTAAAATCAAAAATTATAGCCCGGGTATCCTTACTGCTCCTCCCGATCCCGCGCGGTTTGAACTGCTACTTGCAGAAGTTGCAGTTTTTACTGCAGAAACCGTACTAAAAACAATTATATCACCCTCGCTCAACCCCGATGTAATTTCTGTTGATGAATCATCCGAAAGGCCTGTTTCAATTGTTTGACGCAAAGGAGAATTTTTCAGAGCAACACCGGCTGTGTTTTGAATATCGGCATCAGCAATACTATCGGAAACCTTTAAAACATAATAGCTCCCTTGCTGGGTTTTTACAGCTGAATTTGGGACATAAAGGGCATCGATTTTGGTGTCCGTTATTATTGTGGCGGTTGTACTCATTCCCGGCTTTATTCTGTCATCCTGCAAATCCATAACAACTTTTACATTATAAGAGACGACTCCTTGGGAACTTGTTCCAATTACATCAATCCCGGAGACCTTCCCGGTTATTGTCAAATCCGCCACAGCATCAAAGGTTAAATTTGCTTTTTGTCCGATTTTTATTTTTGCAATATCGGTTTCCCCAAAGCTTATTTCTGCCACAAGAGTTTTTGTAATCATGGTAGCTACAGGACTCGGAACAGCCTGTCCGGCCTTTGCATCAATAGCAGCTATCACTCCGTCGAAAGGAGCATAAATATAATAGTCTGCGAGAGCGGACTTGGCATCAGCCAGCGCATTTTGGCTTTTTTCCAATGAAAGTTGTTGCGACTGGACATCCAAGCCGGCATTTGAAATCGCGTCTTTATCATTTTTTATTGTACTTTGCGCGCTTAATAAGCTCGTAAGGTCATTGTTTGCTTTGCCAAGATAGCTGCTTAGGCTGGTAAGATGAGTATCAGCAGTGCCGACCAATGGAAAGCCTTGCGCGGTAAGCGTATCCTTATAAAACTGTATAAGATTGTTTGCGTCTTTTATGGCCTGGGCAACCTCTCTTGCGGTATTATAAGTTTCACTGATTATAGAATCCACTGTAGCGTTATCTGAAAATCGGTTTGTTGATTTATAATCATCAAAATTTTTTTTATACGATGCTTGAGCCTGCTTAAACGATTGAGTCGCGCTATTTTGATATTGCACGGCCTTTCCGTCGTTTCTATGGAGAGAAATATTATATGAATAATAATCAATATTATCCTGGTAACTATTAAAGTCGTTGCCATTAAGAATGCTGTCTATACCCGTCATTGTTGTCGGCAAATCAAGAAACACATTGGCTACCGAATTATACCCGGACTCATAATCTTTAGTTAAGGTGTCTTGCGCGTCCTGCTTGTTTGTCGGATTATCCGGATTTATTCCAACAAGTTTTTGCATAGAAATTTGCGCTGAGCGCAGGCTGGCTTCTGCATCCCTTACCGTTTTTTCTGCGCTTGTCGTATCTAATTTTGCAATAAGCGCGCCGGCTCTTACACTGCCCCCCTCTTTTACCCCGACATACGTAACATCTCCCGAGGCTTTTGCTTTTATATCAATTTGGTTCAGCGCCGAAACCTGACCGGAACTTGAAAGAGACGAAACAATCGTGCCCCTTTCAACCTTCGCCAATACATATTTTGTTTCTATTGATGTTCCGGCAAGAGACTTATATGCAAAAAATCCCGCCGCAATTAAAATTATTAAAGCGGCTCCTGATATTATTTTATGTTTAAATATAAAATTTTTAATTGCGATAAATACTTTTTTAGTGCTTGGCATTTTAAAATAAAATTAATACTTTAAACCTTCTGCGGCGTTAAAACCTTTTGAAACGGGCGGAGGGGGCATTATCCTTATAAAACTTGCCTCTATCTGCCCGGAACCATTGGGATTTCCTATTATAACAACATAGTCGCCAACCCTTATATCGCCAGCTTCTATATCCTGATCCTGCCTTATGACGGCGGTTTTACTTGTCGTAATAACGCTTTTTTCCATATTTCCCTGACCCTTTATAATCAAAACATTATCCTCTATTTTTAACACCGAGCCAAAAATTCCATGCCCGTCCATAAAACCTCTGCCGGGAAAATCACCCAAAAATCCTTCGGAAGGTCCGCCAAAATTCCTGTGATAATTTTCCGCCCACCTAAAAGAAAATTGCGCCCGTTCAGATCCAACCCATACGCCAAAGGCGAAAACAAAAATTAACATTGCAAAGGATAGTAAGCCGACAATTACCCATTTTAAAATAGCTGCACTTTTTAAGTTTTTATCTTCCATAAATAAATTTTAATAATAAGCCTTTTTTATAAAGAAATAATCTAACAGTAAACAGAACCAACGCAATATTTACAGCAAAAATAATCACCCCGAACACCGGCAATGCTTCCAATATAGACATAAAAAAATCCTGCCATAGATTAATAAAAACCCCCATATTACTCATGGCAACAGATGTTGATGTTGAAATGAAATAACCAATCCCTGATGCCCGCCACTCTTCAACAAAGAAAATAAAAGAAAACGGCATGGCTCCAAATGAAACAATTAAAAGGCTTAAAAAACTAAACAAAAGGCTTCTGGTTTGCCTTATCTCCTTTTCCCTTTTGATTGCCAAAATAATTCTATCAAAAAGGCCCACAGCAGGTTCTGCGGGTGTGATGTTTTCGTTTAAAATTTTATAGTCTCCTCGCATTTTATTAATACGCAGAGACTAAAAATCCGGGTGCAGAAGAATCAATAATTTTCCGGTAAAAGGCTTTTTAGTTCCAAGACCGCTCTTCGATGCCTGCTCTTTATCGTATTTAACGGCTCTGAAAGCTCGCTTGCTATCTCTTTAAATTTGAGGTTGTTGCTATACCTTAAATACAAAATTTTCTGATACTGCAGAGAAAGCTTTTTTATTGCCGAGGACATTGATGTTGAAAAATTTTTAATCTCAAACAGCTCATCGGGAAGCGGAGCTAAATCCCTCATTTTGTCTGCCACAATATTTTCCCCTTTTTCGTTATCAAAACTGGAAATGGGAATGGATTTTTTCTTGCGCAAATAATCTATGCAAGAATTTTTGGCAATTGTAAAAATCCATGTTTTAAAACTTCTTTTACGATCAAATTTTTTTAAATTTTTCCATGCCTTCAAAAATACGTCCTGAGTTATATCTTCTGCAACATCTTTATCCCCAACATATTTTGAAACGTAAGAATATACGGGCTTTAAGAAACGACCAACCAAAATCTCCAAGGATTTTTCATCCCCATTAAGATATTTTTTGATTATCTCGTTATCTGTATGCATTTTTTAAATCTTTAGATTGCCTATATAATAATTATTGAGAACGCTTTTAGCTTTATCTGGGTGGGGTCCGTTGCCTCCCCTTGTTTCAAAAGCTTGCGTAGCGTCCTTGCCGCAAAGGGGAGCTATTTTATCCGACCCGCCGGGATGCAGGTTTATAAAATCTGTAACGTTGTAAACTTTGCTGTTTACAGTAAGCCAGCAGTCATTGATTAAATTGTGCTTTGATACTTCGCTCGAGGTTATGCCCGCGCTAATAATATTCTGATTCTGATCGTTTATTACAGGCTGGCTCCCAGCCTTTTGCCCGGAAACAACGGCCAGACCTAAAATTAAGACTACCACAATAATAAAAACAATCAATGAAATTGTGACGATTTTTTTAGTTTTTTCCATTAAAATTTTATTAGCGTTTCTTAATAATACAAAATAAACATTAAGATTGGGTTAACTAGAGCTGGAACTCTTCTGTGTGCACTTGCTTCGCATTAATTCCTAACCTTAAAAACTGGGCCTTCAAGGCAGTCATCATTACTGGCGGACCACAAACTAAAATATCACGTTCATTTGCATTTTTTGTGTTCTGAAGAATCTTTTCTGCCGCAATAAACCCATCCCTGTCTGTCACCCAGAATGTTATCTTTAAATTTTTAAATTTATCTGAAATTTTTTCCAGTTCTTCCTTAAAAATAAACCCGTCTGAACTTTTTACAGAATAATAAAAATCAATATCATATTCCCTGTCCGCTTCGCCAAAATCCCGTGCCATACTCAAGAAAGGGGTAACCCCTATTCCCCCGGCTATCCATATCTGCTTTTTATTTTTAAAATTTCTAAAATTGAATTTTCCGTACGGGCCCTCAATTTTAGCAAAAACTCCTTCCTCTAAATTCTTAATTTTTCTGGTCCAGTCTCCTGATTCTTTTATTGACAACCTTACCCCCTGCCCCGGAGCAGAGCTTACCGTAAAAGGGTGGGTTTCCTTGGGGATGTTTTTACCCCCTAAGGTAATAAATACGAACTGACCCGAAAAAAAGTTCATTACAGGTCCCGAAGGCGCAAGCCTGACTTCAAACGTGCTATCCGGCAGAGCTATGACTTTTTCCACTTTATATTTATATTTTTTTACCAAAAGTGCCCCGAATACGGTCCTGTATAAAAATGCAGCTACCGCAAAAAGCGACAAGACAAACATATAAATTTTTAATACGTGGTTTTGCGCAATATCGCTTCCAATTAAAAATACATGCAGAAAGGCCAAAACAAAAGCTACCCCCAAAAATTGGTGTAAAAATTTCCAATTTTGGTATTTTAACATCACTTTTAAGTAAAACGTTGCAGTTAAGGATATTGTCATTACCAATAACGCCAATATACCGAAATTCTGCGGCCAATATGATGAGGGCAGTAAAAACAAAGCAGCCTGTCGGTAAGAGATAAAAACATACTTGTATAAAAGTAATAAGGGATGAAACAGCAATAAAGAGAATGTGATTCCTCCAAAAAAATGATGAATAATATACGACTCGTTTATACCCCAAAACACTTTTTCAAAAACCTTTAAACGGGAGCTTAAAATTAAAACTAATGAAAACATAGCCATTCCGGTCAAACCAAAAATCTGGCCCAAACTTGTTCCAATCGTCCCATTAGTTGAAAACCGATCTGATATTGGCTGTTGAAAAATCCAGAAGAATAAGGGTATTATAGACAATAAAAAAACACTTCCCCACCCCATGTAAGCCCTTAGATTTTTAGTATCCATTTATATATTTTTATATCTTTACTCTTTTTATTATATAACAGATTAAAATTTAATGAATCCTTTCAGCAATAAAAAAAGCCCCAAGTTTTCACTTGAAGCCTCGCCGCAAAACATCGTGGCGACTTCCGCTGTCGGCTCACATCTCCATGGGCACCCCTATA
>Ga0247842_10008186_pt1 | contig 11045 bp, 18 predicted proteins | sample LaCruzMarch2015__3_FD_192411 | JGI IMG/M metagenome (GOLD analysis project Ga0247842, IMG submission 192411) | Freshwater microbial communities from meromictic Lake La Cruz, Castile-La Mancha, Spain - LaCruzMarch2015_19m | ecosystem: Environmental > Aquatic > Freshwater > Lake | place: Spain...
AATCCAAAAAGAAATACCTTGATATGCAGATAAATCTAAAGTTCCAGTTGCATAATAAGCTTGTACTTGAGTTGTTGTAGGAGTTGCATCTTGTATTATTTTCATACAATATGAACCTTCTTTTGCCTCAGTTGCAACTGCGAGACGAGCAGCAGAGGTAGCATTCACAGCAGTCCAGTCTCCTGCATCACCATTTTCGATAACCTTAGTTCTTCCAGAAGTTGCTAAAGTTACTGTTTTGCTGTTTTGAGTCCAGTCTGCATTTCCAACTGAATAGGGGTCAGGGGATTTTGCAATCCGAATCTCATCCCCAGCTTGAATACGGGCTGCCGTAGCGCCTAAAGTTGTCGTTTTCCATGCATCTGCCCAAGAAGAACCACCATGAGGAGTAACAGTTCCGTTAGCATCCGCAGTTGCTTGCCAAACACAATCATCAAGTGTAAAATAATCAGCGTCAACTCTAGTTATTTTCCAAGAACCACTTAACCATGCGGTAAATGCAGAGGTTACAACAATAGCACCCGTAGTTAATCCATGACCAACTTTATACATTCTAGTTACAGTACCCGTAGGGTTATCTGCAACTACAGTAGTTAATGCTGTTCTTGCGGTATCTAGTCCATTTACAAAGTCAATGTAAAAAATTCCAGAAACATAACTCATATCAAATCTCCTTTAAAATCAAGCAAAACCTTTTAAAATAGTACCAAAATAATTAGTTCCATCAAAATAGAAACTCAATATATCAATCGAATTAATGGCGGTACTTAATGTAGGAATCGTTCCACCTGCCCACTTAATATCTGTATCATAAGCTGTAATTAAACGACTACCTGTTCCATCTTGAACTACTTTTAATATCAAGTTACATGCAGCAGGAGGATTAGTAAAAGCAAGAATAGTTCCGATATTATCTGTCATTGTTAAAGTCTTCTTATTACTTGCTCTCCAATCTACTGTGGTTGTTGTATTACTAAAAGTTACTGTATCTTGAGTTATGCAAAGTGCTCCATCTGCAATTGTTTGTCCATTTGCATTTCCAGCCAAAGTCACCGCACCTATGTCACTTGCTACATCTGCAACAGCTCTACCTTCTATTCCATTTGCTGTAAAACGGGCATACTCATTGTCAGCAGCTCCAGCATCATCTATCCGAACTGCATTTGTATCTGCTATTCCGAAAGTTAACGCCGCCTGTTTTCCATTAAAAGTATTCCAATCAGTAGATGATAGATAGCCACTTAAAGTAGTAGATGCTTGTTGAACCTCTATTGTAGGGGTAGTTCCCCATACTTCAACATCACTTATAGTTAAAACAGAGCTAGTAGCTTCAGTAAGTGCTACATGATTTCCATCATTATTCCATGAATTACTTGCTGTAGAAATGCATCTAAAAGTAACATTGTGGTAAGTTGTTCCAGCATTTACGTATACAATATCACCTAAAGTTCCAGCTCCTGTAGTATTTTGTCCACTTTGAATACGAGTGAGAGCGGTTAAATTGCCACCTATTACAGTTGTTCTGTAAACTCCATTATTTGCAGAAGTTACTAGTCCATTAAAAAGAACTAAATCTCCATCTATAACTGCAATTCCATCTGGAGAATAAGGAACACCTACTAATGCAGCAAAAGCTACATCAGATAAACTATCTGTATCTGCATAAGAAATAACATAACGATTAACTTGAGGTTGGTCGGTCCATGCTACTGAAGCATTTCGATTTGTAAGAATCTTATTTCCAGAAGCAGAAGAAACTGCGGAAACTACATTAGTAGTATTAGCTGCTAATATAGAACCAACTGCAACTGCTGCTATTCCAGTACCACCTTTAGTTACAGGTAAAGTAGAAAAAGAAGGTTCTGCTCCAATATCAGAAAGAACTTCAGAATAAGAACGACCTTCTAATCCGGTAGTGGTAAACTTAGCATAGTCATTATCAGCAACATCTGCTGCATTAATTTGAACTTTATTTGTGTCAGCTATCCCGAATGTCAATGCATCTTGCTTTCCATTAAAAGTAGCAAAATCGTCTTTATCTAAATAACCGTCAGCACTTGCAGTAGCTACAGGAATGGACACAGAAGGAGTTGTTCCACTTGTTACTGCAATAGGAGCACTTCCACTTACAGAAGTCACTTGTGCGTCATTGGTAACATTATTTAAACCCACATCAGATTTGCTTAAAGTATCCCAAGTAGGCATTGCAGAATCTGTTCCAGTTCCTGTTTGAGTAAGGAATTTTTTAGTTATTGTTGTATTTCCAACTAAACGAGATGCCACACCAGCAACTGCACCATAAATCATATCTCCAATGGCAGTCATTGGATTTGCTAATACAGTTCCAAATAAATTAGTTACATAAGATTTCGTAGCTGCTTGAGAAGGATATTTAGTATTTGAAGGAGTTGCTCCACCCATTGTAACATCTGTATCTTTATTAGTTACGTTTTCTGCTGTATATCCTAAACTTGCTTGTGCACCAATATCACCCAAAACTTCAGAAGTCGAGCGGCTTTCGAGACCCGTGCCCGTAAATCTAGCATATTCATTATCAGTTACAGACGCTGAGTCTATCTTAACTGCGTTTGTATCTAAAATTCCGAAAGTTAGTGAATCTTGCTTTCCATTCCAAGTACCCTTTTCAGTATCAGTAACGAAACGGTAAGAGGTGTTTTGAGTAATATTTGCCGGATTAGTACAATCTGTGTTAGGAACATTACTTAGACCTACATCTGTTTTTGTAACAGTATCCCATTCAGGAGTATTAGAAGCTGTACCGGTACCTGTTTGTCTTAAGAATTTCTTCGTTGTAGTTGTATTTCCAACTAATCTACTAACTAATCCAGCTACTGCTCCATAAATCATATCCCCCACTGAAGTCATAGGGTTTGCTAAAGTAGGAAGATTCGTAAGTTGTGAACCATCTACAGCAGGTAATTTAGAGGTACCATCTAACTGAACTAAGTTATTAGCAGAAGTTCCAACTGCTAATCCGTTCTTTAAAGTCTTAGTGTTAGCTCCATTCCATTGAGGTATATAATTATCTGTATTAGAAGCGGGACTATAAACATCGCCTCCGCCTGGTAAATTCGTAAGTTGAGAAGCATCTAACGCCGGAAGTTTAGCTGTAGCATCTAACTGAACTAAGTTATTAGCAGCAACACCGACTGCAAGACCGTTAGTTACAGAAGTTCCTGTAGTGGTATCGTACTGAGGTATATTTCCAATAGTGGACACCGTAGGTCCAGAAATTGAGTTTCCACTATTTCCAGTAGTTAAACTGTTATTCGCATTCTCCAAAGCCCTATCAACAAGAGCACTGAATTTAGTTCCAATGACGTTGACTCTGTAGACATCTATTAATTTTATAAGTTTTGCAGAGAGAATTTTATAGATAAACAAGTTAAGCCCCCTATTATACAGCTTTAATTATACCATTTAATAGGAAAAAGTATTCACTCGTTTTTTGAGGCAAAAGAACCACATAAGTATGGGAAAAGATTAAGGAAAGAGGGCATTTTTGGGCTTATTTCTGGAAATAGTTTTTTCATGACCCTAAAATGAGTTTTTCGGTAATGATTTCAATATATTATGTGACAAAAGAATGGAAAAATATTTATTTTATTTTTATCCAACATCTTTGATGAAGGCAGTCTTGATTTGCTTTACACATTCCATATTCATCTAAGTTACCGCAATTGTTACAAGACTTCTTCACTTCTGAGTTATCCTGCTTTTCCGGATAGTTGACTTTCGTAGCTTGTGCTTTGTTCTGAGATTTGTTGTTTCTTGACATTATTTAACTCCTTTGCGATACATAGTATGGTTATGGAAACTGCGACAAGGTTTACAATATAGTTTGATTTCTTCTTTTGTAGGATTATCTCCAAATGCACAATTAAGGCATGTTTTAGGCATTATTTGGTTGTCTTCTATCTCTTGGGCATGGTGCTCACAAAAGTCTCTTAAATCGTTCTCTGAGAGGTATCCTGACTGATTATTCTTAGGGTCTCTGATATATTGAAATAAAGCGTTTAAATCTACTATTCTGCGTTTCATGTTTTCCCCTTTTATTATACTATAGGTACAAGCAACTTGCATTCTATGAAACGAACTCCCTTGATTAGAAATCCACCCTCATTAAAGTCTTCTTGGTGGTTTGCTATAATAATTTTAGATAATTCATATAAAGCATCATTGTCTTTACATTGTTGCGGTATTCTAGCAATTAAGGGAACTAGTTCAACAGGAGATAGAATTTGATATAGACAATTTTGATAGAAACTCAATTCTGGGATTTTAGCATAATTTACGATTAAGTCAACTTCTGTATATTTTGTTACAGGAGGCAGCGGAGTTAGACATTGTTTAGTTTTTTTCATTTATACACCACGTTCAAAGTAACATCTCCAACATACATCCCATTTGGAACGCCTTCAGTATTAAATCTTCCTATTACCGTAATCTCGCCTTTACCTTGAGCTGTCAATCTATCGTTATAAGTAGCTTTTAATCTATCTACGGTCATTGTGTCTAAAGAATCTACTGAAAATAGAGTAATCTCACTTTCAACAATGCTAACATCAATATAAGCACCTGCTTCTCCTGTTACTGCAAATATAGCCGGTTTTGCGCTTTTCCCTGTTTCCCATATCATAGGTGAAGTCTCAACAACATTTAATTGTTCTACTATGTAAAGATTTACACTAAAAGTAGCACTTGCAGATGACTGAGCTTGCAAACCAGTAGAATAAGCAATAAAGGCAATAACTCCCATTATTATGAAAGTAATTATTGCTAGTAAATTAAATGTTTCCCTTAGTAATCTTTTCATGGCTATTTATTCTCCTCTTTTAAAGCTTGGACATATTCTGCATATATTTTATATATTTTATCAGATAATATATTAATTAATTTAGTATCACCCTTATTTAATATTAATTTATTATATTCGGAATTTAATTTATTATATTCCTTTTCTAATATAATTGATTTCTTCTTCATTTCCCCTTCCCCCTATATTAATATAATAACATATATTGAATATAATGTCAAGTAATATATTTAATATTATTTATATTATGAATATAATTTAATATAATCCACAATTAAATTAAATATTCGCATTAATATATTAGGTGAACATATTTTCATTTATATATCCCCAATTTTAATATATTAAGGCATTCCTTACAATACCATATTCCTTCTATACAAATATAAGTATCCTTCCCTTGAATATATTCCTTTTTGCAATGGTCACATATTATAGTATAAGTATATTCATTTTCCACAATAAACCTCCTATGATATAAACATTCCCAAAGAAACCCCAACATACGCTAATGCAAAGGTTAACATTAACCCAAAGGTTACTAATCCCACGTAAGCAAGAACCGTTTTAATAAATTCCATATATTCCCCCTTAAGCCTTAAATCCTTTATAATATCGTTCCTTTGCAATATTCTCATATAGTTCACTTACCAATTCATTTAATGCATCATTCTCCTTGGTCAGCTTTAGGCAATATTTAACATTATGCTTAAAGGCTTTATCGCATTGAGCTAACTTTTCCTTTAATTCCTTAATGACTTGTTTATCGGTCTTCATTGTTAAGCTCCTTTAATAACTTAGCATAAACCGCTCTAACTTCAATATACTGTTGATATCTTACATCAATCATTGAATATGCTGCTTGTCTAAGTTCATCACTACCTAAAGTTTTGCTAGTGTGGTAGAAATCAACTGCTTTCCAATACAGATTATCGGCTTTACTTACTGCAATAGAAGCGTCCTTAAGTAAATCAATCTCGTACTTAGCGGGACTGTTTTTGTAGAATCTAAGCATCTTCCGAATCCTCCGAACAATTACTACAAACAAGCATCCCTTGTCCATCACATTTAGAACATGGAGTTCCGTTATAATCCATTATTCCAGTTCCATCGCAATAAGTGCATTCCATTAGTTTGCTATCAAGACAACATTTGCAAGGTTCTTTTTCTTTAGAGTAGATGCTATCTGGATATAGTTCTTTAAATAATTCACGGTCTTCTGGTGTTTTGACTTTATTTTCATAAAATTCTTCAGGTTCGTGGCACTCTCCCTTTAGATATACAAAACAATCTAATCCACAACCACCACTTATTCCTACGCAAAAGCATTCACTTAAACCAACAGGATAATTACTATCAGCTCCAGAGGATAGAGCGTTAGCGTAATCTCTTGCTTCTTCCTCACTTGAAGGAGTATCGTTGAAAATTGTACCTTTACCTGATAACATTTTTCCAAACTTTTTCATGTTACCTATCCTCATCCATGTCGCCATCACAATCTACTTCTCTTTCTACAACTTCTTCAAGAGTAGCGATTTCATCATTAAGTTCTTCAATCTTAGCTTCTAAACGAGCCACTTTCTGTCTAAGTGCCTTGTTTTCGTTTTCTAATCTTTTTAGTTCTTCCATAATATCCCCCTTTTTCTTTCTATCAACTACATATACAGTTTAACATATTGTTTTAATGGAGTCAAGGAATATTTTAATTATTTTTATTAATATAACGCAGTGTGTTATGCGAAGCAGAGTGAGGTACTCCGAAATCGAGTGGGGGGAATAAGGGGAAAGAAGAAGGAGCTTAGAGGTTTTAATTCTAAACTCCTTTGAGTATAACTGCTCTTTAAAGGCTACTTCTTTGGAACATCCCTTTTAGCTGGTGAAGTTAAACATGGACTTTCGCCTACTATCTTACTTATTCTCATATATCCACATTTCCTACATTGGTGATGTTCTATTATATAACCCTCAGTACCTCTAAAATCTATACGTTGCTCTAGTATTCATTCATGGTCCATATCACTTGAGCACCCGCTTAATTCTTTTAACCCGCTAGGATAACTATCTCAGCTAACTTAGTTAAAGCATCTACATCCATTGCTTTAATTTGTCTTAGTTCTCTTTCGGTCAAAGTCTTAATTTTCATGATTTACTCCCATTAATAAAAGTATTGCGAATCCCCCACTTTACTGCTAAGCGAACCTTGCTCAATCTGCTCTGATATCCATTAAATTCCTTATGATGTAACTTAAACTGAGGAAAATAAGCTTTTGCAATGAAATAAGCTAATCGCTCTGCTTGTAGCTCAAGTTCAAGGTATTTAGGAAAAGAGATAAATGAGTCAAAGTAAGCTTGCATATTAGAACTTAATTGAATGTGGTGAGCTAGTTCATGTACAAAAGAACGTACTAGGTACTTAGCTGAAGACTTATTGCATATCGTTATTCTTTGTAGGATAGGATGATATGATGCTGACTTTTTACCGTCAATTACATTCAGTCTAATGTTATACGCATCCGTGATAGCAATTATGGAGTAAAGTACATCGGCATGAAGCTTACTTGGGGTTAAGGCTTCAGGTATTAACATAATGGCTTTTTTGAGTTCTTTAAGGGTCATTTGATTACTCTAAACATTCTAAACTTACGAGGAGCATATACTCTTAGTACCCCATACCAGTCCCCTGTTTTAAGTAGGTCAATGTCGTTTTCGTCTAAACTTGCTATAACATAATCTGTTTTATTAAGTTTAATGCATACTATTTCACTTGAATAGTTCTCTACCACATCAAGTACAGCTTGTTCTTTAGCAATATCAAATGCATCTTTAAATGACATAGAGATAGGTGCGGGAGAATCTTCAGAAGCCACGTTTCTACTAATCTCAAGAACTCCCCTTTCTTCTACTTTAATTCCATGTAAGAATTGCCTTCTAAGACCTTCCTCAGAGAAAGGTATAATGTGATAACATTCTCTTGAATATGCAATAGGTTTCTCATCTACGGTAGTTAAATTTTCATTTAAGGAATAATCGGTACTAGGATAATTAATATTGTATTGAGTTTCTTTTACAGTTTCTCCTAATAGCACTTTAGACAGCATTAGTAAGTAAGTAGTAAAATCAATAACCCTTACATTAGTGCTTAATTTGTCTTTATTTTTCATTTTATTCACCTCTTTTCTAATTATATCATATAAAATCAAATAATCAAGGTATATTTCAGAAAAAGATATAATAAATCAGAAAATAGTAAGAAAGGTAATTGTTATTCACCTCTGTATATAGAATAACATACTTGAATAACAAAGTCAAGCTTTTTATGTTCTTTAAAGATTTTTCTTAGCATCCCTTTAAACATATAATACAAGACCGCTCCGCTCGAATACTCCTTTCAGTCATATTCTTCGCTACGCTATTGTGGTGAGCTATGTAGTTAGGGATGCATTTGACAATTAGAATATCCCTACATTGCTATTTTAGTTGACATTTTAACTGTATAATGTCAATTGTGTATTTTTAACTATCATGAATGTCAAATAAATGCATAAACAAGATTGTACTATATGTCAAATAATAATCTTAACCACAATAGCTACCTAATAGCGGAGCGTAATGAGAACGAAGCTTTAGCGAGTTCGAATGGAGCGGAGCGGTTTATATCTCCTCTTCTATCTCTTCTTGACTTAATCTAATCTTATCTCCAAATTCGTTATACTTAAAATAAGCTATCTCACCGCATTTCTTGCAATATTGCATAGTACGGCATTGCGATTGTCTTATTACATCTGTCGGTAGCATCTTTCTAATGGGTGAAAAGAAAGGCTTTATCAAGCGATGTAATACCTCGAAGTCATGCTCGCAAGGGATGGGTTTCTTTTTAAATGACCACATGGTTATTCCTCACTATCTTCGTGTCCTAGTCTTCTGTACATCACTCTCACATTACCATTTGCATCAATGAAATATCCCGAATCATTCCCAAAGAATCTCATCTCTTCACAACAAATCTTTAATTTCTTAGTCATTGTAATCATTCCTCCTATCCCCTTTTTACATCTTACCACATTTACGGTAAAATGTCAAGGATTATTTCAATAAATTTATTCCAAAGTTAATGATGCGGGACTGCATCTCTTTTTTAGCAGCAGCATTAACAGCATTAGCAGCATTAGCAGCATAAGCAGCAGCATTAGCAGCATAAGCAGCAGCATAAGCAGCATAATAAGCAGCAGCATAAGCAGCAGCATAAGCAGCATCAGCAGCATAAGCAGCAGCAGCATCAGCAGCATCATAAGCATAATTAGCAGCATCAGCAGCATCAGCAGCATCAGCCCTTGCTTTATCTCGATTTGCTTTAGTATTTCTTTTCAAAACCGCCTTAGCGGCATCAATGGCTGTCCTAGGTCTTTTGTCATCTGGGTGTTTCTTTTCGAAAAACTCAATGACTTGCTCTGCTGCGAAAATAGCTAGTTTAAGATTCTGTTTTCTGGTATTAATCTTATTAAACAACCAATAACACCAATCAATCTTCCCAAAGAATAATAATTTCGTAAGAAAGTCCTTTACTTCCAAGCCTAGCATGTTGTTTTCTGTTACAAATAGAGTGCCTTCTCGACATGCACATTTGCTCTCTAAAAACGCTTTAGTTATTTTCATTAAATCCTCCTATATTTTCCCTAATCTCTCAATTTTCTCCTTATACATTACGATGTCATTTTCAAGTTCCTTTATGCTTTTCTCATAAAAAGCCTTTCTTTCAACTACAATATCCTTTATTGAATCATAAATCTTGAATAAGTATTCAGCATCCTTTCTTACACATAAACAATCTTTTAAGTTTACACAGCTTAAATCACATGAATACCATATCGTCTTCTCAGTTTCCTTTAAAACCTTAACCATAGACACCTTATCGTTGTAATATTGATATTTAATCATTTTACTGTACCTCTTTTTCTATAATACCACATCTAAATTACAATGTCAAGTTAAATCTCTTACCACATACAACATTTTCTTAATCCCCTATGTGGCGTATTGATTTCGGAATACCTCAATCTAACTAGTTTTTCTAGCATCTGCGGTTTCTCATAAGAGTCAGTCCCGCTGGACTTCGGAATACCTCAGTCCGCTCCAATCCTTACTTCGTTTCGTTCTTACGCTTCTCATCATTCAGTATAAGGTTAAATGTTAACTTTAAGGGGAGAGGGGTGCGGGGATGTAAGCGTCAGGTCGAAGAGCAGAGCGAAGAGACCGAAGCGGGTGAGGAATCTTAGCAGAGCGTAAGCGATGCGGATTCCGAACTGTAAAGCCAACAATATCAAAAAATCAATGATTCATTTTTAAAATTAAATAATATTTCGTTAAGCGTTGGCGTGTGATGCCCTTTTTAGCCCCTTTTTAGGCGATTCTAGAGCACCTGCGGATTCCCTCATTTCCAGTCCCGTTTCCAAGAACGCCCATTCCCGCCCCCTTTACGCCCCATCTGTGGGTACTAAAACCCCTTTAATATCAATCCCTTGCGTCATTATATTAAACATTAAAATTGAGCATCCCTAAAGCTAAAAATACAACATCCCTGCTTTAGTTACTATCCCGTTACTCATATCTCTTGTATTTGCTTATATGGTGTATTCTATGTTTCGCTTATGTTCTTTTATCTCTTTACTCATTAGCCACATCGAATGTAGTGAGACTTGAGCGTAAACGAGAGATTTGTGATATATTCATATATTGGGTGTTATGGGTCTTATCCGTATTATTTCTTATTTTTGAGTTATTTCTTTTGTTTAGGGTTTTTTATCTACAAATATATCGAATTAAATGATAAACTACAAATACTCCAGTTTGAAATACAAGGGCTGCTGTTATCCCGATTAGAAGTCCGCTCATTTGTTCAACTCCTTTAAAATAAATTCCAGTCTTTCCTGAAATGCTTTAGATGCGTACTTTAAGCCTTGTTTTAAGTTATTTACAGCTACTTTAAGTAATATCACATCTGATTGATTGAATTGGAGTTGTTTTAGTGGGGTGGGGGTTTCGGTTGAATTAACAGTGGATGCCCATTCATATGCAGTCAAAATTTGTTTGCAATTATGGCAACAATGAGCTTTTGCATCTTATATTCATTTACTTGCTCACCTCTCTTAATCTCATTTTACCACATATAATTCACAAAGTCAGTTATTATTTCAATAAACTTATCCCAAAG
>Ga0247842_10008188_pt1 | contig 11043 bp, 12 predicted proteins | sample LaCruzMarch2015__3_FD_192411 | JGI IMG/M metagenome (GOLD analysis project Ga0247842, IMG submission 192411) | Freshwater microbial communities from meromictic Lake La Cruz, Castile-La Mancha, Spain - LaCruzMarch2015_19m | ecosystem: Environmental > Aquatic > Freshwater > Lake | place: Spain...
CCATCTCTTCACGCCGAAGCTTTCTGTCTTGGTTTTTCATGGATTGTTTTTTCCACAAAATTAGCCGGCTACAGTAGGTCAGTCAAGATGCAGCAGACCGGAGGCTTACCCAAAACCAGCATTGACGTGGTTTCCAAGAGGCTCGACCTTTGCTGTGTTTAGCGGCCACTCGTTGAACTAAATCCGGGGATTAATCTTTTTTATGCACTTTACGCCAGAAGTTTCAGTTTAATGGCATACGGCTTTTTCTTCTATCATCAATGGGATAAAGTGGCTTGAAAAAGGCCATTTATCAGCTCATTGGGCGATTTTTCAGGTCTATCCCACCTAAACCAGGTTATGCCTGACAACCCAAACATTTTGATCGCAGGTTGCCAAAAATTGCATTCATATCGCATTTCTCAGAATATTTTGTAAATTTACTTGTTGAAACAAAATTCCAGTTGGTTTTTAGACGGACTGGCGTTAGTGCCTATTGAAATAAAAAGAATCGTACCTTTGTTTAAAGATGAATTATGAACTCAGACATTAAAAATATTATTATCAATACTTTACGAGAGTATAACCCTGAAATGATTGGGGTTTTCGGTTCTTATGCAAGAAATGAGAACAATAGTAAAAGTGATATTGATATTCTTGTACGGTTCAAATCTACCTTATCTCTTCTCCAATTAGTTCATGTTGAAAATTTAATTTCTCAAAAATTAGGCATCAAAGTCGATCTTATTACTGAAGGTGCCATCAAGAATAAAATTCTTAAGGAAAATATTCAACAAGATCTTCAAATTATTTATCAATGATTAAGAACGATCAGGTTTATCTTGAACATATTCTTGAAGCCATTGTTAAAATTGAGAAATTCACGAGTGAAATCTCAAGATTTGATTTTGACAGAAATGTTATGATTCAAGATGCTGTGATAAGAAATATTGAAATCATTGGAGAAGCAACGAAGAAAATTTCAAAATCGTTTACACAAACTCATCAAGATATCCCTTGGTCTGAAATGGCGGGAATGAGGGATAAACTCATTCATGATTATTTAGATGTAGATCTTGACGTTGTGTGGAAAACAATTGAAGTTGATCTTCCTCTCCTTAAAGAACTGATTTCCAATATTTAATTTCAACAGGCAACGAGCCGGCAGCCGGGCAATGCGGGGAAGAGGGTGTGGGTTTGAGTGTGAGGTGTGGGTGTAAAAAAAATAAGAACCCGCATTAAGATTAAGGCTGCCTGCGGGGTGTTGAGCCAAATCCGGGGATTAATCTTTTCAATACACCTTACGCCAGAAGTTTCAGTTTATGGCATCCGGCTTTTTCTTCTCTCATCAATGGGATAAAGCGGCCTGAAAAAGGCCATTTATCGGCTCATTGGGCGATTTTTCAGGTCTATATCCCACATAAACCAGTTTATGCCTGACAACCAAAACATTTTGAGCGCTGGTTGCTAAAAATTGCATTCCTATCGCATTTCTCAGAATATTTTGTAAATTTACTTGTTGAAACAAAATTCCAGTTGGTTTTTAGACGGACTGGCGTTATGTGGCATTCATAAATTTAGCATGAGAACTACTATTTTGGTTGTAGTTATCTTTTTTTCATCATTTTGCCTTAATGGTCAGAGATTAATAAAATCTGCGCCATATTATTCAAATAATCCCAAAAAACAAAATGAGGTTTCTGTGGATGTGATGCATCATAATATTTCAATTAATCCATTGAACATCGGCCTTTTTCAGCAAATTGGAGTAACCTATGAGTACCGACCAGGAAAATTGGGATTTGGAATTACTCCCGGATACATTTATCCCAATAAAAAAGTATACAGTAATTGGTTTATCGCCGGGCCTACCAATGCGGGTTCTTTGGGATGGTATTCGGGGTGGTTTGTTGTTCCGCAAGTGAATTTGTACCTGACAAGGCAGAAAGTACCAGATGAAGGGGGCGTCCTGTACATCGCTTTAAAATTTGTATATAAGCACATGCACCTTGATACAACATCGGTAACGGTCTGGAATTATCATGGCAATGGTTATGGCACTTACAGAAAAATGATTGATAACGTAAATATTTATGGCGGATTTTTAGATGTCGGGTTCAGATATTTCCTGGGTCATTTCTTTATTGATTTGAATATTGGGCCAGGCGTCATGTGGCTTGATCATTATATGACCATTTATGCCGAAGGACATGGACCTTCAACATACAATATGCACTATTTGACACCGCCTGTTGAGGAACAATATCATCAGCGGTCAGGTACTTTCAATTTTACACTGAACCTTGGAGCTGCATTCTAAAAAGAAAAAAAATGAACGCCACATAACGAGCTTGCCCCCACAAAACGGGGAAGAGGGTGTGGGTTTGAGTGTGAGGTGTGGGTGTAAAAAAATAAGAACCCGCATTAAGGATGCCTGCGGGGAGTTGAACCAAATCTGTTGCCCAGCCCGCCATGCGCGTCCGGCTCCATGAACTAGCCATTTCCTGTTTTACACCCAGCCTGTAAGGCTTTTCCTTCTCCTCTCGATTTTCTTCCAGTCAGTTTTCGCTTACCCTGGTCGACGTAATTTTTCATGAAAAAACCTGCGCTGTCTGTCATACAGATCGCATTCAAATCATGGGGAACCATGAACACCACATGAAAAGGAGCGCTTACTCCCTGCTCAGTACTATTTTACTAACTTTGTAGATAGCTATCCTACGATAGTGGGATTTGGTTCAACAAGCTTGCAACAGTCATAATATCAATATTTTAAATGCTTAACAAAGTTTCATCTTTGCTACGGTTGCAAGCCGAACATTGTTTTCAGTGTTAAAAAAACTGACAGCCCTGATAATGCTTGATAAATTGATTGAGATAATTAAAAAAGACAAAGTAATGTGGTCTCAATTTCAAGATTCATTCGTTGAGATTGGGATACCTTCAAAGACTGTTTTATTGCACGATGGAGAAATATCTTGCCATATTTATAACATAAAAAAAGGCTGTTTAAGACAATGGTTTAATAAGGACGGGAAAGATATTACTTTACAATTCTTTTTTGAGAACCAACCTGTTGCATCAATTGATAGTTTTTTAAACAATCAACCCAGTTTGTTTACGATTGAAAGTATTGAGCCTTCAAGGATTACTTCAATTAGTAAGGAGACTTTTGAAAAGCTAAATAAAACCTACCCAGAATTTAAGGATAGATTTAATGAATACCTGTTTCAAAGATTCCGAAATTACGCTCAACTTTTTTTGTCCCGTATTAAAGATTCGCCCAAAGAAAGGTATGAAGATTTAATAAAAAACCATCCTGAGATAATTAAAAGAGTGCCACAACATTATATAGCTTCCTATTTAGGGATAACGCCTATTTCGCTTAGTCGGATAAGAAATAGAAAGTAAGTTTCATTTCTTAACAATTGTTATTGTTGCGAGGTGTACTTTTGAGGAATTTTGCTCAAAAAAGATTTATTATGAGACAAGGTTTCTTTAAACGAGATCATACAAACACGGCGTTTGTTTTGCTTGACATCAAAAAGTGTGAAGCATGTTGGAAATGCCTGAACAGTTGTACTAATAACGTGATTGGTCGGATAAATCTGCCATGGCATAAACATGTCCGATTCATCAACAGAAGTGTATGTACAGGTTGTATAAAGTGTGTGAAAATTTGCAAGACAGGTGCAATAAGTAAATTAAGTAAGGAATAGGAGATTTTACTGATGGGGAAAAATATTAATCGGTTCATAATTAATCTTGGGCTTTTTATTTTGGGAATTGCAACTGTATTTTCTGGAATGTTGATTCAAGTAAAATACCATATGGGCAATCATGGTAATATTGCAATAAATGACTATGTGTTCGGAGTAAATTACCAAGGTTGGTCTGCTATTCATAAAATCTCAATTGTGACACTTTCTCTATTAATGATTTATCATGTTTACCAGCATTGGAAATGGTATAAAGTTGTGATTGCAAAAAAACTCATTACGAAAAATCAACAAGTTTTGATTCTATCGTTACTTTTTGTTTTGGTGGCAATTACCGGATTAATACCTTGGTTTATAGATTTGCTGAAAGACGATGAAATGCTACGGAAAGCATTCATTGAGATTCACGACAAACTTGCAATAATTCTTTCTGTTTATCTTACCTTGCACATTATCAAAAGACTGAAATGGTTTTTTACTACTTTTGAAAAAATGATAAAATAAACACAGAACACAATAAATAGGACTTCATGGTAGTGCCCAGGATGGGTCTGCAAGAAACAGTCCAGCCTCCTATCCGACTATACGCCCACTGCCATGCCATGCCTGACAACCTAAACATTTTAAGCGCTGGTTGCCAAAAATTGCATTCCTATCGCTTTTCTCAGAAAATTTTGTAAATTTACTTGTTGAAACAAAATTCCGGTTGGTTTTTAGACGGACTGGCGTTGTGCTTAATACTGAAAAACAAACTCACACAAGAATACGAGATGAAATTAGGAGATTTAGGATATAATGATAAACTTGAAAAGTTAAGGAATGAGAATAACCTTAATGACTTTGAGATTGGAAGAGTTATATCGGAACATAAAGAAAGATATGTTGTAAAAACTGAGAAGGGAGAATTAGAAGCCGAGATAACTGGGAATTTGCGATTTTCATCAAAAAGCCGGGAAGATTTTCCGGCCGTTGGCGACTGGGTTGCATTGACAATACATGATTCTGAATTTTCAATTATTCATAGCATATTACCCAGATTCTCTCTTATTTCAAGACAGGCTGTTGGTAAATTTGGAGAGATACAAATAATAGCAACAAATATTGATTACGCATTGTTGGTACAAGCTGCTGATAGGGATTTCAATGTTAATAGACTTGAAAGATACCTTACAATTTGTAATTCATCAAAGGTTAGCCCAATTATAGTGCTCAGCAAGATTGATTTAATAGATGAACATCGGACTTTTGAGATATTGGAGAATATAAAAGCTCGAATTAAAAATGTTCCGATTATTGCAATAAGTAACGAATCACAAGATGGATACGATCAAATAAAAAAGATTATTGAAAAAGGTAAAACATATTGTATGCTTGGTTCTTCAGGTGTTGGAAAGTCCACTCTTTTAAATAATCTTTCTGGCAAATCCTTAATGCGAACGGATACCATTAGCCAAAGTACAAATAAAGGGAGACACGTGACCAGTCATAGGGAATTAATAATACTTGAAAACGGTGGAATATTGGTTGATAATCCAGGGATGCGAGAAGTAGGCATTGCCGATTCAACAAGTGGATTAGAAATCACATTCGACTTGATTATCAGACATTCTCAAAATTGTAAGTTTAAAGATTGTACTCACACGAGTGAAAAAGGTTGTTCTGTTATTGAAGCCGTTGAAAAAGGAGAAATAGATGAAGCTTCTTATGAGAATTATATGAAAATGGAAAGAGAGAAAGCTCATTTTGACTCATCGGTTGTGGAAAGGCGAAAAAAAGATAAAGACTTCGGTAAAATGATAAAGAACTACAAAAAAGACATTAACAAAAATAAGTACTAAGCACAATCGGGTAGGCGGCCGGTGAGCCGTCAATAAGATTCCCTGGTTTAATGCGTAAAACGTCAAAGTCTTTTTAACTTTAAGTTGCGAACCCCAAAAGAAAAAGGCTCATGACGACACAATAAACCAGGTTATGCCTGACAATCTGAACATTTTGAGTACTGGTTGCCAAAAATTGCATTCCTATCGCATTTCTCAGAATACTTTGTAAATTTACTTGTTGAAACAAAATTCCAGTCGGTTTTTAGACAGACTGGCGTTGGTGACAACAATACAGATGATGAAAGCATACCATTTTATAAAATATAATGAAAGTACCTCTTTAGACAATTTAATTGCTCAAACAGACAATGAGACAACTCTTTGTTTTGATTTTGAGGACAGTATTCAAGATTGCTTATGTCCAGTAAACACTCCTACCCTAAAGGCCAATTATAGAAATAATTTCAAAAATATCATAAACAACTGCAAACTTGACATTGAAAAAGTCAATATTGGAATAAGAATTAACGCAAACGATTCTCCAGAGTATCTATTAGATATTGTTGCTTTAGCTGAAATTAAGAAAGTAGCCACCATTTTTATTCCTAAAGTAAGTAACTCTAAACATATTCAGAATTTGCAAGATGACCTTCAAAAAAATGGAGTTAGCTATAACGAAATAATTCCAGTTATTGAAACAAAAAGCGGTTTGAATAATTTAGAAGAAATCTTTAAAATTAATTTGAAAAAAATTGGGGGCATTGCTTTTGGTCATTGTGATTATAATTTCGACAACTCCAATTATCCTTTTTTTCATCAAGATTCCAGAGAATATTGGACTTGGATAACAAAATTATTTGAATTCGCTAAACCCTATAATTTACGTATTGTTAATTCGCCATTTCTACAGCTTGACAACAATGAATTTTTCAAAAATGTTTTAGATGTATTACATGCGATTTGCGGAAACAATGTTGGTCAAATTACTTTGACACGAAAACAAGCTAACATCTGCAATTCCTTTCCTGACAACAAAAAAAGCATTACCCTGCCAAAAATATTAAACAGGCTTGATTTAAGGGTTCCAGCATTTTATGCTGAATCGTTTATTCAATCCTTCGAGGAAAACACCAATAATAAAGGTTTTGCAATAAACAATGACAGAACAATTTTGTCTCCACAAGAATATATTTCATCATTGGACTTTCAGCGTAAAATTGATTTTCCTGAAATTAATTTCACATTTGTCGGCGGGTGCTTTCCAGTTCAGGGGAATTTGCCTTTTGAAAATCTTTTCCATCAATTACTCAAACATAAAACTGAGAACAGCAGAGGAATAAAATTTAATGTAAATATTATCCGATATGAACGCTTTAAGAACTGCATTACTAAAATAGCTTCATATGTAGAAACAAAACCAATCGACATACTTGCATTTTCAATAAGACCAGAACCATTTCTGCGATTGGTGAAATTGTACTATACGTTCTTAGATAAGTCAAGTGGCAGAAAAAAATGGTCATTAAACCTTCCTGCATTTAATAAAGTTAATCCCGAAAAATATGATTTGCTTTCTTTAGACACAAGATTCAATCCGGCAGGGGTAAATGATAGTTCAATAATTCGTAAAACATTAACCTGATTAATTCAATAGAAAATGTGAAAAAATCAAAAGAGCCAGTGCAGTAAAGCCATTCGGTTTCTAATGCAATGCATTAGAAAGGTGTTGATAAACAATTCTATATGAGTGATTTTTCAAGGTCTTTCCGAGTAACTTAGGTTTCTAATGAATTAATAAGGATTAATAAACCTAAATTATATTTTTGGTACGCTTCTCGGAAACGACAAGTATTCCCTGAGGAAATATTCAGACCTCGTTAATGAAGTACTAGAATTCAGTAGAAAGAATAACATTAAACCAGTTATTATCGGACCGCCAATTCGGACAAATACAATAATCGAGATATTTTTATCCAGAAGGCTTGACAAATATATGAGAACTTCGCTGGCCATGACACAAGACAATTTTGTTAGTGGTTCAGACCTTATTAAAAATGGAGAATATTTATTTAAAAAGAATGGAATTTATGCAAATGAAAAATATCACGAAATGATTGCTGAAAGAATTTTGGAGAAAATATTGCCGACAATTGATAAAATTGCAGCGCCCAATAAATAGGACTTCATGTGGCACACATTGCCTGGCATGAAGTCCCCGTTGAACCAAATCCGGGGATTAATCTTTTCTAGGCACTTTACGCCGGAAGTTTCAGTTTAATGGCATCCGGATAGGATCAATCTGGTTCAAATTTTAACTTGTGACAGAAATCGATTAAAGATGAGAATTATAAATCAAGATAAAAAGATGTGATATATGACCAATTACGTATTAGTTCAAGGTGGGAACATGTCAACTGACACTTGGAACCGGCTTACAAAAAGACATGATTATCCTACCGGGGGTCTTTTAAGAAACAAATATTGGGATGGAACGGTTACTGCACTAAGGGCTAAAGGCCATAGCGTTTTTGCACCGGAACTCAAAGATGAAAATACCTGCAATCTTACAGGACATATAAAGCAAATCTGCGCGTTGATCAATGAATTTAACCTCAGTCATATCATTCTTACAGGACACAGTTATGGAGGGATGATTATTACAGGTGTAGCAGATAAAATGGTTGACAGGATAGGAAGACTCGTATACGTGGATGCTGCTTTACCGGATCCTGGGCAATCACTGTTTGACATCATCAACCTGGGACTTGCCAATGCTTCCGGGAAAACCCCCAATTTACCCAAAATGGCCTCCGCTTATATGGAAAAATTACAGTTCGATCCGGAAAAACTTAAACAACTCCCTAAAACCTATATCCGAGGCACCAACAGTGAATTCAAGGATGGAACTCGACTAGCAGAACAAAAAATTAGCAAGGAAAAACAAGGCTGGACATATATTGAGTTACCGTCGTCCCACGTACCAATGGCTGATATGCCTGATGCCTTCTACCAAATTTTGCTGAATCAAACAATCTTATAAATCTGATCGATCAATGACATATGCAGAATCAATAATTAACCATCATTAAAAGAGATGCATAGTGAATTCATTTGACTATGTTTAAATTGAAGAACCAAATTTTATTCCGATCACATTCATATCGCTTTTCTCTGAATATTTTGTAAATTTACTTATTGAAACAAAATTCCAGTTGGTTTTTAGACGGACTGGCGTTATGTGGCAGTTTATATAAAAGGTAAACATAATTCGAAGAATATTACCAGAATATTATCCATGGATCTTTCTGTAATCAAGCAGAATGCTGTCGTTTGAAGATATTCGACCCATTAAAGTAAGCGAAGGAATAACCATCAATAAAAATTACTTATCATGAAGACAAAAAAAAATCCGGTACTCTTTTTTTTATTTGCGATGGCAAGCCTTATTGTAATCCCATATGGATGCAAGAAAAAAAATGACACACAGGAATTGACACCTGTTAAAAAAAAGTATGCCTGGGTAGTCGGAGTTGAAGACAGCACATCTTACGGAATGATTTTGTTTTCACCTGATGGTGGTGATACATGGCAAAGACAGGGTGAAGGATCGACTGCTTTACAGGGAATTAGTTTATTTGATGTATGGGCTGTCGATACAAATATTGTGTGGGCTGTGGGTTCGAATTGCAGCATCATAAAAACCAATGATGGAGGCAAAACCTGGGTTCGCATTACTTGTCCACAAATCCCGCCGGCGACACCCCTTCAATCCATTTCCCTGGTTGGATACAATGATGTCTGGATAAGTGGTGAGAGCGGAACTGTAATTAATTCAAGGGATGGTGGAAATACCTGGACCGTTTTTGACACTAATTTCTTTCACAATGGATTGATGCAGGGTATCCATGCCATAAATTCACAAACAGTCTATGTTGTCGGAGGTTTTCCTGTAAGTAACGGGTACAGGGGTTTTATAGCCCATACTGCCGATGGAGGTCAAACATGGGATTCCATCATTCCTAAAAATAATTATAATCAGCATGAATGGATTGGGGTAAAAGCGGCCGATAAGAACCATATAGTCGTTTATGGACAACATTCACATTATGCATTCAGTAATGATGCCGGAGCAACCTGGAAAAATGATTCAGTACCTGACACCGGCGGTACAGGAGGAGCCGACATTAATTGTCTCGCTATGTTAGATGCACAAACCTGGTGGGGCGCATTTGACTATGATGGCATTTTTATCACTACTGACAGCGGTACATCATGGACAAAACAATCTTCAGCGGGACCAGGCGGAATGTGGCTTTTTGGAATAGATATTTATGACAGGAATTTGGCTGTTATCGTTGCTCCAAATAGCTCTTCCCCGACTGGCAAGATCATAAAAACATCCAATGGAGGTAAAGTTTGGGAATTAAAATATAATTCCAGGTCAGGGCTATTCAAAGTATCTTATATTAAGAATTGATTTCGGCTAATACTTTGATAACGAACCTGAATTGAAATTTCTTTCAGGCAATCTGAACCATTGGTTATGAAAATAGAAATAAAACGCCACATAATAACATGCAGCTAAATCATAATAAAACCAGCGTTATAAGTGCTTTTCTAAAGTTTCGCCTTTGCTGCATTTAGCGACCAACCATTAGGGTTAATTGATATAAAATGAAAAGTCAAATAATAGCATTAATATTTATTTCATGCCCATTGTTTCTTTTTGCTCAATTGGACACCGTTGTTGTTTTTGATATTCCGAGTCAAACCTTACAATTGGTACCTATACATCCATTTGATACATTAATTACAAGTGATTACGTTTCTGGTTTTATCGGGAATTGGCAGAATCAGGTTGATTTAGAATTAGAATTGTCTGATACTACACCACCCAATTCCTCATTTTCAAATTTAGAACTTGCATTAAATGATTTCGACCTGTTGACATATCCAGTAAGAACTAACGTCGCATTGGTCTGGGATGATAGCATTTACGGACGTCAGGCATTTTGTTCAGGTATGTTAATAGCAGAAAATATAGTACTTACAGCGGCGCATTGTATTGGGCAGTTTAATATATACAATGAATTTGTTTGGAAAGGTGAAGGCATGCACGTATCCCCTTCTCATTCAGGGGGATTTCCTCAACCGAGTATTGGTAAAATTAAAGTTGATAAATATGCAATACTGAAAGAGTATTATGATAATGTTTATTCACCTCCTAATTTAGATATTGGCTTGTTAATCCTAAAGGAACCAATAGGCAGGGATATTGGCTGGTTAGGATTTGGATTCAATTATGATAGTCTTTTTTACACCCAGCCGATCTTTTACAACTTTAGTTATCCAGCCAGGGAAGGATATAATGGTGAAGATATGTATTACTACTACGGAAAGTTCAATTACATTAATTTGAATGGTTCATCGCAATAATCCGTACTTATGATTATTTTTGAAAGAAAAATCTGATTTCCAATGAGTACAAGTTTGCTGAGTCATGCCTTCGGGCTGACAGATCAGGA
>Ga0247842_10008191_pt1 | contig 11042 bp, 10 predicted proteins | sample LaCruzMarch2015__3_FD_192411 | JGI IMG/M metagenome (GOLD analysis project Ga0247842, IMG submission 192411) | Freshwater microbial communities from meromictic Lake La Cruz, Castile-La Mancha, Spain - LaCruzMarch2015_19m | ecosystem: Environmental > Aquatic > Freshwater > Lake | place: Spain...
TTTGAAAGGTTAGTACTAGATATGCCTACCTCACAATTCAAAACATATGGATAATTTCTATTTGCTCGACCTAAAGAATAAATTGCCAAATTACAAGGTGCACCAACTGAATATGAAAGTCCAAAAAGTGGTAATCCATTAAAATTTAATGTAGCATTTGGATTAACTGTGGCTTTATTCGTTGAGTTCCATGATCCAGGTATTTGTTTATAAGGTTCGAGAGTGGCACCATCATAAATGTACAAATTTCCTTTTGTTCCTGCATTTATAATTACAAAATTATCTGTTGGAATAAAGGCATTTATTCCAACTTCTGGTATTGGATCCGAACTTGTAAAAGAAACCGACCATGTATTCCATCTAAATATTTTAGTCGAGATGATATTGCTTGATACATATGTTCCAACAAGTAAATCTGTTCCAAGATTTCCTAAACATTTTGCCCGGCATTCGGTAGGTAAAGATAAGGTTAATGCCTGTTGTGAAAAAACTCCGGCATCAACTTGGGCAACATAATAAGCATCGCCAATATATAAAACCAAATTTAATTCCAACATTGGATGCCAAGATACATCTCCATTGGCAAAAGTGGCCCAACTATCATTTCTTGTACTCCAAGCACTGCCTATTTGCCATCTTCCTAATCTACTTTGCATAGCATAATAAATATAACCTTGATATTCTCTGGCACTTAAGATACCGATTGCGCCGGCGGCTGGAGAAGCTGTTGCCTCTAGTGCATATGTTCCCCCAGATGTTCTTGACCAAATCTTTCCATTTGTTGAACCAAATAAATAAGTTTTTCCATCTGAACAAGCTACGCCGGTGTTTATTAAATCATCAACCGTAGTTCCACTTTCTTTCGTAAGTGCCTGATTTACTTTTAATATTCCAACTTCTGAATGGATATCAAAACCAATCATATCGGCAACTGAATTTTTTGCCCCAAGATAAGCTGAATCTGCCAGACCGCCCATATTTATGTTTGAAAATGGTATTGTTTGCATCTTATTTATTCATTAAAAATATCTGTTTTTGTAAATCGATTTGTTCCTTTTTTAGATCCTCTATATTCTTTAATATATCCTGTATGTGGGACTCATGATTACTATTTATGGTGGAAATATCTTTTTGTATCAAAGCGATATCTTGTTTTATTCCGTAATACGGAACTATAATTCCCAAAATAATTGGGACAAAACCAATAGCAAATTTTATCTCTGATGTAAGAACTTTTTTAACTATATTTTCTTGTTTAAAATTTGAATCTTCCATATTTTTAAATTATATCTTCTTTTTTCCAATCCGTACTTGCATCAGTTCCTCTTGATTGTTTATTCCAAGAACCATTATCGTTTATTTGTTTCGTCCATGCCGTACCATCATCTCCCCTAGAAACTTTTGCCCACATATTTGTTATAATTCCGTTGAAAGTAACTATAAGATAATCAAATATTGACAACGTTTCTGTGATAACTTTTGATATAGATTTGATTATGGTGTCAGTAATTACAATAGTTTCAGAAATTAAGTAAGATATACTTCTTAAAATAAAATCACTTATTGTAATAGTTTCAGTTATAATTTTAGCGGTAAGTCTGACTATTGAATCGGTATTTATAAATGAATCAGACAATGTTTTATACTTTGATATAGATTTGATTATGGTGTCAGTAATTACAATAGTTTCAGAAATATCAAGAGAATTTATTGATGTATTAAGCAAAAATTTGTCTCCTGTCATTAAGAGAAATTGATCACCACTCATTAGTTTAAATTTGTTATATACTTTTGTCATATTTTATATCTCATAACTTCCACTAACCAAAACTTTAACTGCTTTTGTATCTGTAATAGTAGTTAAACTTCTGAACACTATTGAAGTTCCACCATCATCTATATAAGCTATTGGATTACTCCAAGTTGTGTCTGAAAGTTCCTGTGATTGAAGTGCTGTCAAACTATCATTATCTTTTGGTAAAACTGGAAGTGAAATTGTTAAAGCTGTCGCACCATTTCCATCTGTTGCCGAATAGTAAAATGTAAAATAACATACTCCGTCTAAAATCTTATATCTTGCTTTTGTTACAACGCTTCCCTCTGGTGTTCCTGTTGTCCAAGTTAAAGTTGGAGTCCATTCTTTCCATAGAGAAGTTTTTACTGCACCATTTTTTACATCTTCTATCTCATTACTCATATCTTTAACCCTATCAGTCAAACCTTGCTGTCTTACTCCAACGATAAAGTTTCCTTGTAGTGACGGGTCTTGTGTTGAATCTGAACTTTCTGAATTACTTGAAAGATAAAGAGTGTTTTTAGTTATGTTAGCAAAAGCTGTAGTTCCTGAACCTATTTTAAAATCAATTTTTAATTCTGAAACTGCCGAAGTCAAAGTAATGTACTCTCCGCCATTTAGAATATATCCTGTTTCTTCGCTTCCTGTTCCACTTGCTTGATAATTTGTTGTTGTTGTAAGTATTTTAACTGCTGGGTTTGTTTCTTGAGAATTATCTATTTTTAATGGAACATATCCTATAACAGTTGTAGTTGAGCAAAACTCTAAAGCTGGCATAACCACTCCATATTCGTTTGTATATTTTGCTGATTGAAAATATATTCTATCTATCGTTGAAGGAAGTTTTATTGTTTCTGTAAATTGGTTGATTGCTAGGGGATAGAATAAACCAGTTGGGATAGAGGAAGTGTCTAGGTCGGCTTCAATACCAAAACCATAAAGTATAAAATAAGCGGCGGCTGCTGGTTGATGTATTTTTACATAGACGACATTAGAACCTTTTAATAAGTCTGTTATTCCAAAAACTAATTGTTGTGCTGTTCCAGAAGAAGTATTTAATACACTCCAATTAACATTATCTTTTGAAATTGAAATTTTCCAGTTACTACCAGAAGCACTTGCCCCAATACTTAATTTTTTGATTGGTAATATTGTATTAACTTTAAAAACTAAATCTCTGTCAGCCGCACCATTAGAACTTGCCATTCGATTTGATCCTGCATCAATAAACCAACCATTGATGCCAATATAAGCATCTGCGGTTCTCCCTCCAGCAGTTGCTGAATAGACATCATTAAACAAAACATCTCCTAATACTCCGCCTGTAGATGGCACAGATGAATTTCCATAACAATATTTCCCATTATCTAAATCAATAATAGAATTACTTAATAATCCATCTGAACTATTTGCCTTAAGTTCTGTTTTTATACCATTTGATACAATAGTAAATCCTTCATCTTTTTTAGCATATCTTTGAATAAAAGATGCGGTTTCTAAATCGTTTGAAGTGTTTGCTTTACAAGTTGGAGTTCCTGTTGTTGCTGAAGCGTATAAATGGAAGTGTAAAGCACCAGATGTCCATATATTTGGCACATCAAAATAATTCATTGCACCTTCAACTAAAGAAGCAGCTAGTATTTTATAAGAAGCTACAATAACATTTCCTGCATCGTGAACAGTAAGAGTCCAATCAACTCCAGTTCCAGCTTCAACAACCCATACACCTATCTGTGTAGTATATTTTTTAGTTGGAGTAAAAGTCTGAATATGTGTTGCTCCTTCATTTATTGCATTTGTAAGGGCATAAGTATTAGCATAAGCACCAGCAGTATCTAAACTCTGGTCAATGTTATCTGTTGAAGTAACTGCTTGTAATACTGGTCTTATTTTTTCAGCGACTTTACCTGTGAAAGTTGTATCGGCTACGACTTCTTCTAGTTTTAGGTCATCAAACCATGCTTGATTAACTGTTCCAGCAACATTATTATATAAAGCCAATCTACCATAAACTGCATCATTATCAGACGTAAAAGTTATAGTTAAAATTGTCCAATTATTTGTAGTGGAAAGTTTTGATGTAACTACTGCTGTACCAACAACTGCTGAACTATCATATTGAATAATTCCACCAAATACTCCACTTGCACCAACTAAATTAGTTTTTGCTTTTAAAGTTAATCTATAAACAGTAGAAACTTTTAATGGTATAGCTTCTAAAGATAAAATAGGAAGTGTAACACCAGATGTATTATAAACAACTCCAGCACCAGAAGTATCTATTGCTTCAAGTTTAAGTGAAGATATACCAGTATTACAAACAACAGTATCTAATTCTGCACTCATTTGTCCGGCGTCCTCTGATAAATACCAACCAGAATTAACTCCAATTATTCCACTTGCGGTAACTGCGGTATCTTTAGTTCCAATTTCAAACCCCCCATTAAAAACACCACCCTTAGAAGCAGTTGAGATTTTAAGGTCGGTGGGAAGAGTGATGACTTGGGGAAGTGTGTTTACTGTGGCGTCTATGGTTTTGTTGGTGAAAGTAGAAACAACTGCGTCATACCAAGTTTTTAAAAATGCTTTTAAATTAGCTAGAGTAAATTTTCTGTCAAATGGATAACCTGCAGGATCAACGACAATATACATTAAATCCGTATCTAATGGTGTTGTAACTGCTGTCATTTGTACTAAGTTTAGATCTGCCATATTTTTTTTATTTTATTTATTAAATTTTTATCTCCAAACTCGTAAGATTTACTTACAAGTTCAGAAGAATAATTTAAGATGCTTTAATTTTCCATGTAATTTGTAAAGAATCTTCATTATCTACACCAATAGCGGAAAATACTTGTCTACATAGCATTGTAACTCCTGATGACGCGTTAAATAATCCACTTTCTGTAACTGCATGTGCACCAAGAACGGAAAACGAAACAACTACCTGTGCCGTATCATTCGTAACAGTTGTCGTTACTAAAGAAGTCGTACCGTTTGCACGAGAAAGGCCATCTGTTGCTAATTCTGTGGCTAGTGCCACTTGTGTAGGATCTGTTGGATTGCTCGTACCGGTCCCAACTGCGATATATGTTGCGGCCGCAGGAGAACCATATCCATTTATTCTACCTGCAATGAGTGCAAACCCACCATTCATGACAGCATTAGCTATCCTCATTTTTGAACTCCAAGAACCTAGAAAAAAAGCCAATACTGAAGATTTTAGATAAGAAAATGGAGTTAATATTTCCCTATTTATCAAGAAAGTATAAAGTGTATTCTGTTGAAATAATGGTTTTGCATTCCCAAATTTATCTCTAAGAGAATACTCAACATTATATTTTGTACTGAATTGACCTTTTGTTTCTATCTTTTTTTTCATGTTTTTAATAAAAATTAAACCTTATAAATTACTCCATTTTTTCTTTTAAAGCCTCAATGGTCGCATCTGCTTTTTTATTCAACTCAACGATAGCTTTCTGTTTCTCTTTCTCTTTCAATTCATGTTCAAATAATTCTAGATATTTTTGAACATCAGACTGTATCTGTTTGGATGCAGTATCAAGTGGGTATCCGAATTTTCTACTTTCTATTACCTTTACCTTTTTTCCATTAAATATCGCCACTTCAACGTCTATGAAAGGTACTAGAGTTGCTTGAATTACATCTTTCTTTATATTTATTATTTTTGCTGTGTACATAAAATAATATGATTTTAATAATCTTGCCCATCGTGTCCGTTATCCGGCATCGTGGCAATAGTTGATCTATCAAGATTCTGACCTTTCAAGGCATTTATTGCCAGTTGAAAATCTTTATCAACATTCATTTCACTTTCAGTAAGAGGTATAGGTTTTTCTTTTGATGTTTTATATTCAACAATGATTTTGGTTGCCCAGATTTTATGGAATTGTATCGGCATTCCGAAAGATATTGTAGATGGATTGGCCGACATATCTGTCGTTGTAGAAAGTTGTGCAGTCGTTATGTCGGCCGGAAAGATTATTGCCCTTAGTTTCAAACCGTCTGTAACGGCTGAAATTGCATCATCCGAGTAGATAATGACTTGGGAGCCGAATATATCAAATTGAGGGTCTTTTCCATGCCATTTCTCTACAATGGTGGCCTCATCTGTCGTACCCTTGTATGAATTTAGATCAAATTCGGTCAATCTTTCCCAATAAGTTCCATCTAATTTCGCTTCGAGCGTTTTCATATTGTTCAATATATCGCTTGGAAAAAGATATTTTCTCTTACCTGCTTCCAAATTTCGCAAAAATTCCATACCAAAATAGTCCTCGTTCGCCTTCGTTATTTCTTTTGCTATATCGTCTTTAATGATATTTGCATAAGTAACTATATCGGCATCAGGAAATGTCGTAGAATTTGTTTTGGTTTTTAGTCTTATATATTTTGCGAAATTTGTAAAATTCATTGTTTTATTTTTATGCTATTACAGGTGCATTTGTTAGATCTATTACGCTTCCAAGTTCAAGTGCAATCCAATCCGTACCATTCCATTCAAGTAATGCACATTCACCTGCATCATTAAATGTAAGAGTTGTAGCTGCTCCAGCAAAAGCACCTGTAACAACAGCATCACCACCTCCATCTGTTCTAAAAATTATTTTCTTTTGTTGTCTGATAGCTGTTCCTGCTGCAAGAGTAAACGCATCACCACCGGCATCTGAACTTATAAACGTTAAGAATTTTGTAATACTTATTGCTCCACCAACATTTCCAGCAATTTCTTCCTGTGCCGAAGCTGCAGGAAGAAAATCATCCATGAGAGATACAGTTGCTCCCGTCAAAGTTTCCGTCTGAGCTAGTAATGATTTATAAGAATTTGCATCAATATAAATCGTTTGAGCGGTTATAGTAACATTTGATTTGAATTTACAATTATAGAATATACTCTCTGTCAATGGAGTAATATTTATCAAATCAAATTCCGCATTTTGCGCCCTATAAATTGAAACTGTTGTAGCTGAACCATCAGCACTATTTGCAATGTGGCCGGCAGATGTAAATTCTACCCAACCGGTAGTTTCAAGTAGTACAAGACCGCCATTCAAACTTGAACCCTCGAAGAAAGCGCCAACTCTTGTATTGTGTAAATGAACAACCCAAGTGCCTTGAGTAGTAAATTTGACATTCCCCACAAGATCAATTCCTGAGAATGAAACATATGTAAGAGAATCGTTATTTCTCGTACCAGTAATGGTTCCAGTAATTCTTCCTGAATTACCTTTTTCTGCTCTAATACCATTACCACCAAAGAACTCTAATTTTGAATAATATTGGTCCGCTGTACCTCCAACCATTGTCGTATCGTATGCGATATTTCCTGATATTTCTGCGCCGTTAAGATTTATTCTCAAGTATTTTACGTTGCCTATTGTCAAGTTATCACTGTATATTCCCGGAGCAACATTAAGTATATATCTTGCTTGAAGAGCATATGTTGCCGGATCTACCGCTTGCTGAATTGTAGAATCAGCATTGATTGCCGTGATAGCCGCAAGGATAGTTTTAAATGGAGCAAAAATAGATCCAGTTGCAGTGTAACTATCAGTTCTATTTCCATCAACAAAATATTCTTTTAAGACTGTCGGATTTACATAATCAAGATGAGAAATTGTCATACCAGTAAGAGTAGGAGACTGTGCAAGTAAAGACTTGTATGAGTTTGCATCTATCGATAATGTCTTTGAAGCAACAATAGAAGTTGTACTATTGAAAGTACAATTTTTTACAGTTGGGTTTTCGTAAGGTGTAATATTGATTAAATCAAAATATGTATCCCTACAATCATATAATGACGCTCTCGTGGCGGATCCATCTTGTTTTGCGATATGAGCCAGTATTTTATTGTAACTAAAGGCTTCAATAAGTATATTACTCGATGCACCGGTAAAATACCCAGATATGAATTTTGCACTACCTGAGAAATAAGCATTTTGTAACCCAACTACGAAAGTACCATCTGTATCTGCTGTTGGAGTTCCAAATTGAACATTGTTAGAAACTTCAACACCAGTAAAGTTTACATAATGCAAACTATCGTTATTTCTAGTGAATGTCATTACGCCAGAAATCAAACCGCATCTACCACGATATGCCCTGGAAGATGGAGAACCGATAAATTCCAATTTACTGTAATAATCAGACACAGCACCACCAACCATAGTAGTTGCATTTAAGATTGTTCCTGAAATTGTTGCACCATTTAATTTGATACCAAGATATTTCATATTTCCTATCGTTAAATTGTCAGAATATATGCCAGGTGCGACTTCAATTGTGTATCTTGTGGTATCATACGCAACTTGCGTTCCTAAGGCTATTTGAGCGTTTGCAAGTATCTGAATAGCGGTAATTGCTCCTAATATTGTTTTATAAGGTGTCAATATAGAACCTGTCTCTGTATAGGTATCTGTTCTACTACCATCTACATAAAATTTATTGCTAGAATTTGCCAGAATAGTCGTAGATATTTTTCCTATTTCAATAGTTCCGTCATCATTCATATTTGAAACTATTATTGTCAATAGATCAATCAACTCCTGATGACTTAAGGCCGCCGTATCTTTTATTGTTAACATAATTTTATTTTATTTTTATAATCTTCCGACTTCATCTTTCTTCCCATAAAGGAAGAAAGTGAAGTAGGAAGTCTTACGACTATGCTCCAATAAAGCCGAATTGATTGACTAATATACTTGACATATTATTTGCATCAATATCGGTGGTACCTGGTACCCAATCCGATCCTGTACCATTAAGAACGGTACAGTATGCAACGATAAATTTGCTCTTATCGTTACCAAAAGCAACATTTATATTCTTGGTATATCCAATTTCTGCAGCTGGATAATCTGCCGATGCCAACCAAGAAAGAGTAACAATACTCGTAGTCTGATTTACAGAACCAATAAGAGTATATGTTCTAACCTTTCCAGTTAACAAGTTTCCTGCGGCAACTCCTGATGGATTTAATACTCCAACAAGTGTAGGACAGTCTGCTGCTGAAAGTGGAGTTCCAATAACTCCATTTGCTTTTGCATAGAGCGTGGCGCCTAATGCAAATGTCTTCTTACCGCTTGCGATAGCAACGGCTGGAGAAGCCATACAGCAATTTATAACGTATTGTTTATCCATAAGTGATTAAAGTTAACTAACACTAATAAACCTTTATTTATTCTGCATTCTCAGCAGATTTTTCAGGGTGAAGATCCAAACGATTTGCATTACCAGCTTCACTACTTATTCTATAAGTCTCGGCAAGCATATTTGCAATGGTTATCGGTATTTTTTGCATGATACCTTTCTTAACAGTATATTTATAACCATTTACCCAACATTCGTGGACCATTCCTGCTTTTTCTCCATCCGCGAGAGGAATCATAAACATCACTTTTTCATCTACCTCAATAGCGGCTTTTGTTTTAGCAATGTCTGATCTCAAATCCTGTAAAGAAGTATCTGTTCTAACAACCTTTTTTTCAATAGGTCTTGAAACATTTATCTCCTTATCTGCAGGATCCTTAGATTCCTCTATATCTTCGCGTGGAGTTTTGCCTTCTTTTTGGGCTTCTTCTTCCCCAGCCATCAACGGGTTTTTCTTTTTTGTTTCCTTTTTAGGTGCCATAACTTTAGTTAAAATTAAAGGGGTTTAGACTATATCAACGGACTAGGCTGATACGGCGTGTTCAATTCTTGTCAAGAAAGCGTCATTCAAGATTTTAGCTATGAATGTAATTTTCCATCCTGATGTTGCTCTCTGTTCAAGTGGATCTGCTGTACCTGCTGAACCTAATGGTTTAACAATGTTTTTTACAGCTTCTCCAGAAATTCTGGTTGTACCATAAGCATCTGAACCGAAGATAAGTGTGCAGTAAACATCAATAGCCGGTGATCCTGCACCTGAGGCAGTTTTCACTTTAGCGTTTGTCGTTTCTACAAATCTAACTTCATCATATTTACCAATTTCTCCCTCCATAACTGAATTTGTCGAAGCATATTTTTCAACTGAAACAAATCCAGTAATAGCCTTAATATCATAAGTGGTATTTGGGTGAACGATACCGATATATGATGCGTTCAAAGGTGATGTATTGTAACCAGTTGTTGCATTAACCATCTTTGTAATTCTTCTAGCTTTGTTGTTCTTCAAAACTCTAACTACTTTCTTAATGAGAGTATCGGTAATAATTTCGCCAGCCGCAACTTGACTTGTAAGCGTGTGGCCGGAACCTCCGAAATATACATTTGAACCCGCTGCCAAAATATCTCTTGTAAGTTGGTCAATAGTATCTCCCATCTGATCACCCAATATTTCTGCTGTCTCCATCAAGATTGGATCTTGTGAAGAATAATCGAGAACATCGGAAATAGTTACGTAATCACCGTACTGCAATACAGTTGCGGTAATATCTGTTACTGAAAGTTGAGAACCAACCGGTGTAATTCCTTGATTAAGAGGAGTTGTAGCGGCTGTCAAATTTCCATATCTTCTGAACTTAATAGTTGTCGTACCGGCTTTTCTTGGAATATCTCTAATTTGAGCCCATTTTGTGTGAACAAAGAGAGGGATTGCTCTCAAAAGCAATGTCCTATCATAAAAATTATTCACTTCAGCCGGAATAATTGTTGTATCTGTTGTCATAACCTTTTTTTTTATTGTTAAAAGAAACTAATAAAACTAACTAATCACGAGGTTTACTTCTGACTTGTTGCTGTTTTTCAGCAAATTCTTCTAGCGTCATATCCCAAGTTGGCTTTTCGATAACAGAACTTTCGCCACCGTCTCCACCTCCACCTTTGGATTTATCCGCTTCCTCGTCCGCCTTTTTAGACCTTGTGGCTCCGATTTTTAATAAATCGTCTCCCGCTACCTCATAGAATATTGCCTTTATAGGCATATTTGAACGAGATGGATGCTGAGCATATTTGGCGACTTTCTCAACATAAGGTTTAAAATCAGGATTTGCAGAGACAAAGGCATCAATTTCTTGTTTATCTTCGTCTGCTTGAACTTTTGAGATGAAAGGTGCAATGATTTTTTTAACGCGTTTGTCAATAATTTCGACATCCTCGTCATCAATATCTGCATCTTCATCATCCTCAATATTGTTTTTATCTTTGTTGGCATCTTTTTCTGCCTTGCGATTATGGCGTTCATTGATAAAATCAATATTTCGTTTACGAGTTGTTGGTTCCTCGTCTGTTTTTGGGGCTGGTTTTT
>Ga0247842_10008192_pt1 | contig 11041 bp, 9 predicted proteins | sample LaCruzMarch2015__3_FD_192411 | JGI IMG/M metagenome (GOLD analysis project Ga0247842, IMG submission 192411) | Freshwater microbial communities from meromictic Lake La Cruz, Castile-La Mancha, Spain - LaCruzMarch2015_19m | ecosystem: Environmental > Aquatic > Freshwater > Lake | place: Spain...
GGCCAGATTGCCGGCGAGGGCTTTGATGAGGGGGAGGACTTTGGCGAAGAATTTATACCAGCCGGCGATCTGGCCGACGCGGGATTTTTCGAAATGGGCGGTGGGTGAGGCGGGGTCGATACTGGACTCGAGGCCGCTGAGGCGGTTCGGGCCGTTTTCGAGGTGGGGGTCGATGCGGTCGCGGAGATAGCCGCTGGCGAGCTTGCGCAGACTGGTCTCGGCGGTGAAGTGTTCTTTGCGGATGCCGGCCAGGTAGACTTGGTTCACAGCGCCGAGCGAGCGGAGCCAGCGCAGACCTTCACTCGCGGAGCCGCGGCTGAGCTGCAAGCGGGCTTGCACGTCGTCGAGCGAGAGGGGCTCCTGCGTGCTGAAGAGGAGGCCGTAAATTTCACCGATGGAACGAGGCAGCGACAGCGCTCCGAAGACGTGAATAAAAAGTGCGACAGACTCGAGCTGAAAGGCGCTGATCGGCGGAGGCGAAGATGCCTGGAGATTCCCTCTTCGTGGGGCTCGCAAGGCCTTTGGTTTTTTTTCAGATAAGCTGCCGCCTTTGGTAAAAGTGGTGTTTTTTACCGGTGGGATGGTAAGAATATTGTTTTCCACGAGCCTCTGTGAGGGGGGGTAACGATTGAGACGATATGCGCTTTTTAGAAACGTTCAATACCTTTTGAACATTTTATTTTGCCTGTCGGGGGGCTTTCCGCATCGGCCGCGATCCGTTAATTCCGGCTGCAAGCCCGTGCCGACATCAAACGAAACTTCCTTCGTCTCGCAGACGCTTGCACCTTTGGCGCTGAGTCGAGCGGTCCCTGAAACCGCGGGCGGCATTTGAGGTGCGAAGGGAGGCGCGTTTTTTCGGAGTCCATCTGCAAGCCCGTTTGAAAGTGCCCCTCCAAAAACTAACCTGAACCAGCACCTTGATTCCCTCTGCGACCCGCTCTGTGTCCTTGTGCTCGGTCGTGCCCACACCCTCGCGAAAAACTCCATTCGAAAAGGCAGCGCGGATGCGCTGTCCTGTCCCCCAGCACTACTTCGTTTTTTTAATTTCTAAGGACAAAAGACCCTTCCTATCAGATTCTTGACCACGAGTGATTGCGGTTTTCCGATATCGGCCTCCCTTGAGTTGGGATGTCTGTGATCACTCGATTTTGGGCTTATGTCAAAAGAGGATTTTTCCCGTGCAAATGGCCCACCGAGTTGAGAATGCAGATCCACTGCTTGACGCAGGGGTTAGCTGGTGGAGGGCTTTTGAATCGGGCGGTAGTCCGAGCACAAAGAACGCCGGCCTAATCCAGACGCACGCGGGGGTCGACCACGGCGTAGAGAAGATCAGAAACCAGATTTCCTAAGAGCACGAGGGCAGCTACGATAAAGTTGAGTGCCACCAGCGTGGGATAATCCCGCTCCAAGACGGCCTCGTATCCCAAACGCCCCATGCCGGGGTAGGCGAAAATGGTTTCAACGATCACCGAGCCTCCGATGAGAGCCGGGAGGAGGCCTCCGATGCCGGTTATGAGGGGACGGATCGAATTCCTCAAGGCGTGCTTGTAAAAAATGGTATCCTCGTCGAGGCCCTTGGCGCGGGCGGTGCGGACATAACCTTCGCGCAGGGTTTCGAGCATACTGGCGCGGATGTAGCGCGATTGGACGGCGATTCCGCCGAGCGAAAGGATCGTGGCCGGCAAGGCGATGTGCCAGATGCGGTCGAGCCACAGCGAGGCCAGATTCGGGAAATCGATGCCGTAGGACTGCGTTCCCAGCACAGGCACGGTCGCAAACTTCACCAGACCTATGATCGCCAGATTCGCAATCCAGAAGGTCGGCACGGCAATAAAAACAAATACGCCAAGGGAGGTGATAGTATCCGCTGGCGTGCCAGCATACCGGGCACAGAAAACGCCAATCAAAAGCCCAAAGGTGAGCGATAGGATGATGGCTGCCACATTCAACATAACCGTCGCCGGGAGCCGCTCGGCGATCCTTGCCAAGACGGGCCGATCGTCCTTGATGCTGCGGAGTTCGCCCGTGAAGAGGTCACGCATGTTCAGCCAGTATTGCTCATAAAGCGGCCGGTCGAGGTGGAACTTTTTGCGGAACATTTCCTTCACCTGCGGCGTGATCTTGGGATTCAGCTCGCCCCATGGATACGGGCTGCCAGGCGCCAGAGTCACCATGAAAAACGAGACGAGGCTGATGCAAAAAAGCAAGAACACGCTGACGAGCGAGCGGCGTATGAGAAAATGCAGCATGGCGATATCAGACTACAAAATCCCCTCGTGATGTCTATGCGGAGAAGATGACCAGTCGCTGCGCATCGGGCGCGCTCTCACGAAAGATTCGCCAGCGAGAGACCGGCACGGTAGTATAAAGTTGTCAATGAAAGCATGAAAAACCGCTCCAGAGTCTCGCGCCTTGCACGCTTCGTCCTACGGGGAGGGCGACGCCGAATCGGCGCAGCCGGGCCCTTGTGCGAGAGACCCCGCTATGTTCTTTTCGACTTTGACGGGACACTGGCGGACACTTTCCTGACAGGCATCGAGATATTGAATGTTTTAGCCGAGGAGTTTGGTTTTCGTCCCCTCGCCCCCGGCGAAGTTTCTCTGGCTCGCGATCTCTCAACGCGTGGGCTCATGAAGCACCTCGGCATTCCACGAATGAAACTTCCCCGTATTTCCAAGCGAGGCACTGAAGAAATCGGGAAACGAATCCACTCGATCGACGCGCTCCCAGAAATGCGTGAGCTTGTCGCAAAGCTGCATGGCATGGGCTTCCGGCTCGGAATTTTGACTTCCAACTCGGAGGCTAATGTGGGTGCTTTTCTAAAAAACCACAATCTCGAGGTCTTCGATTTCATTAAAAGCTCCTCCAAGCTCCTCGGCAAAGCCAGCGTGCTCCGTCGCCTGATGAAAGAATTCCGCATCCAGCCAAGAGAGATTTTTTTCATTGGCGACGAGCTGCGCGACATCGAGGCCGCGCAGGAGACCGGGGTGCATATTGCTGCTGTCACTTGGGGCTACAACAGCCGTGAGGTTTTGTCCGCCGCTTCTCCCGATTATCTGATCATGCGCCCATCAGAAATTATCGACCTTCTTGAATCCCTACCTCACACGGGCGAGGTTTGAAAATATGATGGCGTTTATGGGAGGAGTCGCTGCGGCGTTTTCGCTGGGTTTTTTTTATTTTGTGGGAGCCGTTCCGGGTGGAGTGGCTGCGGGGCTTCCCGTGTGGGTGGCGACCTTCACAGCATGGCTGGGATACACGGTAGGAGCCGCCGTGATGTTGCTCCTTGGCGTGCCGGCCAGAAGCTGGGTGGCGCGAAAACTCCAAATCCCGCTTGAACGCGATCCCGAAAAATGGATTTGGAAAGTCTGGTCCCGCTTCGGCCTCTCGGGGCTGGGACTCTTGGCCCCTGTCACCATCGGCCCGCAGACCGCATGCCTGCTGGCTCTGGCAGTCGGCGAGCAACCGCTTAAGACCTTTCTGAGCCTCTCGCTCGGTGTCGTTCCCTGGTGCTTGGGCTTCGCAGCTGCCCTGTCGTGGGGAATTTCCGCTGTGAAGTGAGATGATTTCCGGTCTCGCCTGCCGACAATCAACAAAGGGCAAGGGGTGGTGGGTCAGCACTCTTCTGGCCGCGACAGCGCCAATGCATGCAATATTCGAGCGCTCTCCATACTCGAGAAATATTTTTCCCTTGTGAAGATTGCGAAAATGCGGCGATTCAAGCACACTTCGCGCCCGTATGAAAAAAATCGTCGTTGCTTACTCGGGAGGTCTGGATACCTCGGTCATTCTCAACTGGCTTAAAGATACCTATGGAGCTGAAATCATAGCCTTCTGTGCGGATGTGGGACAGGCCGAGGAACTCGATGGTCTGGAAGAAAAGGCCCTTAAAACCGGAGCTGCGAAATGCTATGTGGATGACCTTCGGGAGGAGTTTGCGAGAGATTTCATTTTCCCAATGCTGCAGGCAGGGGCGATCTATGAGGGGCAATATTTCCTTGGCACAAGCATCGCCCGTCCACTCATCGCGAAACGCATGGTTGAGATTGCACGCGCCGAGGGTGCGACCGCAGTGGCACATGGAGCCACTGGCAAAGGCAACGACCAGGTTCGTTTCGAACTCACAGCCGCCGCTCTCGCACCGGAGATCGAGATCATCGCTCCTTGGCGGGATGCCCGCTTCCGCGAAAAATTCCCAGGCCGATCGGAAATGATCGCCTACGCCGAAGCCCATGGAGTGCCAGTGGCAGCCAGTGCCAAGAAGCCGTATTCGATGGATCGGAACCTTCTTCACATCAGCTACGAGGCGGGAATTTTAGAGGATCCATGGTATGACGCAGGCGATCTGAAAAACCGCGATTACTTTACCACCCTCTCGGTTTTTCCAGAGGACGCGCCCGACCAGTCCGAGCATGTGGAGTTGGAATTCGAGCGCGGCCATTGCGTTTCGGTGAACGGAGAAAAACTCACTCCACTTGGGGTGATGAACACCCTCAACAAACTTGGCGGCAGGCATGGAGTCGGCCGCGTCGACATGGTGGAAAACCGCTTCGTAGGCATGAAGAGTCGGGGCGTTTATGAAACACCGGGTGGAGCGATCCTGCATTTTGCACACCGCCAGATGGAGTCGCTCACGATGGATCGCGAAGTCATGCACCTGCGCGACTCGCTCATACCGAAATACTCGACTCTCGTTTACAATGGGTTTTGGTTCGCTCCCGAGCGAGAGGCAATCCAAGCGCTCGTTACCGAGTCCCAGAAAAATGTGAGCGGCCTGGTGCGCGTCAAACTTTACAAGGGCGGCATCCATGCGGCAGGTGTGAAAAGCCCGCTGAGCCTCTACAACCCACACATCGCAACGATGGAGGCCGATCCCACGCAGGCTTACAACCAAGACGATGCCACCGGATTTATCCGGCTCAATGGTCTGCGGCTAAAAGTCGCAGCAGGCGTTCACGGGGCATAGAGTCCGAATGACACTTGCACCTCAAGCAAACCTAACATTAGATATTTAAAGTATGTCATCAACGGAATCTGGATACTCACGCAAAAATCCCTTTCCGGCCAAACTGTCTGTGAATCGTAAACTAACGGGCGAAGGGTCGAACAAGGAAACAAGGCATTTTGAAATCGAACTAAACGGCTCTGGGCTTGCTTACGAAGTCGGTGACTCGCTGGGCGTTTTTGCTTCAAACAATCCCACTCTTGTCGAGCTCGTGCTCAAAGAACTCGGCTTCTCGGGTGAGGAGATGATCACGACAGCTGACGGCGCTCCCGCTTCCATGCGCGAAGCTCTCACGAAAAGTTTCATCCTCACGGAGCCTTCGAAGCAGCTACTTTTGGCCATATCCGAGAGAGATGTCGCGGGGGCTCACTTGGCAAACCTCTTCGTTCCTGAAGAGAAAGCCGCCTTGGAAAAATTTCTCTGGGGCAGAGATGTTCTCGATGTGCTTCAGGAATTTCCTGCAGCGCGGTTTAGTCCCGAAGAGTTTGTGAAAGTTCTGCGTAAACTTCAGCCACGCCTCTACTCGATCGCATCATCCCAGCGTGCCGTGGGAGACTCCGTGCACCTCACGATCGCAGTCGTTCGGTTTCATGTCGCCCACAGCGAAAGGGAGAGGGAAGGCGTCTGCTCGAGTTTCCTCGCAGAACGAGTCTCGGTGGGAACAGTTCCCGTTTTTGTTCATACAGCGAAGCATTTCCGCGTTCCTGAAAACTCCGATGCGCCGGTGATCATGGTGGGTCCTGGAACTGGCATCGCTCCCTTTCGTGCATTTCTCCAAGAGCGCCAGGCAACGGGCGCAAAGGGGCCAAATTGGGTGTTTTTCGGGGAACAAAAAGCTTCCACCGACTTCCTCTACCAAAGCGAGTTTGAAGCTGCCGTAGAGTCTGGAATTCTCACAAAGCTCACGACGGCCTTTTCACGCGATCAGGCAGAAAAAATTTATGTTCAGCACCGCATGTTGGAAAATGGAGCTGAGATTTTTGATTGGCTTCAGAGGGGTGGCTTTTTTTATGTCTGTGGCGACGCCAAGCGCATGGCGAAAGATGTCGATTCCGCCTTGCACACCATCGTGGAGAAGCACGGCAACATGACCCACGAGAAGGCCAAGGAATACGTTGAAAATATGAAAAAAGAAAAACACTACCGGAAGGATGTTTATTAAAACTTCAAATAGAAAGCGCTTCACACTACCCATCGTTGCGGGTGTGTGCATGGTCATGTTTCTGAAAATTGTCCTCCTCATGACATTCTGCTCCCCTCGCAGAAAGTCCTCTGAGCGAGATGATGAATGAACGCGGATCCGCAGCATATCCACTTTTTAGGCATTTGCGGCACGGCCATGGGGTCCGTGGCCGCAGCCATGAAGGACAAAGGATTTGAGGTAACTGGCCAAGACGACAATGTGTATCCACCCATGTCGACATTTCTGGAATCCAAGGGAATAGAAATTACCTGTGGTTTCCATGCGAGTGACATCCCGCCTGCAGATCTGATCGTCATCGGCAACGCCATGTCGCGTGGCAATGCAGCGGTTGAGTCTGTGCTGAACAGCAAGAAACTCTACCTATCGATGCCGGAGACGCTTCGCCACTTCGTTCTCCGTGGCCGACACAATCTGGTTGTCACCGGCACGCACGGCAAAACCACGACGACCTCGATTCTGGCCTGGATCTTTGAATCGGCCGGTCTCGACCCAGGATACTTGATTGGAGGCATTCCAGCGAACCTTGGGCAAGGCGCCTGTTTGAGGGACTCGAAGTATTTCATCATTGAAGGCGACGAATACGACACCGCCTTCTTCGACAAGCGCTCGAAATTTGTCCACTACCTGCCCGAGCTCGTCATTGTTAACAACATCGAGTTCGACCACGCTGACATCTACCGCGACCTTGAGGAGATCAAGACCAGCTTTCGCCGCCTTCTGAATATCGTGCCATCCGAAGGCATGGTTCTGTTGAATGGCGACGACCCAAATTGCATCGACGCCGCTCAAAAATGTCCCGCGCCCATTGTGGAGGTCGGCTTCTCCCCGAATTGTGGCAACCAAATTCGCCAGGTTGTCCACAAGCCCGAGGGGTCCAGCTTTGAACTTTTCGGTGAAAGTTTTTTCATTCCTCTCTCCGGCGATTTCAATATCCGCAACGCGGCGATGGCTTGTTCGGCGGCGCACTACTACGGCATTCCCGCAGACCAAATCCGCGCCGCGCTTGCCTCATTCCAAGGTATCCGCCGCCGCCAAGAGGTGCGGGGCACGGTCAACGGGATCACAATCATCGACGATTTTGGACATCACCCCACCGCAATCCGCGAGACCTTGGCCGGCCTTCGCAAAAAATTCAGCGACACGCGCCTCTGGGCCCTCTTCGAGCCTCGCTCTAACACAACCCGCCGTGCGATCTTTCAAGACGACCTGCCAAAGGCCTTCGCTGAAGCGGATGGCGTTTTTATTTCTCAAATTGCCCGCCTCGATCAGCTGCCCGAAAACGAACGGCTGAATCCCGAGCGAGTGGTCTCGGATATTGCCGCCTCTGGCAGGCCGGCCTTCTATGAGCCCACGGCGGACTCGATCGTCGAGCGTCTGAAACCTTTGGTAAAATCCGGCGATGTTGTGGTTGTTTTCAGCAACGGCAGCTTCGATGGAATCCATCAAAAGCTCTTGGATCGGCTATAGCTCTGGAGCCTGGCGCAGATTTACATCCACGCTTGCGGCGATGGATTCGATGAGCGGTTTGGAGGCTGCCTGCCAAGAGGTCTCGTCGATCGCCATACAAGCGTAAACTCGCCACACGGGATTCAAGGCCTTCTTTGCGGGATCGAAGTCCCCATACGCCTTGCGATCGTAGGCTGTGAGCAGAAGACCAACCCTCCACTCAGGGGAGCGAAACGAGGCTCTGGCAGAGCGGGAAAAACTTCGCTCTTGGGCTTGAGTCATTCCGCTCGTAGAGGCCGAGAGAAAGCGGCTCCCGGTGCGGGCGGGCGACTCGGATCGCGTTGTCTGGCTCTGTGGACTCCCATTTTCTTCGCGGATGCGTCCGAGCGTGGGCAGCAAGACCAGATCGGCCTTTGTCGGATCATCGAGCACTTGGAATCCCCGCTTGGCGAGAGCCTCCCGCAGGTCCTCGGCAACGCGAGATTCCAAGCGGGGATTTGAGGCATGCACATCTTCAAGAATGTGGAGTCGGGAGGCCCGAATGGGCGGGGAACCGAACGCTTCAAACGCGGCTTGGTTTTTTACTGCGGCACAGGAAGCGAGAAGACTGGCGAGCGCACAGACCACAATTTTTGGTGAAAACAAATGGGGCCAATTCATAAGTTCAATCCGTCCAAGGGACCAACTCGGAGACAGGGAGTGCGAGGTTTGGCTCTGGCAAGGGCACCTCGAAAATCCCGGTGGCGCTCTCCCATTGCAGGGCTTGGATGCGCGCCATGGCCTGTTGATGCAAAGAGTGCCCTTCCCGCTCCAGCAAACGAGCTTTTAAAGCATCCGGATCCGTGCCAGCCGTGCTTGCGCAGCCAGCAGCGGCAAAGACAGCGATGCAAAGTAAAATCCTCGGAAATTCCATCGCGGGCACCATCTCCCATGAGGGCACTCATAGCAACCGCATTGACGATGGGGAACCTGCATTCCTATGGTGGCAGCTTGATACCGCATCGTATGTCGCCCACCGAACTCCCGCTCGCTGCGGCACGCTGGTTATTTCTTGCAAACATCGTGCTCGCCGCATGGATGTATGGCGGCACGCGAGAGTGGTCAAAGACGACTGTGGCGTGGCTTCTACTGGCAAATACCGGACTCTTCGCTGTGGGACTCCTTGCAAAGGTGCGCTTGCCGCGTGTCCCCTTGCCTGCAGCGCTGGCGGTCGCCTTTCTTCTGATTCAAGGCTGGTTGATGACTTGGAATGCTCAACGCCGATTCATCGAAAACGCGAGGGTTTTTGTCGATCGAATCCAACCCCTTCCCGGGTGGCCTGGGTTTGCAGACACGGGACTTGTGCTTCCGACCCTTCTTCTTTCAACCGGCCTTCTGGGAGGGTTCTGCATCGCCTGCGATCTGGCTCGGAATCCCATCTGGAGGAACAGGCTGTGGACCACCCTCGCAGCCACTGGCGTGAGCTTGATGGTGCTTGGCTTGGCGCAGAGGCTCACCGACGCTCCATCGATTTTCTGGGACTTGGAACAAAATCTGGGCCAAACTTTTTTCACTGTCTTCCGCTACCACGCCAACGCGGGAGCGTTTATCAACCTCGTTCTTCCACTCGTGACGGGCCTGGCTCTCCGCGCTTGGCTTTCTGAAGGCCGCGAAACGAAACGGGTCATCTGGACCTTGGCTGCCCTCCTGACTGCGGCTTCGGGATTTGTCAATGTCTCGCGAGCGGCCAATGTCATTTGTGCACTCCTGATTTTTGGAATGGGGCTCTCCGCAGGGTCTCTTAAAATAAAGCAAGGGAGTCGGAGAGGCCTTCGAAAAATTATTTTTGCACTTGTCGCAATCGCCCTTGCCACAGCGGCGCTCACCTTCTCATTCGGGATCGAAAAGACTCTTCAGCGCTGGGATGGGGCCTTCTGGAGCAGCACACCGCAGGAGGATGGCCGCTACCAAGCGTATGAGATCATCGTCAGAAGCGCACTCCCGGCCGCTGGCGTGTGCGGATTTGGCCCGGGAACATTTGAGGCGATGTTTGACATCCACCGCTTCAAATCAGGGAGTCGGCTGGCCGGTCGCTGGGACAAGGCCCACTCGGATGCCCTACAAACGCCTATGGAATGGGGATTGGCCGGAGCAGCGGCCTGGCTTTTGATCCTTGGGGGGGCATTCGTGCGCGCCATCTGCCAAGCGGCAAAACAGGGTGCTATGGAAACACGGTTACTTTCTGCCGCATGCGCATTTTCCCTCGGCGGAGTGATATTCCACGCTTTGGTAGATTTCCCTCTGCAAATCGCCTCGCTCCAACTCTTCAGTTTAGCCATTGCCGGACTGGCTTGGGGTATGACAGCGAGCCCGGCAAGTCGATCGCGCAAAAATAAATTAGCACGACTGCCGCACGAGGATAAGGTAGGAGAAACGATAGCTGGACGAACCAGCGTCCCACAATGATCCGTGAACGACAGAGGGGAGCCGTCTCCATCCATGCGCTGTTCCAAGCAGCTTCAATGGCGCTTTGCTTCGCCGCGTGGTTTGCCATCGTCACGCTCTTTGCCGGGAAGGAGTTGGTCGGCGGATTTGCAGGCTACAGTCTTTATGGAGGAATCGCTATCTCCGCCCTTCTTCTTCGGGCCGCCTACTGTGCAGATGACGATGCGGCAAAGCTCTCGGGTCTTTTTCCCGTGAGGCTGATCCTCGCCGGGCGGCAGACGCTTTTCGTGGGGATCGTGATGGCCGTGTTTCTGGTCGCGACAAAGGACAAGGAAATTTCCCGTATATTCCTCTTCTCCTGGTTGCCCGTGCTCTATCTCTCCTTGGCGGCCACAAATCTTGCGATGCCGCATTTCGTCCTGCCTCTGGTTTTTTCAAAAAATACAAGGCAAAAGTTCTTACTTATCACGAGACACAGGGAATTCCGCAAAGAGGAACGGCTTGCTGCTTGGCTGAGGCGCCAGCAGCGCATGGGAATCACAGTGGTGGGCGTTGTGGCTCCGGAGGGTTTTCGTTCGAGTGAAATGGCACGCAGTCGGCTTGGTTCCCCGGACCAACTGGAGCGGATTTTTCATACCGAGCGGCCGGATGTATTGATGTGGATGGAGCCGCCCTCGGACTCGCAGGAGTTAATTCGCGCGCTGAACCTTGCGGAGAGCCAAGGAGCAAGGCTTATCTTCTGGGATGACTTGGAATCCCGCTTCGGAGCGCGAGCTTGGAGTGCAGAGATCGACGGCTTGAATTTCGTTTACTTCCGCCGAGAGCCGCTGGAAAGCCCACTGAATCGTGTGGCCAAGCGCCTGTTCGATATCACCGTGGCCTGCGTCGCGGTGTTTCTCGTCATGCCATGGATTTGCGCGCTCGTTTGGATCGCGCACCGCATCCAATCACGCGGCCCGCTC
>Ga0247842_10008197_pt1 | contig 11039 bp, 5 predicted proteins | sample LaCruzMarch2015__3_FD_192411 | JGI IMG/M metagenome (GOLD analysis project Ga0247842, IMG submission 192411) | Freshwater microbial communities from meromictic Lake La Cruz, Castile-La Mancha, Spain - LaCruzMarch2015_19m | ecosystem: Environmental > Aquatic > Freshwater > Lake | place: Spain...
TAAGACCAGAGAGCACCATCGTGCCCGCGCCCGCTTTGGTCAGCTTGCCCGCACCCGAGATCACGCCCGAGTTGGTCAAAACATTTGCGCCCACATCCATCGTGCCGCTGCCGGTCAGCGCGTAGTTGTTCGTCACCCGCACGCTGGCCAAGGCCGCCATTGTCGTGCCATTGCTGGCGAAGGTCACCGTGTTCGAGCCAAACGAGGCTCCATTGCTGATCGCCACGGTCCCTGCATTGATCGTTGTGCCGCCTGCATACGTATTGGCCGCTCCGAGAACCATGGTCCCCGCGCCCGCCTTGGTCAGACTGCCTGCGCCCGAAATCACGCCAGAGTTGGTCAAAACATTTGCGCCCACATCCATCGTGCCGCTGCCGCTCAACGCGTAGTTATTGGTCACCCGCACGCTGGCCAGCGCCGCCACGGTCGTGCCATTGCTGGCGAAGGTCACCGTGTTCGATCCGAACGAAGCGCCGTTGCTGATCGCCACCGTCCCCGCATTGATCGTTGTCCCGCCCGTGTAGGTGTTGGCTGCGCCGAGAATCAAAGTGCCCGCGCCCGCTTTGGTCAGACTGCCTGCGCCGCTCAATATGCCGGAGTAAGTCGTGTTGCTGCTGTTGGCGCCCACGTTGAGTGCCACGGCACCGCCCGAGGCATTGGTCAACGCGAGATTGGTCGAACCTTGCAAACCGCCCAAGTTCACTCCCGTCAGGCTCAGGAAAGAAATGGTGCCCGCGCTCGAGTAGGCCAGTGTGCTGCCACTCAGCGCGTTGGTGTTGCTCAAGGCAAGCACTCCGGCACTGATTGTGGTCGTGCCGCTGAAGCTGTTGCTCGCGGAGAGGATCAATGTGCCGGCTCCGCTCTTGGTGAAGTTGCCGGTGTTGGTGATCGCACCCGAGTTGGTCACTGCGACGGTCGAGTTGGAAACACCGAACCCGCCAGCGCCGGCCAGATTGATCGTGCGGTTCCACGACGAATTGCTCGCACCGGCATAGGAGAATACGCCGCCGTTGCTCAGGATGATCGTGCCATTTGTGCTGATCGCGCTGTTCGCGCCCGCGTTGGCCAGGTTCGTCACCTGGAGCGTGCCGCCGGCGATCGTCGTCGTGCCGCCGTAGGTATTTAGGCCGGAGAGCACCAAGGTTCCCGCACCCACCTTGGTCAGACTGCCGGCGCCGCTCAAAATGCCGGAGTAAGTCGTGTTGGCGCTGTTGCCTCCCACGTTGAGGGCCACGGCACCGCCCGAGGCATTGGTCAGGGCGAGGTTGGTCGATCCCTGCAAACCGCCCAAGTTCACTCCCGTCAGACTTAGGAAGGAAATCCTTCCCGCGCTCGAGTAGTCCAGTGTGCTGCCGCTCAGCGCATCGGTGTTGCTCAAGGCAAGCACCCCGGCACTGATCGTCGTGGTGCCTGAATAGGTGTTGGCTCTGGTGAGGGTCGTCGTGCCGCTGCCGAGCTGGTTGAGGGAGAGATTGGCTCCGGTGATCGTGCTCGTGATGGTGACGCTGTTGGTCTGGTTGAAGTTGACGGTGGCGGCGCCTGCGCCTTCGGCGATCGATCCGGCGATGAGCGTCCCACCGGCATCGCTCCCGCCGAAGCGACCGATGTTGAGCGTGGCGGAGGAACCGGCCTCCGATGCAATTAGGATGCTCGATGCCGCCACCGTGCCACCGTCAGCGATGGTGAGGCTGTCGCCGCTGCCTTCGAAGCCGACAGTGAGTTGGTAGCCGTTGTTGGTCCAGAGCGAACCCGCCCCGGTGACCAGCACGCTGTTGTCTGAGGATACCAAGCCGATTGAGCCGCCCGTGGACGTCACCATTCCCCCGTTGGAAATGACCAAGCTGTTCTGCGCACCAAAGTAACCCAAATACAATTGATAAATACTATTCCACCGCGATCCCGCGCCGGTGACCAGCACGCTGTTGTTGTCGGCGGAGATATAGCCGATGTAGCTCTCGGAACTCGACACACTGCCACCGTTGGAAATGACCAGGCGATTGCCGCTGATGGTGTTGCCGACGGTGAAGATGGAGCTGTTACTGATCGAACCAAGAACGATCGTCGTTCCTCCCTCCAAAGTTGTCGCGCCCGTGTAGGTGTTGGAACCGGAAAGAGTCAACGTTCCCGCGCCGTCTTTCGTCACCGTGCCCGTCGTCGTGCCGATGATGCTATTAAGCGCGATGTTGCCCGCGCCGCCGAAAGTCAGGCCGCAGTTCGCGCCGGTGATCGTCCCGGTATTGGTCAGGAGCAGAGTTCCGGCATCCGCATTGATGCGGGTGGCATTGGTCAGGGTGATCAAGCCGCCGTAGGTGTTCGATCCCGTGATGTTGCGCAGGGCGCCGCCGGAACTGATGCCCGTGCCCGCCAAGGAGAGGGACTCGGCTCCGATGCTGAGGTTGCCGCCGGCATTGTTCGTCGTCAGCTCCAAGGCCGCGCCGCTCACGATCACCGTGCCGCTGTTGGTCGTGCCCAGGCCGCTGTTGTTTCCCACGCGGATGGCCCCGGCGTTGTTCGTGACGATGCCGGTGAAGGTGTTGGTGCCGTTGAGGAAGAGGGTGGCCGCGCCGGACTTGGTGATGTTCGTTCCGGCGATGATCCCGTTGAGGATGACGCTGTTGGAGGCCGTGTCGATGTTGGCCGTGGCCGTCTGGAAGGTCAGGCCGAAGTTGATCGTCTGGAGGTTGGTCGAAAGATTGGTCAGCACTCCGGGGCCGGTGAGAATCAAGGCCGAGGCGGTGGCATTGGTGCCATTGAGAACGAATGCCCCGGCGTTGGTCGCGAAGAGGAGGTTGATGTTGACGTTGGCCGTGCCGTTAACCGCGAGGTTGTTCGTATTGGTCAAGCCCGTGGTGCCGGCGAAGATGATGTTGTCACCGCCGTCCGGACCGGTGCCGCCCCAGTTCGTCGCAGCGGACCAGTTGCCGTTGGTCGAGGCACCTTGGCCTGTCCACGTGTTGGTGGCCGCGTAAGCTCTCGGAGCAAGCGATGACATAAACGCGATGAACGAGAGCAGGGCAAAGAAGTAACGGGCCAGCTCGCGCGAACGCGCGGCAATACGGGTGATGGGTTGTAGCATGGGCATGTTTTTTTCCGGCCGCGACCAACACCGACATTTGCATGCGGCGTCGTCACAATAAGAGGTCCGCGGCCGGCGCACCCAAGACGATGACAACAGGAGGAGGATAGTTACCTTGTGGTGAGGATCCAGTAATTTTCCTGCCTCGGCGCAAAGGGTTTTTCGTCCTCGAAATGGGGGTGAAAATCCAAAGACGTAGCTGAGAGTTGAGGGATGAGAGTTGAGGGACGGCGCATGGCAAGGGCCAGTAGAAGAGAACAGAGGGCCACCGATTAACGCAGCCGAGTCTTCGAGACGGCCGAGGACGTTAGTCCGCAGGCAAATAAAAGGCAGGATGAGAGTTTGGCTGACTGACAGCAGGCCATGCCGAGCTAAGCACAAACAGAGTGTAAATCGCAGACCGGAAGGTCAGCTGCCTAACCCCCGGCCGCCGGGCGCGGCAGGTAGGCTTGGAGTTGCGGGAGGAGTTTTTTGACGATGGAACCGTCTTTGGTGATGAGCGAGTGGACGCGACCACTGAGACGCGTGCGGTCCTGTTCGGTCAGGTCTTTCGCCGTGACGACGATCACCGGGGTGTGGACGAATCGCGGATCGCGGCGGAGGTGATCGAGGAATTCGAAGCCGTCCATGCGCGGCATCATGAGGTCGAGAAGGACGAGCGACGGCTCGGTTTCGCGCACGGCCTCGAGTGCGGCCACGCCGTCGCCGGCGAGAATAACTTTCCATCCCTGCTTGACCATGGTGCGCTCCAGTTGGTCGCGGGCGGCATCGTCGTCCTCGACGATGAGCACGGTGCGGCCGTGCGCGCCGAGATCGATGCGGTCGAGGATGCCGCGCAGGCGGTTCCAGTCGACCGGTTTGGCCAGATAATCGAAGACACCGAGGGCGACGCCCATTTCGCGGCTGTCGGTGATGGTGACGAGAATGATCGGGATGTGCGCGGTGTCGGGATCGGCTTTGAGCGCGGTGATGACCGACCAACCGTCCATGCCGGGCATCATCACGTCAGTGGTGATGGCCACGGGATGCGTGGTCTTGGCCAACTCGAGACCGTCGCGGCCGTTGGCGGCGGTGTGGACATCGAAACCTTCCTTGGTGAGGAAGCGCCTCATCAGGTCGAGCACGGAAGGGTCGTCGTCGATGACCACAAGCGACGGGCGGCCGGATGTTCCGGCCGTGCCAGTTTGCGCGGTCGCGGCGGGGGCGGCAGGCGCTTCTTCCTGCGGTGCCGCGGCGGGCAACGCGATGGTGAAGGTGGATCCTTCGCCGGGAGTGCTGCTCACGGTGATGTCGCCGCCGAGGAGTTGGCAAAATTCGCGGCTGATGGCGAGGCCAAGGCCGGTGCCGCCGAATTTGCGCGTGGTGGACGCGTCGGCCTGGCTGAACGCTTTGAAGAGGCGGCCCATTTGCTCCGCTGTCATACCGATGCCGCTGTCACTCACGGCGAAGCGCAACCAGTCGGCGCCGTTCTCCACACTGCGCGTGACGACCAAGCGGAGTTTGCCTTTCTCGGTGAACTTGCTCGCGTTGCTGAGCAGGTTGAAAAGCATCTGGCGGATCTTGGTGAGATCGCTGTGCATCGTGCCGGCGTCGGCGGGAAGTTCGACCTCGAGGTGGTTGTCGTTCTTTTTGACCAGCGGGAGGACAGTCGATTCGACCTCTTGCACCATGGTGGCGACGTCGATCGTCTCGCAATAGATCGTCATTTTGCCGGCCTCGATCTTCGAGAGGTCGAGCACATCGTTGATCAGGCCGAGCAGGTGCTTGCCGGCGCTGTGGATTTTTTTGAGGTCGGGGATGAATTCGTCCTGCCCGAGATCCTGCATCTCCTCGGTGAGCATTTCGCTGTAGCCGATGATGGCGTTCATCGGCGTGCGCAGTTCGTGGCTCATGTTGGCCAGAAAAGCACTCTTCGTGCGGTTGGCCTCCTCGGCCTGGTCGCGGGCCTCGGCCAACTCGGCCGTGCGCAGCCGCACTTTCTCGTCCATCGTCTCGATCATCTCGCCGAGTTGGCCGGTCATGGCGTTGAAGTCGCGGGCCAGGTCGCCGATTTCGTTGTTGCTGCGCACCTCGGCGCGGCGGTGCAGGTTGCCGGAGGAAACTTCGTGCGCGGCGGCGGTCAGTTCTTCGATGGGCCGCGAGAAGGAGCGCGCGACCAACCAGGCGGCCAGCGCGGCGAGCACACCGCTGATGAGCACTATGGCGAGGGAAAGTTTGCGCAGCAGGGCGACGGGCGCAAAGGCTTCGTCGGTGTCGATCTTGACCACCACGCCCCAACGAAGCGCGGGAAGGTATTGCCAAACGGCGAGCACGGATTGGCCGCGATAATCGGTGTCGGATCCGGAGCCGGGCAGTCCTTTCATGCTCGCGCGCAGCGCGGCAGAGTGTCCTTCGGGCGGCACTTTCAGACGGAACGCCGCCTGGGGTTCGTGGCGCGTGGGCGCGACGGCGACGAGTTCACCGTCACGTTCGGCCACCACGACCATCTCGCCGGTGGCGCCGAGACCGGAGGCATCGCTTACGACACGATTGATTTCCGCCGCGCCAGTCTGCAACACGGCGAGGCCGCGATATTTTCCATCGGCCAGCACGGGCGCGGCGATGAAGGTGGCCGGCTGGGCGTCGGGTCCGTAGAAATCGAAATCCGACTGCTCGAGCCCGAGCGTGAAGCGGGATGATTCCGCCGCGCGACCGAGCGTGGTGCCGGCCACGGGAGCCTCGTCGATCTTCACCCCGAAATCGGGTCCGCGCGCGGTGGAATAAACCACGCGGCCGTCGGGAGCGATGAGGTAGATGTCGTCGGTGCCGATCGATTCGGCGGCGCGGCGGAGAAAGGGTGCGAAGCGCGCGGCGGCGGCATCGTGCGCTGCTTCGTCCAGTGTGCCGTTTTTCCAGGCGGACGAAAACGCATCGATGGCCTCGGCCGTGCCGGGATTCGCCGCGAGGACGAGAAGGTCGCGCTCCTGCCCGCGCAAAAAGGTATCCACTTGCCGCCCGAGGTTGTCGGCGATGGTGCGGAGGTTGGTCTGGATCTGGGCGGTGAGCAAAGACCGTGCGGTGCGCGTGGTGAGAAAGGCCGCGACGATGAGCGGCACGAGGGTGAGGAGCAAAAACCAGACAAGCAACTGCGTGGCGATGCGGGAGCGGCGAGATTTTTTCATGGCACCGGCACGTCCTCCGTTCGCGGGTTCACCCACTTCCCGCCCCACGAGGCGGAGAGATCATTCTGCCAGCGCTCCCAATCGGCGCGCGTGCGGAAGAGTGGGAACGGCATGGGCCGCACGGGTTTCTCCGAGGACCAGACGACGTCGAATTGCCCGTCGGGACGGATGCGGCCGATGCGCGCGTATTTCCACGTGTGCTGCGTCGGGCCGTCGATGTAGGCGAGGCCGCCGGGCGCGCGCATCCCCTGCCCTCGGATCTTGGCGAGGACCGCCGCCGGTTCGGCCGAACCGGCCGCCTTGACCGCCTGCGCCCAGAGAAAGACACCGAAGTAAGCCGCCTCGAGCGGGTCGGAGACCACGCGGTCCGCACCGTAGCGCGCGCGGAATTTTTCAAGGAAGGCGCGGTTCTCCGGCGTGTCGACGCTCTGGAAATAATTCCACGCCGCGTAGTTGCCGGCCATGGCTTCGGCACCGAGCTCGGGCAACTCGGTTTCGCTGATGCTGAACGACACGACGGGCAGGCGGTCGGGCGTGATGCCCGCTTCGCGTAAGGCGCGGAAGAACGCGATGTTCGAATCGCCGTTGATCGTGTTGAGGATCACATCGGGCTTCGCGGTGACGATGGCGTCAATCATTGGCGCGACATTTTTTCCGCCGAGCGGCAGATACAATTCGCCGACGACTTCGCCGCCGAGTGCGGCGACCTGGTCGCGGATGATGGCGTTGGCCGTGCGCGGAAAAACGTAATCGCCGCCGACGAGAAAAACGCGCGGACCGAAGTTGGCCAGCGCGTAGCTCACCGCCGGCATGACCTGCTGGTTCGGCGTGGCGCCGTTGTAAACGATGTTGGGCGACTGCTCGAGGCCCTCGTATTGCACGGGATAAAAGAGCAGGTGATTGTGCTTCTCGAAAACCGCACCCACCGCCTTGCGACTGGAAGAGGTCCAACATCCGAAGACGACACTGACCTTTTCCTTGGTGATTAGCCGCTCGGCCTCGAGCGCGAAAAGATCCGGATCGGATGCGCCATCGGCAATGACCGGTTCAAGTTGCCGCCCGAGGAGCCCACCTTGCGCGTTGATTTCCTCGATGGCCAACAAAGTGGCATCGGCCACCGGCCGCGCACTGATGGCCAGGGTCCCGGTCATGGAATGCAAAATGCCGACACGGATCGGCGCCTCATCGGGCCGCGAGCAGGCAGTGAATGCTCCCGCGACGAGCAGGCAGGCCAGCAGGCGCGGAAAATATGGCATTGGCGGGCGGAGCATCAGTGGCGGGGTGAAGACAGACCAAGGAGATGCTGGCAGCTTGCGACCCACACGACCAGCCGGTTCCGGTGGCGGACAGCCACCCCCATTTCCGGCCGCACGGCCAGGCTGGCTGAAAAATAGACACGCGTGTGTCCGGGCGCTCCCCAACGCCCAAGGTCTATGCGCCTTGCGCCACGGTGGTGACAAACCGCTGCCGTGTAACCATCCCCCAGTAAGGATCATTATATCGGTCCTCCTGGAACTCCGTCTGCGGGAAGGCGCCGATGGTCTTGCGCCAGAATTCGGCCGCATACTCCGCGCCGGCGATTTGTTTGATTTCCCATTTCCCGGGCAAGGCCCGCCACACCGCATGGGCGAATTTCCGCCCCCATGCTTGTTTGCGGAAAGAAGGAACAACGTAGAATTCGGCCACCTCGTATGATCCGTCGTCCTTGCGACGCACCGCGATAAGTCCCGCCGGCACTCCCGCAACCGACAGGACGAATCCCCGGACGTCGTCCCCGATCTTCGTATCAAGCTCGAAGACCCCCTGCGCGCCGGGCTTTTTCCCGGTGATGGCCGAGAACTCCGCCTCGCAGCCCTGCGCGAGATTGAGATACACGGCGAGATTCGCCGTAATAACCGGGATAATCTCCATCGTCGGTGGCTTGGTTTCGCTCATGAGTCCCTCGGCTCCTTCTTTGAGGCAAAGATCACCGGGCGTGACCTCAGGCGGCTTCGTGCGTGTTGAATGCGGTCAGCAGGACGATGCCGGTCACGGCCAGAGCCATGCCGGCCAGTTCCAAGGCCGAAAGCTGGCGAAGCTCCCCGCGGAAGAAGATGCCGACCACGATCGGGCCGATGACGACCAGCGTGTTGGTCAGGCTGGAGGCCTTGGCCAGGCCGAAGTGGGAACCGACATAGCCGAACGACAGAAACACGAAAGGGGCGATGCCGATGACGGCCACCAGCACCCACATCTTCTTTTGCTCCCACCAAACAGTGCCGAGGGTGTCGGCCACGGTGCTGAGGGCGGCGCAAACAAAAACCATCAACCAAGGGGAGTAGAGGAAACTTTTCATGGTCCGTAGCCTACAAGACCGGGGCGGAAAGCGGAAGACGGCGAGGGCTGTAACCGGAAACTTGAGAGCTGAGCGAGATTGCGGGACCGAAGGTCGGCGGCTGTCTTTCCCCTGCGTTATCTTCTGTTAAAAAAACTCCGGGAATTTCCTCTCCGTGAGCTTTGTGCCTTGGTGAGACTCATGTCCGAACCCACCTGGGCTCCCTTCGTTCGCTTCGTTACATTGCCTCCTTCGCTCTGCCCGGTGCGCCGGAGGTCGGATTCGATCCCGCTGCGCCAGGAGCGAAATTTCATGCCGCGCTCCTCGACATCGACCACTCCCCGCGCGACTTGCTCGACCCGCGCAACGCCGCATTCTGCCGGACCGACGGATTGCAACCCCTCGCCGCGCAGCTCCACCCCGGAGGGATCTTCGGCTTGCGGTCCGACGATGCTCCGGACGCCTCCCTTCTCCTATCGCTGCAATCCGTCTTCACCTCCATCCGGGCCGAAATGGTTCCTCCCGTCGGCGGTGGCGAACATCCGGGGGGCTTTCACCGGTCAATTGGCGCGGCCGTTGAAGGCGCCCCGGATTTCCTCGATGCCGGTTCCGAGGGTCTTGCGGGCGATGGGGTCGAGGCGCACCTCCTCGCCGGTGAAGTGCACGGTGATCTGGCGGTGGGTCAGACTGCCGCCGGGCTCCAGCATGGCGCCGGGCGAGGAAGTTTCCAATTCGTAGAACGGACCGAGCGGCGGTTCACCGGGCGCCGGGGATCCGTCGTTGTAGGCGTTGATCACGTCGCCCGCGAAAGGATCTTTCTGTTTTTCCCACATGGAATTGACGTAGCGGCCGTCCTTCTCCACCGGATCGCAACGCACGATGGTCAGCGCGCCGAGATCGGGCGAGTAGCTGCCGGCGAAAGGCGTGGAGCGCGACGGCGGGATGCCGATCTTGCCGCGCGAGGCGCCGTCGCCTTTGAAAAAGACCACACCCTTGCCGACCTTGAGCCGGTCCGCCGCGATCTTGCCGAAGTAAGCGTCGTTGACCACCGGCCCCTCGCCGTCCTCGCGGAACGGGATGGCCATGACCGTCGACGGCGAAGGCTTATACATGCCCAGAATCCAGACCGAGAGAAGTCCGGTGTCCGCATCCCATGCCTTTTCGCCGCGATTGGTGATGGTGTTGACTGTCTCGTAGGCGACGAACGGCAGATCTTCGGGAATCGTGGCACCCAGGACCTGCGCGGTCTGCTCGCGATCAAGAAGACGCACCGTGCGCTCGACACCGACGTCGAACTTCGTGCCGGAATGGTTCGTCACCGTAAAATTGCGTGCGAAGACGACCTTTGTTTCATCCGAAGACACCTTGTCGAAGGCTTCGGTATCGATGGCCGGCGGCGTCTTCCAGTCCGCGAAATCGAATTTCGCTCCCGGCGCGAAGAAGATGCCGAACTGTCCGCTTTCGGGCCCCACCCAAAACCGCTCCTCGCCGCCGAAAACATGGATTTTGGATTCGAGCGTCCCCTTGGCTTCCTCCGGCGGGACCACGCCTTTGGCGATGAGTTTGTAGTTGAGCCAACCGTAACTGTTGCCGCCGTCACCGGTGGCCGTGCTGGTCATGACGCGCCCTTGATACGCCGGCGCCACGGCCACGGCCGCATCACCGCGACGCAGAACGATCGCGTCGGTTTGTTTTTTCAAGAAGGCAACGTCTTCGCCGAAGTTCGAGGGGGTGTTTTCCATGGGTTCGGAGGAGGCGAGCAAAGTTGTCGCCGTGAATGTGGCAAGGAGAAGGGTGAGGCAGTTGTTCATGGGGAAGAAAGGAGAATCCGACCAAAGGCGCGAAGCCTCAATTAGAAGCTGTGAATTTCCAATCGGACGTAGCCAGAGTCGGCAGGCCGGGCATTTCCTGTTTCGTCTGCACTTGCAGTGCGACCCTCAAATCCTTGCCGGCATCTTCGGGCTTGATGGTGTAGCTGACGACAACTTCGCCCCATTCCTTCTCGCCGACCGATTCGAACTGGAAGTCTTGTGTTCCCTCGAGCCCCTGAACCAGTTGGTCATTGGCCACGAAACCACTATGCCCGGAAATCACGAGATCCTGCACGCGGAGAGGTTCCCCGCCATACCAGCCGAAGAGAGCGCTGAACTTGACCGTCTTGCCCGCGTCTTCCGCGGTGATCTTGCCCAAAGGCCAGACCACGCGACTGACGATGCTGCGCACGTAGGGATTTGTTTCACTTTCGACCGGTTGCCATTCGCCGGCCTTGATCACCGCGAAATACTCCCCGCTTTTGTCCGACATCCCCTCATCGCCTCGCATCTGCAACTGACCGGGCGTCGCGCCCCACTGCATCATGAGGGACCCGGGCCCCCATTGGACGGGCGAAGAAAAGTCGATGGTCTTGTCCGCCAGTTGCGCGCAAACGACATGCGCCGGGAGGGTCAGGACGGTTAAAAGCAAGACAGCAGGCTGCGGGAGTTTCATC
>Ga0247842_10008202_pt1 | contig 11036 bp, 7 predicted proteins | sample LaCruzMarch2015__3_FD_192411 | JGI IMG/M metagenome (GOLD analysis project Ga0247842, IMG submission 192411) | Freshwater microbial communities from meromictic Lake La Cruz, Castile-La Mancha, Spain - LaCruzMarch2015_19m | ecosystem: Environmental > Aquatic > Freshwater > Lake | place: Spain...
TCGCCGCCATTGTCCTTGCTGCCGGGATCGGCGGAATGTTCCTTCGCCAATTTGGCAAAATCCGCGCCAGCCACCAGCTGCTTCTGGAGATCTTCAGCCTTGGCCTTCTTCTCCGCCTTCTCCTTGTCGGTGTCCTTCGGATCCAGCATGATCAGGATATGCTGCGCCTCAACGGTCTCGGGCTGCACAAAGTTTTCCTTCTTTTCGGTGTAGAACTTGTTGATTTCCTCGTCTGAAACCACCATGTTCGTCGGAACCTCCGACTCAACCAACAGCTTGATGCGGATCTCGCTGGTCAGGTTGGAACGGAGCTCGACCATGGTCATCTTCTCGCGCGCCAGGATGGTCTCAAGGGGCATATCCTTGGGCATCCGCGCCGTGATCATCGCCAGGGCCTCGTCGATATCCTTGTCCTGCACCACGACCTTGCGCTTGTCGGCTTCCTGGTTCAGCAGGGATCGCATTACAAAACGCTCTGCCGCCTGAGGACGAAACCGGCCCATCATCGCATCCATCTGCTCCGGGCTGATATTGCCGGCATTCTGACCCAACATTCCCTTGATCTGCTTGTCCGCTTCGCCAACGGTCAACTTGTCATTCCCCACGGAAACCAATATCGCGGTCGGATCCACCGTCGGGGCCGCCGGAGTTTTCACCGCAGCCTTCACCTCAGTCTTGTCCGCCGGCTTTTCAGCCTTGGTTTCCGACTTGTTACATCCGGAACCAAACGCGACCGCCACACCACCACACACCATCAATGACATTATTTTTTTCAACATGACTTGATCCTTCCTTGTATAAAAGGCTTGAATGCTACCTCATCCCCCCTCTCCGTTGCCAGAAAATTATGTTGATTCAAAAGGGGGACGATTTTGGAGGGCGAGGCTTGCCGAGCCGCGCGGCCAGGGCATCGAATGGGCCACACTCCAAAACGGGGGAACCGTAGGCGCGGATTGGTACCAGGGCTAACCTCTTGCAAGCTACAGCCCGGATGAATAGAGTGCACGGCTCGGATGTGACGTTTATGAAGAACACCACGGTTTTCCGGAAATTTAGAATGGCGCTTCTACCCGGCCTCGTTTGGCTGGGCCTGGCATTCGCCATGGCCGGATGTGTCACGCGTGTACCGACCCCGGCCAGGCCCCGTCTGGCGATTATCCTGGATGACGCCGGAAATGAGAATGGCTTTTACGACGAGATCTACACACTGCCCCGTCCTGTAACCCTGGCCATCATTCCTAATACTCCGTGGGCGGCGACCGTGCTCCGCCAGGCACGGCACCATCGGATGGACACCATCGGGCATATCCCCATGCAATCCTCCGTTACCAATGAACTTTTCGTCGTGACGACCAACATGACCGCTGTTGAAATTTTCGAGGGCCTCACGTCCGCCATCGACTCCCTGCCCGGCATCAAGGGCATCAATAACCACATGGGCTCCCTGGCCAGCGCTGATCTCCAAACCCTGGAGCCTGTCATGGCGGTGCTGAAGGCGAAACAGATGTTTATCGTGGACAGCCGGACCACCCGTGACAGCCTGATTTTTAAAACGGCACAGGACTGGGAAATCCCCTGCCTGGCAAAAGATGACTTTCTCGACTCCGAAGCCGGAGAGGAGCGAATTCGAAAGCACCTGCGCTACCTTCTCTCGGTTGCCCGCAAACGCGGCTACGCGGTGGGTATCGGGCATGTCCAGAACCTGGAGACCATTCTGGTGCTGAACGATTTCATGCGTGAACACGCCAACGATGTTGAATTTGTGGGTGTCCGCCAATTAATACAGGCTGACTGAAAAGCCATCCAAATTCACTGGCGTCCCATAGGAGACAAGCCGATCTTGATAACAGGCAACACGGGAAGTCGTTTGACGGCCCCCTCTCCCTTGAGGGGAGAGGGTTGGGGTGAGGGTGCTTTAGGGGCGAGTTCGAGTCAATCCCCAGTGAAGCCTCCTGTTATCAGGGAGAGGAGTCTGAACGTCTGTTCAAAGGTATTGCGTATTCCGGAAACCCCTCACCTCAATCCTCTCCCCCAAGGGGAGAGGAAGGATGGGAACACGGAGAAATAGAAAACCGGAATACTCGAAAATGACAGGGATCGAGATGTTCTGAAAATTCACGAATTCCCTGACAACTAACAACCAAGAACCTAACAACCGGCATCCTGTGGGACGCCACTGATCCAAATTCATTCACCCGCCAGTTGACACCGCCAGGCATTTTCTTTATGTTTTCGGGTCTTTCCACGGCGGGATAGCTCAGTGGTAGAGCAGCGGACTCATAAGCCGTTGGTCGTGGGTTCAACTCCCACTCCCGCCACCAGCCTTCGCTCGTAGCGCAGCGAGAGCGAAGGCTGTCCGCCGGAGTCCCCGTATTCCGGGGCGTAGGCGGACTTCTTGGTCAACCGCGCTGCGAGACTACGGCTGGCAAGCCATGGAATCATTCACTTTTGTGTATCGTCTTCGAAGCGATTCCCATCCAGACCAGGTGTATACCGGACTGACAGATAATCTGGCAGCGCGCCTCTTAAAGCACAACCAAGGCGGATGCCCCCATACCGCGAAATTCAGTCCTTGGCATATCGAAACCTTCCACGCCTTTCAGAGCCGCGAAAAAGCTGCCGCATTCGAGGCCTACCTCAAATCGGGATCCGGTCGCGAATTCGCACGCCGTCATTTCTGAAGCAGTCCTTCGCTCGCAGCGCAGCGAGAGCGCAGGCTGTCCGCCGGAGTCCCCGTATTCCGGGGCGTAGGCGGACTTCTTGGTCAACCGCGCTGCGAGACTACCCCTTAAAACCGCAAGTCCGCCTTCATCAGGCGCGCGGCCAGCTCGTCGATCACACGGTCGTCATCCGCCTTGTCCTTGGACTCGAAGGTCGCCGAGAATCGGAGGAACGGGCCCACATCATCCCACGGAACCGTCGAAATGGAGCATTCGCGAATCAGGTACTGGGACGCCTCTTCCGCCGAGTTGAACACCGTAGTTCCCGCCCCCTTGGGCGCCGGGACGTAAAGGTAGAAGGTTCCGCCGGGTAGCTTTGCCTTGAACCCGGCACTCTTGAGAACCTTGACCATCTTCTTCAGGCGGCGCTCATAATGCTTCTTGATCTTGTCCGCCAGCGCCTTGTCGGCTACCCCCGCGCAGGCCGCGATCTGGATGGCCTTGAACTGGCCGGAATCCACATTATCCTTGATCTCGGCATAGGCCTGGACAATCCGCGGGGCGCCCGCGACAAACCCCAGGCGCCAGCCGGTCATGTTGTAGCTCTTGCTCATCGAATGCAGCTCGATCGCCACATCCTTCCCGCCCGGACGGCTCAGGATGGACAGCGGCTTGTCATACACGAGCGTCGCATAGGCCGCATCCTGCACGATCAGGATATTATGTTTCTTCGCAAAAGCGATGAGCGCATCGAACAATTCCTCCGTGGGCGCCGCCCCGGTGGGGTTGTTCGGGTAGTTCACATAGAAGAGCTTGGCACGCGACAAGACCGCCGGATCAATGGCATCCAGGTCAGGATAAAACTTGTTCTCCCGCTTCAGGGGAACCTTCACCACCTCGCCACCGAGGTAGCGGGTATGGGTGGCAAGCACCGGGTAACCGGGCACGGTGACCAGCGCCACATCGCCGGGATTGATGAAGCACAACGGCAACATCGCCAACGCAGGCTTGGATCCGATGCTGTGGCAGATATCGGTGTCGGGATTCAGGTCGGTGACGCCGAAGAATTTGGCCATGTATTCGGCGGCGGCCACCTTGAACTCACGGATGCCGTTGTCGGCATAACCGCGGTTGGCGGGATCGTCCACGGCGAGCTTCAGCGCCTTGCGGATCGGCTTGGGAGCAATCTGGTCGGGTTCGCCAACGCCGAAGTCCAGCAATTCAACCTCGGGCCGGGCCGCACGGGCCGCCGCCTTGGCGCGCTTGATCTTCTCGAACTTGTATATCTCATTCGTGGTGCCGAATTTGGCTCCGCCGATCCGCTCCGCAAACAACGTCTGGACATCCATGGTCATTCTCCTTGCAGGTTCAAAAACGGGCATCAAAATAAGCTTCCCATGCCCTTAAATCAAGTCTATGGAACAGGAAAATGTGCCCGCCATATCCTGCATTGTCCCGGCTCGGCAAGCCTCGCCCTCCAGAAGAGATCATCCGGAAAGTGGATGATGAGAATTTTGGAGGGCGAGGCTTGCCGAGCCGGGTGGTCCTTAGGCTAAAATCAGGGCTCACTGTTGACGTTCGCAGTGCTTTTCTTATGCAGCTTGCTGTTGTGGCGGCTGTAGCAAAAATAGATGACAAACCCGATGGCCATCCAGATCACCAACCGGAGCCAGGTGTCCACGGGAAGTGGAATCATCAGGGCCAGGCAGGTGATGATGCCCAGGATCGGCGTAAAGGGCACCCAGGGGGTGCGAAAGGGGCGCGGTAGTTCGGGATGCCGGCGCCGCAGCACAATCACGCTGGCACACACGATCACGAACGCCGCCAGCGTCCCGATTGACACCAGCTCGCCGATCACGCTCATCGGCACCAGTGCCGCCACCAGCGATACCACCACGCCCGTGACCAGCGTGGTAATCCAGGGTGTCCGGAACCGCTTATGCAAGCGGGAGAAGACCTCCGGCAGGAGCCCGTCGCGCGACATCGAGTAGAAAATCCGGGTCTGCCCCAGCATCAACACCAGGATCACCGAGGTCAATCCGGCAATGGCGCCCAGTTTCACCGCCACGGCCAGCCAGTGAATCCCCATCGCCTCAACCGCCACCGCAATCGGATCGGGCACCTGCAGGGTCTTGTAGGGAACCACTCCCGTCAACACCAGTCCCATCAGGATGTAGATCACCGTGCAGATCCCCAGCGACGCCAGAATGCCGATGGGCAGGTCGCGCTGGGGGCGCTTGCTTTCCTGCGCCGCCGTGGAGACCGCATCGAACCCGATGTAGGCGAAGAAGATCACTCCCGCCCCGCGGAATACCCCCGACCAGCCGAAGTCTCCAAATTTACCCGTCGTGTTGGGAGGAATAAACGGATGCCAGTTGGCCTTGTCGACAAAGGCAAACCCGACGGCAATCACGGTCAGCACCACCGCCACCTTGACCGCCACGATAATGGCGTTGAAATTGGCGGATTGCCGAATCCCCGCGATCAGCAGCAACGTCACCGCCATCGTCACCAGCACCGCCGGCAGGTTGAACACCCCGGTGGCGGTCGCCAGGGTCGTTGGATCCACGCCGTGCGCGACCAGATAGGACGCCACCCCGTCCGAGTAAGGCTGCCATCCGACCGGCATCGCCAAATGCATCGATTGCACGAGCTCCGTCGGCACGTTCACCATCTTGATGCCTGGCGAGGCCACCCACTCGGGGGGAAGGTTGATGTTGAACCCGCGCAAAAAGCTGTTCATATACCCGGCCCACCCGACGGCCACCGTTGCGGCCCCCATCGCATACTCCAGGACAAGGTCCCATCCGATGATCCAGGCCACCAGTTCCCCCAGGGTGGCGTACGCATAGGTGTAGGCGCTTCCCGCCACCGGGATCATGGAGGCGAATTCCGCATAGCAAAGCCCCGCCAGGACGCAGGCTACCCCGGCCAGCCCGAACGAGATTACGATGGCCGGCCCGCTGTTGGAGGCCGCCACGGTGCCGGTGAGGACAAAAATACCCGCCCCGATGATCCCGCCGATTCCCAGAAGGGTAAGATGCCCGGCCCCGAGCGCGCGATGCATCTGCGGCCCCCGGATCGCAACATCACCCATGATTTCAGAATGCGGCTTGGTCCTGAATAATCGTCTCATCGTCCCCCCTCTTCCACCGGTTCCAGCACCCAGCGCCGGTTATACCAGAACCACTGTTCCGGATTCGCCAGAATGGCCTCCGTGATAATGTCCATGACCGACTGGGTCATGCGCCTGACATCGGCATCCTTATCCGCTGCCGGATCCGCGCATACGGGTGGATACAGCGTGGCAATATGCCGGGTCCACCCCTGCCTCATGACAATGCAGGGAAAGACCGGGACGTCGGCATGCTTCGCGAACAGCACCGTCCCGGGGCCGATATTGGCCTCCTTGCCCAGAAACCGGACCTTGACGGCCTCGGTCCGCATCCGCACATCCGGCAGGATTGCCATCATCTGGCCGGCTTTTAAACGGCGAATGATATCCCGCAACGTGGTCGCGCCGCGCATCAGGATGGGCATGCCGGACCGCTCGCGCGTGGTGTTCAGATAATGGTCAAACAGCGGATTACGCTGTTTGCCGGCCACTGAAAAGAACGGCACCCCCAGCAGGGTGGCGGCGCGCCCCGGCAGTTCCCAGGCGCCCATGTGCGGCAGCGCAAAAACCGCCCCCCTCCCTGTCGCATGATGCGCCACCATTATCCGCAGCGCCTCGTCATAATCCGAAATCCGGGCCAGGGCCTCGCGGGTGATAAACGGCGTGCGCATGATATCCACCGCCGTAAACAGGAAGTTCCTCAGCGACAGCCAGGCGATCCGCCGCACCTCGCGGGAACCGAACTTGTCCCCGAACACCTCCCGGATCCGCCGCTCCGCTTCCCGGCTGCGGGTGCGGATCAGATGGAAGGCCAGCCAGGCCACCCCCCAGGCCAGGGCCAGCGCCACGCGGTACGGCAGGATGTTGACCAGCCCTCCCACCGTCCGCAACGCCCCGTATTCCACAAGATGTTTCAGCCTGTATTTCATGATGTGATCCCTTATCCCCTTCTCTTCATGACCGGCGTCCCTTCGTGAACTGCCGGGCAAACCTGAAAAACGGACTGGGTCGCATTTCAATGGCATGCTCCGGACACATCTCCTGACAGCAGCAGCAGGCAATACACTTGTCGGGGTCCAGCACCGGCCTCCTGCCGGGCTCCATCCGGAGGGCGTCGGCCGGGCACGCCTTGGCGCATTTTCCACAGTACACGCAGGCGGTCGAGAAGGCGGGCCGGTGCCAGATCAGCGGCTGGACCAGCCCGATCAGCCAACGCGGCACATACTGGATGGGCACGGTGTTGGGCAGTTTGTAATCCCGCGCCAACAAGGCTCCAATGGCATCCCCCTCAACCGCTATGTCCGACCAATCCGCCCCGCCCAGCCCCGCGCGCCTGGCCGCATCCAGATGGGCCACATTGCGCGGATCCAATCCCAGGGTCCGGCACAAGACGACATCCAGGGCAAGGGCATCCGCCGAAGCGCCCAGAAAACCCAGCTTTACCGGAGCCCCGGCTGACGGCCCATTCCCCTCCATCCCCACCACCCCATCGGCCACCGCGAGAACCGGTCGCACCCGCCGGTAAATCGCAACCAGCAGACGCGCGAAATCCTGCGGGTAGGGATACAGCTTGTGAAACCGGGTTTTCTGGAGTCCCGGGACCGTGCCATAGAGATTCTTCACAGCCCCCGTGAGGCCGGTAAGGACATGCGTCTTCACCTTCGGCACCGTGATGATCGCGTCCGCCTCCAGCACCGGCAGGGCGAGGGTGAAATGAATGCCATTCTCCTCAAACTGCCTTGATCCCGCTTTCTCCAGGTTCACCAGGGGGACATCCTCCTCCCGACAGAGCGCCTCCATCCCGGTCCGCTCCCAGACCCGTTTCAAGTCGGCAATGATGGCGGGACTATCAGCAACCCAGGGATTCGCCCCCTGCTCCCGCACCAACCGGATCAAGGCGCGCACCACTTCGGGATGGGTGGTCACCGCCTCATCAGGCGTGTGGTCGGAAAGGAGATTCGGCTTGATCAGCACCGACTGCCCGGGTTTGACAAACCGCTGCATGCCGCCCAGCCCCGCCATGAGACGGACCATGGCATCAGGAACCGCCTGATAGTCGGGACAATTCACAAGGCTGACGGGCATTGGCATGGCGGAAAGTTACCGTGTTGGACGGAGCGGCTCAAGATCAAAGCCGGCGGGGGAATATATCCCCCGCCTTGACATTCCCGCCCCGCTCCCCTAACAATCAGCCGCTATGAATGACCAGTCAGCGGGTCGGAACTATCGGGCAAATCACCCGGTAATGAAGACGACATTTCACCAAAGGGAAACGATATGAATCCCCCGGATCTCCTTCCCTGTTACAAACGGTTCCATGAATGCGTCTTGACTGCCAGCCGGGAACGTCCCGAAGACATCCCCGGCCTGGCCCCCGTGGAAGCCCAACTCCACTCCCGCCGGCAAGTTCGTCAATGGGGGGAAGAGGTGGCCTGTTTTCTGAATTTTCTCGAGAAAGGGGATCGTATCCTGGATTTCGGCTCGGGCTCCGGCCTCTCCGGCGTGCCCTTTGCCTATGCCGGGTGCGCGGTGAACTCGATCGATATCACCCAGGAAACCCCGTCTTCCCACGGGTGCGCCTATGACACCACCCTGTATCAGGATGTCTCCCGTCAACAAAAGATGTTCTGGCCCTATTTGGAGAAAGCCTTCCCGGGGATCACCTTCCAGCATTACAAGGACGCCATCCCGTTTCCCGACCAGACCTTCAAGGCCGTGATGGCGTTCGGTGTGCTTGAACATATTCCCCGGGAACTCCATCCCGCCATCATCAAGGAACTGCGCCGCGTTCTGGTCCCGGGCGGATACCTCTTCATCGCCTACCTGCCGCGGAAATGGGCGGCCTGCGAATGGATCGCCAGGGCGATCGGACGCTACCATCATCAATGGCTTTGGGGCGATCACGACGCCCGCAAATTCCTTCAGGACAACGGGTTTGATATCCGCCTGTTCAAGCGGGTGGTCACCGCCCCTCAACACCCCGCTTCCTTCTCCAACCGCTTCGAAGTTCTTTTTAACTTTATCGATCGGATCACCAGCGCTCCGCCCTTGGATCTTTTTTCACATCATATGCGCATCGTGGCGCAGAAACGGTAAATCATGAATCAGACGAACTCCTGGAAAGTAAAATCAGGCTGGGCCCTCGCCCTTCTGGCGGCCTTCACGCTCCTCAGCGCCAGCACCTTCTGGAGCGTCTTGTCCAATCCGGACGCGGTGCTGGCTTTCAATGACGGCAATATCGAATATTCGCTCATGCCGGCGTTCCAGTTGCCCCAGGCGTTTCTCCGGTTGTGGGACAATCAGACCTTTTTCGGCATGGGCGTGGAACGCCTCGGCTTCAACACCTATACGGTTGGTGACGCCCTGTTCGGTCCCCACGAATGGCGGCGCCTCGGACAGGCATTCCTGCTGGCCCTGTGCGGCCTCGCCTTCTACTGGATGTTCAGGCAATACCGAATGAACCGTTTTCCCTCAGCCCTGGCGGCGGGCATCCTGATCCTCACGGGGTGGTGCAACACGTTCGCGTTAAGCGGGCTTCCTGTCCGCCCTTCCTGCCTGGCCTTCACCGCCCTGGCAATCGGATTCATGGAGCGCGGCCGCCAGACCAGGGGCTGGATTCCCTATGCCCTCGCCGGAGGGTGTCTCGGGCTGGGGATTTCCGAGGTGCCCGATGTGGGCGCCTTTCTCGCCCTCGCGGCGGGGTTCATCCTCTTCTGGACTCACGTGGTTCCTCTCGACAAGTCCCGCCTCATGGCGCCGCGCCATCTCGCCGGACTCTCATCCAGGATCCTGCTTGTCGTGGCCTTCAGCGCCCTGCTCGGGTGGCAGACCATCCTGTCGATCGTGGGCACCCAGATCACGGGCGTGAAGCAGGGCATGGAAGAGCAGCCTGAAGCCCGTTACGCGTGGGCTACCCAGTGGAGCATCCCTCCCGCCGAGACATGGAACATCGTCTCGGGCAGCTACTTCGGCATGTCGATGCGCTCCGAGCAATATCCCTACTGGGGCCGGATGGGCCGGAGCGAGGGATGGGAGACAACCCGCCAGGGGTTCAGGAATTTCAACATGACCGGCTGGCACCTCGGCGTCGTACCGTGCATCCTGCTGGTCGCGCTGTTCATCTTCATGTTCAGGACCAGAAGAACAAAGGAACCCGAGACCCGGAACGACCCCGCGGAAAACCAGGCTCCCTCGTACAGCCTGGATCACCCCCATGCCTTTTCCCTGATGGTGTTCATCGGCGGCGCCCTCTCCCTTATGCTTATGTGGGGGAAATATTTCCCGCTGTACCACCTGTTCTGGTCTCTCCCCTACATGAGCGCCATCCGGAACCCCGACAAGTGGAACGGTCCCTTCACGCTCTTCACCATCCTCGGTATCGCCCTCATGCTCGACCTTGTCTGGCGCCATTTCTCGGAGGGAAGCGCCCAACGCGCATCCCCGTCCGGCGTCAGTCGTCCACCCTCAGCGCTTCGTGCCGCCCTGCTCTATTCCTCCATCGGCATGGCCGCAATCGCCCTGGTCATCTTCCTGGCCACTTCAGCCGGTAAAACCGCCTTCATCGCGCACCTCGTGCAGGAGGGTTTCGAGGGAGCCGCGACCATTGCCTATGACAACGCCATCGCCGCCTGCCTCAAGGTCCTGATCATCAGCGGAGTGGTCGCTGGACTCGTGGCCTTCCTCGTGAAGCGGGAGACTCCCGACATCAAGCGGGAAAACAAGGAGAAGGCCAAAACGCCGGATCAAGTCCCCGGGCCTTCACGTCTCACGGCCTACATCCTCCTTGGCGCGCTGGCCGCCCTGTCTCTCGGCGACCTCGTTATGAACAACCGGTCCTATGTGACCGAACACCAGTACAAGGCCTTGCTTCAACCCAACCCGCTGACAGCATTCCTGGACGCACACCAGACCGAAGGTCGTGTCAAGCTGCTCCCGCCCCAGAACGGCCTGCTTAACAACCTGCGGCTCACCCTGCTGGAAATCAAGGGATATGACCTGTTTGACCCCATCAGCATTTCCCGGATGCCCCTCGACTATGAGGCGCTGTTCAAGGCCCTCGAAAAGAATCCGCTCCGCCTTTGGGAATTGGGCTCGATACGCTACTTCGTGACGATTCCGGGCGTTGTTGATGAATTGAACAAGCTGGACAGGAACCGGGGCCGGTTTGCCGAAAAGATTGCCCTCGGGATTGGAAACATCAACGGCAGTTATATCCCCATGGAAACGATGGATGCCCGGCAGCGCTATCTCCGCGTCGTTGA
>Ga0247842_10008204_pt1 | contig 11034 bp, 10 predicted proteins | sample LaCruzMarch2015__3_FD_192411 | JGI IMG/M metagenome (GOLD analysis project Ga0247842, IMG submission 192411) | Freshwater microbial communities from meromictic Lake La Cruz, Castile-La Mancha, Spain - LaCruzMarch2015_19m | ecosystem: Environmental > Aquatic > Freshwater > Lake | place: Spain...
GACCTACGAAGAGGCGCAACGCCTGATCCGGGTCAGCGAAGAGGTCAGACTCTCGGCCGAAAAGGTCGAACAGCCGAAGGACGAGGGGCGCGAGCCGGCCGCCGGGTCCGCGGATGAAAACGGCTTCGACAAGCTCACCACCTCAAAGCTCGCCAAGGCGCTTGGGATGCGGACCGGGGAACTGGGCGACAAGCTTCTGAGTGCGGGGTTGGTGGAGCGGGATGGGGAGCATTTCAAGCTCACCGCCAAGGGCAAGGCGGCGGGAGGCGAATTGAGGACGTCTGGGAAGTTTGGGCCGTATTTTCTGTGGCCTGCCGATCTTCGTATTGGCTAGCGAGTGTCATTGGATCTGACCCCTTTGGCCAGGCCCACCGCGCGGGCTCCTGGTCGCCCGGAAGGGCGACCTACACCCGCCCGTGGCCGGTAGTATGATCAAGGCCCGCCGCGTGATCCCGGCCGCCGCGAACCGGGTACCGAGTCCCCAGGCCGCGCTACTGCAAGTCAAGGCTCCCGAACCTGAGGTTCAATCATGGCCGAGAACGCCGCGCAGCCTAACCCCATAACCGACAACGACACCCCGTGGAAGAACGCCGTGGAGCACCACTTCCCGGAGTTCCTCGCCTTTTACTTCCCGGACGCCTACGCTGAAATCGACTGGAGCCGCGGATACCAATTCTTGGACAAGGAGTTGGCCCAAGTGGTCCGGGACGCCGAGTTGGGCAAGCGCTTCGTCGACAAACTGGTCAGCGTTCACCGCCTGGACGGCGCCGAGGACTGGGTCTACATCCACATCGAGATCCAGGGCGGCCACGACAGCGCCTTCCCGAAGCGCATGTTCACCTACAACTGCCGGCTCTTCGAGCGCTATGACCGCCCTGTCGCCAGCCTCGCCGTCCTCGCGGACGACAGCCCCACTTGGCGCCCGGATGCCTTTGGTTGGGATCTGTTCGGCTGTCGGCACGTCCTGGAGTACCCGCTGGTCAAGCTCCTCGACTACGCGCCCCGCCTGGAAACGCTGTTGGAGGACCCCAACCCCTTCGCCCTGGTCACCGCCGCCCATCTGCTCACCCGCCAGACCCGGGGCGACGCCGAGCGACGGTATGCGGCAAAATGGCGCCTCGCCCGGCTACTCTATGAACGGGACTGGGACCGCCAGCGGATCATCGACCTGTTCGCCGTCATCGATTGGATGATGCGCCTGCCCGTCGAGTTGGAGACCCAACTCTGGCAGGAACTCACCACCCTGGAGTGCAACAAGACCATGCCTTACGTCACCTCTGTCGAACGCATCGGGTATCAACGGGGGCGCCAAGAGGAGGCCGGTGCCCTGGTGCAAAGGTTGCTTCGGCGCCGATTCGGCCCGCTTGCTCAGGAAATCGAGGACCAAATCGTGGCCCTGCCGCTGGAACGGGTCGAGGCACTTAGCGAAGACCTACTGGACTTCAACTCACTCGTGGACCTGGACGCCTGGCTTCGCCGACACTGATCCGGCACCTGGAGCCGGACGACTACGCCGTCCCCTGAGTCGGGCCCCCGACATGCCACCCAGTCTCGACACCCTGATGTACTGGATCGGCCAGAGTGCCGTGGTCCTGATGGCCGCCGCCGGGGTGCTGGAGGCCGGGCGCAAGCGCTTCGACCTGTTCGGCACCAAGGCGGCGCTGGTCTGCGGCGCTCCCTGGCTGGTGGCGAGTGTCATGGGGTTGGTCACCGGCGGGGTCGGCGGCATCCTGCGTGACGTCCTGTGCAACGAAGAGCCCCTGGTCTTCCAGGGCACCCTCTACGCCACCGCCGCCTGGGCCGGGTCCCTCGCCCTCATCGGCCTGCTGGCCCTGGGGCTGGACGGGCGGATCGCCGCCCTGCTCGCGGGCGCCGGCATCTTCCTGCGGCGGGTGGTCGCCATCCGCTGGGAGATCGGCCTGTCCCGGTTCACCGCCAAGGGGGCCTGAGTGCTGCGCCCCCCCGTGGGAGCGGCTTCAGCCGCGACGGTGCGCGCGCCGACGGCCTTGATCATAATTCCAGCCGCCCGGGCGGCGGTTGGCGTCCCGCTGTAGGTCGGCCTTCAGGCCGACGGGGGCGCCGCGGTCGGCCTGAAGGCCGACCTACAAACCGGTGGCCGGAATGATGATCGAGGCCGGCGTTGGCCTCGGTCATCATTTCGGCCACCGGGCACCGTAGGGTGGACAAGCGCAGCGCAGTCCACCAGCGGTGGAGCGGGATTCGGTGGACTGCGCCAGCAAAATGGCGCCTCGCCCGGCTACTCTATGAACGGGACTGGGACCGCCAGCGGATCATCGACCTGTTCGCCGTCATCGATTGGATGATGCGCCTGCCCCCCGAGTTGGAAACCAAGCTCTGGCAGGAACTCACCACCCTGGAGTGCAACAAGACCATGCCTTACGTCACCTCTGTCGAACGTATCGGGTACCAACGGGGCCATCTGGAAGGCCGCCACGAGGAAGCCTCGGCGCTCGTTCAAAAACTGCTTCGGCGCCGTTTCGGCGCCCTGTCTCCGGAAATCGAGGAGCGCATCGTCCCCTTACCGCTGGAACGAATCGAAGCCCTGGGCGAGGCACTGCTGGACTTCACCACTGTCACCGACGTGGAAGCCTGGCTCCGCCAACACTGAGCGCTCGCCGCCCGCGGGGTTGCGAGCCCGGCCGCTGCGCGGGGGTATCCGTCTGGTGGTCTCACCGCACCTGGAACCGGACGAGCGCGCCGCCCTGGAACGCACCCGCGACACCCCCGCCGTCGTCCTGCGCACCATCGCCGCCCGCATCCGAAAGTCTAGGGTCAGGCCGCCTTCGGTGAACGAGATCGCAGACAACCAACCCTGGATTGCGGATAATCCCCCCAACCCAGGCCGTCCAACGGTCGCCTATCGCCGCGCCCCCTTCCCCGAGACAAGGACCCTGACCCATGGCCAAGTTTCTCAACACCAGTGCGACCAACTACTTTCTGGAAGAGCTGATCAAGGCCGCCCGGGGCGGCTGATCATCATCAGCCCCTTCCTCAAGTTTAACGACCGCAGTGAACAACAACGAAATGGGTGTCTTCGTCGACCGCGACCAAGAGGCCGACCTGTACCGCGAGACCTACGAAGAGGCGCAACGCCTGATCCGGGTCAGCGAAGAGGTCAGACTCTCGGCCGAAAAGGTCGAACAGCCGAAGGACGAGGGGCGCGAGCCGGCCGCCGGGTCCGCGGATGAAAACGGGTTCGACAAGCTCACGACCTCAAAGCTCGCCAAGGCGCTTGGACTCAGGACCACAGAACTTGGCGACAAGCTCATCCGCGCTGGGCTAGTCGAGCGCGACGGAGATGAGTTGAAGCTCACCGCCAAAGGCAAGGCGGTAGGGGGTGAATTCAGGTCGTCCGGGAAATTTGGGCCATATTTTCTGTGGCCTGCGGATATACGTATTGGGTAGGGAGCGTAGACGGCTACTCTCTTTCTTGGCGGTGGAAACCTTTTATGGTGACTGATATGAAGACTGAACTCACAAAAGAGACGCTGCCCCTGGCGATAAAAGCTCTTTTTGAACTCAATAACTACTCGGTCGAGGGGCCGTTTCAGTTATTTGGCGCAGAAGTCGATCTTTTGGCTCGCAATCATGCTGATCCTTTCTCGGTGCCCGTGTATATTGAAGCAACTATTGAGTATGTCGACAACGAGAAATACGGGAAAGATGTCGGCAAGCTCGCTATGATTGCTGAGCTTGAGCCGAACTCAAGACGTATAATTGTTTCGACACAAGGATTCACGCTTCCAGTTAAGGAGCGCGCCCTGCGGTCTCGAATCGAAACGCTCACTTATGACGAGTTGTTCTCCCGGTTTGAAAAGTTTGATAATTATATTTTTAAGCTATCTCCTGCCGAACCGCTTGGATTGGAGTTGAGCAATCTTGAAGCAATATATGAGGAGCCGGTGTTTGACGATCAGTGCGGGGTGGATCAAGCGACGGACTTTCTAACCGAGTGGGCCGTTAATGGTGGAGGCGACAAGAACTGGTTGGTGATCGTTGGTGAGTACGGCGCTGGGAAGACTGCATTGACCAAGGTTCTACAATATCGCTGGGTAAATAGCTACAAAATCAATCCGAGATTCCCTATACCCTTTCGTATTGAGCTAAGGGATTTCGCGCGTCAATTCGACGCGCGGGGTTTATTGCATCACTTTCTTGATGGCAACGGCCTGGGGCATGTATCTATTGAATTTGTGTACTCTTTGTTGAAGTCAGGCAGAATAATTCTGCTGTTAGATGGGTATGATGAAATGGCGCAATACCTGCACGCTCGCGAGCGAAGGACTTGCCTGGAGGCGTTAGCGGAATTATCATCGGCTGGAATTAAAGGGATAATCACGAGCAGGCCGAATTATTTTACGGATACAGAAGAGCTGCAGATCTTTGAAATATTATACGCGAGCCTTCAGCAAGGTAGCTACTATTTGACGGAAAGTGATCGTGAATTAGTTCGCCGTGAATCGGAAGTAGATCAGCTTTTAACCAGGTTTCTTGATCGTTACGAAAGATCGCTAAGGGAGTTAACCCAAGAGCAGACTGAAGCACTTGTCGCGCGAGCACTTGCGGACGACGAACGCGGCAAGGCCGTCATCCTTTCAATTCTAAGGCGAGTATTTCGGGCAGGCAACGAAGGCGCTGCTGTGTCTCTATCTGGGAAACCAGTCATTATTACCTATTTGCTGCAAGTCGTAGATGGGTTAAAGGATGAGGCTTTGAGTCAAGGCATGGATTCAGATAAGATCATTAGCGACTGGGGGATATACAAGATGATTGTTGATCAACTCATGATTCGCGACCTAAAGCGATCCCCGGAGATGAGTCCTGATAATCGTCGGGAGTTCCTATCAAAACTGGCCATCAATCTATCGAAAAAAGAGTGCTCACATATATTTGAAGATGAATTCAAGGAAATGATCTCCAAGGATTTTTCGCGTGAAGTTTCCCGTCAAGGAGCCGATGCGCGAGTTCAATTGATTGAGCGCTACTTTGCTGATCTTCGAGGGTCGTCAACCTTGACTCGTGCACGTTCCAGTGAGAAATCTGGGTGGGCATTTTCTCATAACTCGCTACGGGAGTATCTGGTTTCAGAATATTTCATCAAAAAGTTAGAGCGTGGGCATGTATTAACGGATCTAATACCAATCAGCGATGCCATGCGAATCTTTGTGGCTTCCCGAGACAGTGAACAAACGAAGAGAGTTTTTCGCTCGCTACAATCGATTTGGCAGGACAGAAAAATAACGCGCGGAGCAGGGAACGCGCTGGTACTCATATGGGATGCAGCCCTCAGCCTGTTTGCCTCCGATTCCAAAGATGCGGATACTGTTAGTGCGTGCTTGAAGTCTTTGGGCAACGGACGGTTAGTTGTCAGCGATATAGAGATTTCACGAATTGCTTTCCGGAATGGGCTATTGCCAAGCAATTTGTCTGGGGCCGACTTTGCTCGATCAAGTCTTTGGTCAGTGGACTTTCACGGTGCTCAGTTGGTGCGAGCTGATTTCACAGGTGTGACACTAGACGGTGTATCATTTGTTGAAGCCGATCTTTCGGATGCGTGTTTCTCGGGCGCCACGCTAATCGATTGCGATTTTAGTCGAGCGTCTATTGATAATTGTAATTTTACTGGGGTCGAAAGGGGTGATATCGCGATATTTGTTGAGCACCCTCTGTTTGTGAAGAAGAAGATATTACATGGATACGATGCTTTAGGGTATCTGGCCTTTTCTGGAGCCTTGATTGACGCGATATCTGACTACTACATATACAGATACTATCCTCAATTTCCTATAGTTGAAAAAATCATCGGGAATTTTCAGGAGCAGTCATTGCATCAGCGACGCGGGCTGGAGCAGCGCGGGGCAGCTCGGCGCGATAATGCATTCGCAAAGAATTTTATTCGAGTTCTTGAGACGCACGGATTGCTAGCTACTCAAAAAAACCGAAAAGACCTAGTGGAGGTTACGGACTCAGGTCGAGAGGTTTTTAGCCAGTTTCGGGAGGGAATGCCGATTCCCACTGTTATTAAATCTTGTCTTGATAAATAAGGTTTCATTTGGTGAAATTCCTGCGGCTAGTCTACTGACTGTCCTGGCCACCAATCGCAAAGCAGATAGGCAGCGGAATCCGGGATAATGCGGAAAGTTAAATGAATACGTTGACGATTGAACTCCCGGTAGATGGACCACCATCGGCAGCCGAGTTGTCGGATAATTTTGCCGACGAGGCGCCCTTTTTCCTCGCACTAAAGCTTTTCGAGCTGGGCCGCATTTCCTCGGCCAAGGCTGGTCTATTGTGCGGCAAGAGCCGCGTCGAATTTCTGATGACGGCCAGTCGCGCTGGGGTCCCGGTGGTCGATTTGAAGGGTGACGATCTCGCGGAAGAGTTCGCTTGATGCTGGCGGAACGTGCAGTGATCAACGCCGGTCCACTGGTCGCCCTCTCGTTGGCGGGATGGCTCGACCTTCTGACTGACTTATTCCGCGAATTCTGGATTCCGGAACCCGTCTTCCATGAGGTGGCGGTTGCCGACGTTGGACGACCGGGAGGCGGTGACCTTTTCTTAGCTTTTTTTTCGGGGCGACATTAGTAGTTTTTCGATACCGGTCAAGGGTGCTCGGGCGGGCCTGTCGATGGCGCCAGGTGTCCGCCGGTTCTAGGACGCTACCGGTGGGGTGGGTCGGTTGTTTTATGTCACGCCCTCTCAGGGCTAGGTGCCGTTGTACCTCATACCCAGGGCGTTGCCCTGGGCTGGTATGTCGCGCCCCTTCGGGGCTTGGGCGGGTCGCGATCAACCTGGAAGGAGAATATGTTTCACGCAAAGACGCAAAGACGCAAAGACGCAAAGTCTTTCAATGTGATATCTCTGTCGCACGGCTCACCTGCCGGGGGACGGGATCATCGCTTGCAAGGTTCGATTCTTCTTTGCGTTCTTGGCGTCTTTGCGTGAGAAATTGCCGATTCCAGGATAATGGGTGGAGCGGTGGCCTTGATCATCGTTGCGGCCGCCTCCGGTCGGAGTCCAAGGCCAAGGCTGAAGCCTTGGACTCCAGAAGGTGGCCGCTGGCCGGAACGATGATCAAGGTTGGCGCGGTTTACTCAGGCTCTTGGGCGGGTGACCTTGCGGGGCTGCCGGCGCCGCAGGGTGCGAGCCAGTCTGATGTGGTGTCGGGGACGACGTAGGGTGGATAAGCGCAGCGCATCCACCAGCGGTGCCTGGTGGATGCGGCGCGTCCAAGCGTCGTGCCCGGTCCGCAGCGCCGTGCCGCGCGCCTTATCCACCCTACGACGGGCGATTTTGCTGGCCACTCCTCTCGATCGCACCCGGCCCCGCAATTGCCCGCGCCACGGCGCCGCGATTCCCCTAAGATTGGCGGTTACCCGGGCGCCCCCCGGCGACCGGTCCGCCGGTGCCGGGCGTGCGCCCAGAGCCGCTCGATCCGAGTCAGAGGAATTTGTGATGTCAGACACTTGGCGCTTTGTGGCGCGTCCCGGCGCGACCGATACCATTTACGGGCTGGATCTCAGCCCCGACGGCCGGCGCGTGGCGACGGCGAGCTGGGACAGCGCGGTGCGGGTGATGGACCTGCAGGAGGGGCGTACCCTGCACACGCTGCGCGGGCATGAGGGCCGGGTCTACTCGGTGGCCTTCCACCCGGACGGGCAGCTGCTCGCCTCCGGCGGGACGGACGCGGTGGTGCGGGTCTGGGATACGCAGGCGGGCGCGCCACTGTGGAGCCAGAGCGGGCATACGAGCCTGATCTACGGCGTCGACTTCCAGCCCCAGGGGCAGTTGTTGGCCTCGGGCAGCGAGGACGGGACCGTCGCCGTCTGGACGACCGAGGGGGAACTGGTCCACCACATCGAGGGCCACAACCAGTATGTCCAGGGCGTGGCCTTCAGCCCGGACGGGCGGGTGTTGGCCTCGGCCAGCCGGGACTGCAACCTGATCCTGTGGGATGTGCAGAGCGGTGCCGAGATCGGGCGGGTGGCGGTGGTCCACAACGGGATCAACAGCGTGCGCTTCACGTCCGACGGTGGGCGCGTGCTCCTGACCAATGTGGACGGTTCCGTCGGGATCTGGGACCTGGCGACCGGGACCCTGCTGCTGGAGCGCAACGAGCACCGCTATCCGGTGTGGTCGGCGGTTTTCAGTCCGGACGGGCGCACCTTCGCCACCGCCAGCGCTGACCGCACCGTGTGCCTGTGGGATACGGCCGACGGCACCCAGCTCGGGCGCTTCACCGGCTACGGGGCGGATGTCTACACCCTGGAATATACCCCGGACGGCCGTTTCCTGGTCTGCGGCAGCGCCGACAAGACGATCCGGCTCTGGGGCCGGGACCTGGCGGACGCCGATTTTCAGTCACTGACCGAGCGCTGGGCGGCGAGTGAGGAGGCGGAGCGCGCGTCCCTGGCCCCGGTGGCGCCCAAGGCGGCCCCGGCGGCCGGCGGGGGCATGTTCGGGCGGCTCTTCGGGCGGCGCGGCTGAACCGCACCGGCGGCATCAGGCGGCGGTTGGCGCCCCGCTGTAGGTCGGCCTTCAGGCCGATCGGGGGCGCCGCAGTCGGCCTGAAGGCCGACCTACAAACCCGTGGCCGGAATTATGGTCAAGGCCAGCGCCGCGCCGCCCCTGGAGTCCAAGGTTTCAGCCTAAAAAGAGCAGTCAGCGATCAGCTTTCAGCATTTAGCTTTGTATTTCAAGAGTTTATGACCACCCGGTGCATCACCTGTCGGGTGGGCGCCTGCGGCGCCAAGACGGCACGTAAGATGCTGATGCACTTATGGCTGACGGCTGACTGCTGACTGCTCTTTCCAGGTTCAGCCTTGGAGGAGGGCGCCAAGGCTGAAGCCTTGGACTCAGGAAGATCGGTTCTCACACAAAGACACAAAGATCACAAAGATTTTCAACGCGATTGGCAGATCGAGGAAATCGCCCGCGTGGTGGTCGGTCCAACGCCTTCAATGATCTGTTTTTCTTTGTGTCTTTGTGCCTTTGTGAGAGCAATTCCCGGACTTGGGGTGACCGCGGGGACTCAGGGCGCGAGACGCCCCGGCTCCTGTCAGGCCGCCGCCCCCAATTCCCGCGCCCGCTCCAGGCGGTCGCCGAGGTCCGCGGCGGCGGCGGCCGGTGGGCACTCGGGCCAGCCGGCGCAGTGGTGTATGACCAGGTCGGCGAGGCCCGCGATATGCTCCGGGCCGTCGTTGAGGCAGGGGATGTAGCCGTAGGACTTGCCGCCGGCCTCCAGGAAATAGTCCGGTTCTCGACCGAGATCTCTTCGATGGTCTCCAGGCAATCCGCCGCGAATCCCGGTGAGATGACGTGTACCGAGCCCACCCCGGTGGTGGCCCACTCCTTGAGGGTCTCGTCGGTATAGGGCTTGAGCCACTCCTGCAGGCCGAACCTGGACTGGAAGGAGAGTAGCCAGCGCTCCTTGGGGAGCGCCAGGGCATCGACCACCAGGCGGGCGGTCTTTTGGCAGTGGCAGTAGTAGGGGTCGCCGTTCAGGAAGTAGTCCTTGGGGATGCCGTGGAAGGAGAACAGCAGCCGGTCGGGCTCCCCGTGCTCGGCCCAATGGTGGCGGATGCTCGCGGCCAGCGCGGCGATATAACCGGGGTCGTCGTGGTAGTGGTTGACGAAGCGCATCTCCGGCAGCCAGCGCCAGGTGCGCAGTTCCGCCGTCACGGCGTCGAAGGTGGAGGCCGTGGTGGTGGCCGAATACTGCGGGTAGAGCGGCAGCACCAGGATGCGCCGGGCGTGGGCGGCGCGCAGTTGCGCCAGCGCCTCCGGGATGGACGGGTGGCCGTAGCGCATCCCCAGTACGACCGTGACCGGCGCGGCGAAGCGGGCGGTGAGCGCCCTCTGCATGGCGGCCGCCTGGCGTTTGGAGATCACCATCAGCGGGGAGCCCTCCGGCGTCCAGACCGCCTGGTAGGCGACCGCGGTGCGCGGCGGGCGCACCCGCAGGATGATCCCGTGCAGGATCAGCCACCAGATGGGGCGCGGCAGTTCCACCACCCGCGGGTCCCACAGGAACTCCGCCAGATAGCGGCGCACCGCCGGGACCGTGGGCGCCGCGGGGGTCCCCAGGTTGACCAGCAGCACGCCGAGCGTCTCCGGGGCGTCGTGGGGCGTCTCCCGGGTGTTGGCATAGAGGATGGTGCCATCGCGTTTGCGCGACCCCGGCGTCAAGGCCTCGGCGTGGGCGCTCGGCCCGGGGTTCGCTGGGCAGGGTTCTGACTCAAGTCCCGGCATGTCGATCGGTCCTCAGTCCTGTGCCTGCTCGGACAGGTGTTTGAACAGGGCGCGGAAGCGCTGGGGGTCCGGGCTGCCGAATACCGGGTCGTCGGCGCGCGCGGCCTGGGCCTGCACCTCGTCCCAGTCCGCCGGGTTGAGCCGGGCGATGGCGATCGGGAAGGCCTCCGCGTCCTCCAGCTCCAGGTGCGCGCGCAGCGTCGTGACCAGGTCGCGGCCCTGGCCCTCGACCTCGTCGCGCCGCAGGACCTCCTCGTGGGCGATGCCGTCCAGGGAGCGGCGAAAGCGCTTGTTCATCTGGATCAAGACGCTGTGCTGGCGCATCAGGACCTCGAAGACGTCGCGTTTCTCTGCTCCCCGCTCCAGGGCGCGGCGGAAGATCAGGTCCTCCGTGGGGTGATGGATGCTGTCGGCGTAGCTGTCCATGTACTCCAGCATCTCGCAGAAGAGGTCGTAGTCCGGTTCCTGGCCGTCGCGGAAGCGGTCGAGCAGGGCACTGAGCAGGTCGAGCAAACGGGTCAGGCGGGCGTGGTCCTGGCCGAGACGTTGCATGAGCGGATGCATGGGCGCATGACTCCAAGGTGAAGGGGCCGACCGTCGGGGCTCAACGGTAGGCGCGGGCAGACAGGAGAGTACTGGTCACCGCCGCGCAAGCCCAAACCCCACAAATAAGGCATCGCGGCGGCATTGCCAAGCGAAAAGGGCACCCGGGGTGCGGCGGGCGGGGGCGGCCGGCGTCGCCGGTAGCCCGCCCTCGGGCGC
>Ga0247842_10008206_pt1 | contig 11030 bp, 18 predicted proteins | sample LaCruzMarch2015__3_FD_192411 | JGI IMG/M metagenome (GOLD analysis project Ga0247842, IMG submission 192411) | Freshwater microbial communities from meromictic Lake La Cruz, Castile-La Mancha, Spain - LaCruzMarch2015_19m | ecosystem: Environmental > Aquatic > Freshwater > Lake | place: Spain...
ATCCGTCATAATCAAGGTTCTCGGCAAAACTTTCTGGTTCATCTGTTGTCTCAATAGTCTTTTCGAATGGTGCTGTCAGATCGAGATCAAAACCAGGGTCTGAAATAATCGAGTTGTAATGATCGACTAAGACTTTGGATGACTCTTTGAGAGCATATCCTGGTTCGACTGAACCATTGGTAGTAATCTCAAGAATGATCTTGTCATAAGTTGTCATTTGACCGACACGTGTGTCCTCGATAGAAAGTGCGACACGTTCAATCGGGGAGAAATTTGCATCAATACCGATACGTCCGATCTCTTTTTTTGATTCGCCTGCAACACTGACTGGGCGGAAACCGCGATCTTTTTCAACGATAACTTCCATATAAAGATCAGCCTTGTTATCGAGCGTCAAAATAGGTGCATCGGGATTTAGAATCTCTACCTTACTATTTGCTTTGAAATCTTTAGCAGTAATCTTGTTCGGACCTTTTTTGGAGAGTTCGAGGACTACAGGTTCGTCAGAAAAAGATTTGAAATTGATCGCTTTTAGATTGAGCATAAGCTCAATAACATCTTCCTTGGCGTGAGGAATTGATGTGAATTCATGATTGACGCCTTCGATCTTGAAAGATGTAGCTGCTGCACCAGTGATAGAAGATAGCAAAACTCTCCTCAAAGCATTCCCGATAGTTGGGCCATATCCAGGGTAGAGCGGTTCAACCGTAAACTTTGAACATTTATCGCTAATTTTTTCTTCACTAATTTTTGGTAAGCCTATTTTTTCCATAGTGTCTCTCCTAATTTTTATCTGGAGTAAAATTCAATAATTAAACTTTCGTTGACTGGGGTATCGATCTCTTCACGGCTTGGAATGTGGGTAACTTTTCCAGTGAGCTTTTTCGAATCAAATTCAAGCCATGAAATGGATTTGTTTCCTTCTATTTCCTTGAAAAAAGCTTTATTTTTTGGCTCGATTACGTCCCCGATCTTGACGATATATGAGGGTATAGTAACTGTATGACCGTTGACTTTGAATAATCCGTGTGCAGAATATTGTCTTGATTGAGCTCGACTATTGGCGAAGCCAAGTCTGAAAATAATATTATCAAGACGAAGTTCGAGAAGTTTAAGTAGATTCTCTGCATTATTACCAACCATTGTGTTTGCTACATCGATATAATTTGCGAACTGAGTTTCATCGATACCGTAAATACGGCGGGCTTTTTGTTTTTCGCGAAGCTGTTTGCCATACTCACTCTGCTTTCCACGGAAAGATTGACCGTGCTCACCGGGAGCATACGCTCGTCTCGTAAAAGCACATTTTGTAGTAAGGCAACGCTCGCCCTTTAATAAAAGCTTCTGTCCTTCTCTGCGGCATAATTTACATTTCTGTAGTATCATTGGGTTTCTTCTTTAATTATCTTAAACTCTTCTAGGTTTTTTCTGTCGGCAACCATTGTGCGCAACCGGCGTAGTATCTTTGATAACGGCAATCTCAATATTTGAGCCAACTAAAGCTCGAACAGCAGCATCCCGTCCTGATCCTACCCCCGAAACAAAGATGTTGGCTTTGGAGAAACCACGTGCCTTTGCCTTTTCAACGGCTTGTGCCATTGCAAGCTGCGCGGCATAAGGAGTTGATTTTTTAGCGCCCTTGAAGCCAAGGGATCCGGCTGAAGCCCAGGAAATAACCCCACCTTTGTCATCCGTGATGGAAATGATTGTGTTGTTAAATGATGATTGTATAAAAATACTGCCGGAGAGAACGAGGGTTTTAGCCCGTTTCTTTACAACTTTTTTACCATCTGTTTTTTTGGTTTCTTTTGCCATATCAAGATTCAATTACTAATTATGTTTTTTGAGCTGAAGGTTTTCGTCCGGAACCCATTGTCATCTTCTTTCCGCGTTTTGTCCGTGCGTTTGTCTTTGTTCTTTGTCCACGAGCAGGAAGACTTTTGGTATGTCTTTGACCGCGATATGTGCCAATCTCTTTCAAGCGTTTGATATTTTGGGAGATCTCCATTCGAAGGTCACCTTCAACTCGATAGCTTTTAGAGATAAAATTGCGGATTTTCTCTAATTGTTCCTCTGACAGATCCTTGACTCTAATATTTGGATCGATTTTGGTTTCCTTCAGTATCTTTTGGCTTAGGGTTAAACCAACACCAAAAATATAAGGAAGTGCGTGCTCTACACGCTTTTCGTTTGGAACATTAATTCCTGCAATTCTAGCCATACTTATCCTTGCCTTTGCTTATGTTTTGGATTTTCACAAACAATGAAAATTCGCTTCTTGGAGCCGACACGGTTTGTCTTGCCTTTTTTGCTCCTTAGAACGACTTTACATTTGCTACAAATTTTTTTAACAGATGCTTGAACTTTCATTGTAATTCGTCTCACTATTCAAAATAAAAAAATAATTCCCTCTGATGTAACTATATACGGTCTTAGCGTCTGATTGGAAATCTTCCCTGAGACTGGTTTTCTGGATTGAAGCGCCTGACAACACGGCCCTTTGAAAGGTCGTATGGGGTCAGCTCAATCAAAACACTATCACCAGCGGTTACCTGGATATGATTTTTTTTCATTTTCCCTGATAGATACCCCAATATCACATGTTTGCTTTCAAGCTCAATGCGATATCTCGAATCAGGCAATACTTCAGTAACCCGGCCTTTAACTTCAATTACATCTTCTTTTGTCATTACTCAATCAAATTTAACATATTTTTGGTAACAAGTCAACACTTTTTATCTTGTAACTATGACTGGTTCTCCGTCAATAATTACGATTGTTTCTTCAAAATGAGCTGCCATTGACCCATCCGATGTGAGAATGGTCCATCTATCATCGGCTGTGGTAACTTTGTAGTCACCAGCCGTTGCCATTGGCTCAATTGCTAACGCCATGCCCTCGAGTATCTCAGGTCCGGTTCCGGCATTGCCATAATTTGGAATTTGAGGCTCCATATGAGGCAAAGTACCGATGCCGTGGCCGACCAGATCACGCACGACGCTAAAACCATTGAGTTCAAGATATCTTTGTACCGCATGCCCAATGTCACCGATCTGCGCTCCTTCCCTAGCCTCCTTGATGCCAAGATAAAGAGATTCCTTTGTTGCTTCTACAAGTTCCAGGGTTTTTGGTGAAACGTTGCCGACAGGAACTGTCACTGCGGCATCAGTGCAGATACCTTTGTAGATAGCTCCTAGGTCAAGTGAGACTATATCGCCATCTTTAACTATCTTGTTTTTTCGTGGCAAACCATGCACAACTTCTGAATTGATTGAAACACAAAGAGCACTAGGATAGCGCCCGATACCCTGCACTTTATAGTTTTTAAATGAAGGAATAGCGCCTGATGAGGTAAGGGTTTTTTCAGCTATCTGGTCGAGCTCAAATGCAGAGATACCTGGTTTTATAGCGCTTGCTATCTGATCAAGTGCATTCCGTAGGATTTTGCCACAAGTTTTGATGGTGGCAATCTCTTCTTTATTTAGAATATTGGTCAATCTTTCCTTTTATCTCTTCTGAGACCTCAGCAACCGTTTTGTCTCCATTGATCTCAAGTAAAGAGCCCTTATTTTTATTGTAATATTCAACTAGTTCATTCAATCTCGGCAGGTAATGGCCAATACGAGTTCTCATTGTCTCTTCATTATCATCCGATCGAACTAACAATGATCCGCCGCATTTCTCACAGATCATTTCATCCGTCATGCCATATATCATGCCACAATCGGAACAAATCTTCCTAGAAATGGCTCTTTTGACCGCAATTTCAGGCTCTAATTTGATAAACACAATTATCGGACCGTTCCAGTCAGGATGACTTTCGATATATCGATCAAGAAAACTGGCTTGGCCTAGGCTGAAAGGAAAATTATCAAGAATCACGCTCTTGTTTGATTCGTCGAGAAATTTGGCAAATAAATCAACAACGACTTCATCGGGCTGTGGTATACCGGCGTCATAACGTTTCTTTATCTCTGCAACGAAAGGATCACGTGAGTCGTTTGTCATAATACCGCGAATAAGATCTCCAGCGGAGACCATCTTAATTTCTAGGGAGCTTGCTAGTATTTTTGCCTGTGTTCCCTTGCCGGAAGCGGGCAGGCCCAGAAAGGTATAAATGGTTTTTTTACTATCTGACATGTTTAGTAACGTTCGTATGAATGCATTAAAAATTGAGAGTTAATCTGTCTCATTGTTTCGATCACAACAGAAACAACGATCAGGATACCTGTGCCGCCCAAGACGAGAGTGCTTACATTGGTGATAGATTGAATCACGAAAGGCAGAATAGCAATGATCGAAAGGAAAGTAGCGCCAGAAAAGGTAATCCGACTGATAACAGTTCCTAAATAGGAAATAGTTTCCTTGCCCGGGCGTATCCCAGGGATAAAACCACCCTGCTTTTGCAAATTCTCTGAAATCTGCTTCGGTTTAAAGACCACATTTGTATAAAAGAATGTGAAGAGAAAAACTAGGAGAAAATAAAAGATACTATAAATAAGCTGGTTGTTTATCATCGAGGTGACAGCTTTAGCAGCCGCAACTATCCATTCTGTTTTTGCGCTCTCAAGATACTTTGCGATAACTCCTGGCACTATCAGGATGCTCATTGCAAAGATTATTGGTATAACACCGGCGATGTTTACTTTGATCGGCAGATAACTTGATGAAGTTGCATTTGAGCCATATCGCATCTTTCGGGCATAAGTAACAGGAATATTCCTCTGACCTTCCTGAATAAGAACAACGGCGGCAACAGCTGCAAGACCTGTGATAGCAAAGAGTATCGTTCCAATAATCTTTGAAGTATCTCCCGATTGCAATAAGAGAGAGGTACTTTGTATTGCTGAAGGCAACCCTGAAAGAATACCTAAAGAGATGATCAAAGACATCCCATTGCCTATCCCCTTCTCGGAGATGATTTCTCCGATCCACATCAGAAGCATAGTGCCTGCAGTGACTGTAATGAGCATCATAACAAGTTCAAAAATATTGTAATCAGGTATGATTCCCTGGGACTTCAAGAGGGAAAGCATGGCAAATGCCTGAATAATTGCAAATGGCACAGTTGCCATTCTTGTCCATTGAGCTATCTTTTGTCTTCCTGCTTCACCTTCTTTTTGAAGCTCTTCAATCGAAGGGACAATCATGCCTAAAAGCTGAAAAACTATAGATGAGGTTATATAGGGACCTACACCCATTAAAACGATTGAAAAATTGCTCATTGTTCCGCCTGAAAGCATATTGAACATACCTAAAACCTGATTTTGCTGAAAGAATGTCTGGAGAAGGGCTAAATTGACTCCAGGTAAAGGAATATGCGCCAAAACACGTGTCAGCAATAAAAGAGAGACCGCTACAATTATTTTGTTGCGAAGATCCTTGTATTCCCAAATTTTCAAGAGCTGATTCATTTGATGTTATAATACCTCTTTTTGAACGTAAAATCAAATAGCTATTTTATAATTTTTTAGTACAAGACCTAGCCATTTGTGAATTCTCACAATAAGCGATTTCCCTAACTATCCTGCAATTTTCTATCTGTGCTAATAAGCTTCTTCAAACAAAAATCACCCCTTCGGGTGAATTTGTTTTGACTTTTCAGTCTATATTTATTCGCTCTTTTTTGTAGTTTTGCGTGGCTTTTTGACTGTTTCAGCTGGTGCCATTTCTTCCTTTACGGAAATGGCTTCGATGATTTTCTTTGCGCTGGCTGAAATCTTGATTTCACTGGCGATTTTGACTGAAACTGTGAGCTTGCCGTTATTGAGTATCTTTACCTTAGATGAATCTTTTACCAATCCTTTTTCAGATAGGGTAGCGATAGAGACAACTTCGTTATCCTTGAAGTTTTCTGACAGGTCATCAAATGAAAGAACAATTGCTTTGATCTTGTGAGATTTAAAGCCAGGAATTTTTGGCAGTCTTAATGAAAGTGGTGATTCGCCGCCGGCATGTCGGTTTGGCAAATTGAATCCACTCCGTGATTTTTGACCCTTAGTACCACGTCCGGCAGTTTTACCTTGGCCAGATGATAGCCCGCGGCCAACTCTTTTTCGGCTTTTACCTTTTATTTTTACTAATTCCATTTCAATCCTTAATAAGTTCTACTTTGTTGCTTTGTCTTTTTTAGCAACTTTTGCAGAAGATTTTTTAGCTTCTTTTTTAATATCCTTTGGCAACTCTTTTGCATCATTCACTGGTGCTTCTATTGTTTTTGTCTCTGCAACTGGTGCTTTTTCTTCGATCTTAGCTGGAGTCAACTGAACAGGAGCCTGCTTCTTTTCAACCATTCTCCGCACTCTTTCTACATAATCGGGATTGAAGGATGATAGAGCTGATATAGCAGCTGTGACGTTATTGATCTTGTTCGGGCTACCCATAGATTTGGCCAGAATATCAGTAATGCCAGCAAGTTCTGCGACAGTTCTGATACTGCCACCTGCAACGATAGAGGTACCAGTTGAAGCTGGTTTCAGCATGAGAATCACGCTTCCTTTGTTGATTGTGACTGCATAAGGGATTGTTCCATCAATAATAGGAACGGTGATTACTTTCTTCTTTGCAACTGCAACAGCTTTGCGCACTGCTTCTGAGACATCATTTGCTTTTGCAACGCCCATGCCGACTCTACCCTTATGATCGCCGATTACAATTAAGGCGCGGAACCTAATTCTTCGACCGCCTTTTACTACGCGGGAAATTCTCTGAACTTCAACAACGCGTTCATCAAATTCGCTTGGCTCTCTCCGATTGCCCTGTAATCCTCTTGGTTTCATAATATTTTTTTCAGCTGCTGACATATTATCCTTTATTTATAGTTTAATTCCGCCTTCGCGAATACCTTCTGCGACAGCCTTGATACGACCATGGTAGCGAACACCGTTTCGATCAAATACCAATGCGGAAATCTTCTTTTCCTTGGCTAGCTTAGCGATGTTTATGCCTAACATTTTTGATTTTTCAACCGGAGTTTTCTTCTCTGAAATACCTGCCGTTGAATCTGAAAAAAGTGTTATTCCTTTTTCATCGTCAATCACTTGAGCAACAATTCCCCTGTTTGAGCGCGTAACGCAAACTCGAGGACGAATTGTAGTGCCGAATGAAAGATTTTTTTTGATAATTTGTAACTTTTCAATCATTTTCTTTACCTATTACTTAGAGGCCGCAGTTTTACCGGCTTTTCTCTTAATAAATTCATTACTATAGCGGATCCCTTTTCCCTTATAAACTTCAGGCGGGCGCACTTCTCTGATAACTGCAGCGAACTGGCCGACTTTATCTTTTTCAATTCCTGAGATAATAATCGAATTTTTAACAACCTTTGCAGTCAGAGTTTCTGGAATAGGGAGCTTGATTTCATGAGAATAACCCATGATGAGCGTAAGCTCATTATCATTGATGGATGCGCGGTAACCAGTGCCTGTAAACTCAAGAGTTTTGGTAAAACCTTCTTTAACGCCCTTGATCAGATTGGACACCAATCTTGCGTACAAACCATGTTTGGATTTGGCATCTTTATCGTTGCCATTACGTCCGACTAGAACAATGCCATCTGTAATTGTTACTGAAACTTCAGCAGGCAAATCAAGCTCGAGTTTTTTGTCACCAGAAGTAGCGACAACCTTCGATCCTGTTACAACAAGGTCGACATTTTCATCAATTTTTATTGGTCTTCTACCTATTTTGCTCATATATTCCTACCAAATTTCACAAATTAATTCTCCGCCGATACCTTTTTTGATTGCTTCACGTCCGGTGATGACTCCATGTGGCGTGGAAAGAATAACAAGTCCTAAACCGCGCAAGGGAATTTTGATGTCTTTCCTTTTGATATACATCTTTCGGCCTTGCTTGCTTACTTGGGCAAGATGACTAGGCGTTTTGGATGAAGAAATTGTAAAAGCAATGTTTTTTTTGCCTTCGTTGTCAATTATCTCCAAGTCATCGATAAAACCTTCGTGCTTCATAATATCAAGAATCGACTTCTTCAATTTTGAATAAGGGAGCGTGACGTTCCTCTTTCCGACGAGGGAAGCGTTACGAATTCTAACTAATAAATCTGCTATTGGATCAATCATATTATCCTTTTCTTTACCAACTTGACTTTGTTACACCGGGAATTTCCCCTTGAGAAGCGAATTCTCTGAAACAGATCCGGCACAAACCAAATTTTCTGATGTAGGCATGCTTTCGACCGCATATTTTACATCTCCGGATTATCCGAGTGGAAAATTTTGGTTTTCTATTTGCCTTTTCAATTAATGCTTTTCTTGCCATATACTCCTTTATTTCTTCTCAAATGGGATGCCTAAGTGTGAAAGAAGTGCTTTGGCATCTTTATCATTTTTTGCTGTGGTCTTGATATTTACCTGAAGACCGAACGCTTTATCGACCTCTTCATATTTAACTTCTGGAAAAATAGAGTAATCTCTGATACCTATTGAATAATTGCCTTTTCCGTCAAAAGCTTTTGCTGACGTGCCTTTGAAATCACGGACTCGAGGCAGGGCAATATTGATAAGCTTTTCAACAAAATCGTACATTCGGTCTGCGCGCAAGGTAGTTGTAATTCCAACCGGCTGACCGATACGGAGCTTGAAAGCCGATACTGCTTTAGTCGAGAGGTTGATCTTCGGTTTTTGCCCGGTAATTTTTGAGATTTCTTTGGCTATTTTTTCGATAGCTGCTTTTTCCTCTTTAAAGTCGCCAACACCTGTTGAAATAACAACCTTTTCAAGAGCAGGAATCTGGAATATATTTTTATATCCAAGTTCTTTTTGAAGCTCAGGAACTATCTTTGATTTGTATCTTTCGAGTAGATTTTCCATTATTTACTCCCACCTTCAATGCTTTGACCGCATTTTTTGCAAATTCTCAGCTTATTATTTTCGACTATCTTATAACCAATCTTTGAAGGCTTGCCGCAGGAAGGACAAACGATCATAACTTTTGAGCTGCTAATCTTCATATTAATATCAAGAATACCGCCCTGAGGATTCTTCCGGCTTGGTTTGGCATGTTTTTTCGCAAGAGCAACTCCCTTTACAACAATCTTGTTCTCTGTTGGGAAAACTCTTTCGATCAGACCGGTTTTTCCTGAATCTTTTCCAGAAATAACCCTTACGTTGTCACCTTTTTTAATTTTCATATCTTTACTTTATACTTTATAAACTTAGTAAACTTACAATACCTCTGGGGCGAGAGAGATAATTTTCATAAAACCCCGGCGGAGCTCACGTGGAACTGGACCAAAAATACGGGTACCGCGAGGCTCATTATTGGCATCGATGATCACAGCAGCATTCTCGCTAAATCGAACTGCTGACCCGTCTTCGCGACCTAAAGATTTGGCTTGTCGAACTATAACTGCTCTAACAACATCCTTTTTCTTTACAGTACCTCGTGGAATTGCGCTTTTTACTGAAGCGGAGATAAGATCTCCGATCTCAGCGCCATCGCGTTTGGCACGCCCAAGAACTGTAATACACTCTATAATCTTTGCGCCGGTATTGTCTGCGACTTTAAGTTGTGTGCCTGGCTGAATCATTATTCTACTCTCCTCAAGACTTTAAACTTTTTATCGCGACTGATTGGACGGCAAGAGATAATTTCGACCATATCTCCGATTTTATACTGGTTTTCTTGATCATCAGCCTTGAACTTCTTACTGATGGTGAACTGCTTTTTGTAAAGAGGATGCGTCTTAACCCGGTTAACGACTACAATAACAGTCTTATCGAGATTATCTGAAATTACTTTACCTGTTTTTAATTTTGCTGTACTTTTAGCCATTATTTCTCCAGATTTTTTCCGCTAATTATTGATAGCAATCTTGCAATTTCTTTTCTAGTTTTTGAAACTAAAGAATAGTTATCAAGTTTGCCTGCTTTAGCTTTTAATGAATACCCGACATACTTCTTCTGCAATTCGCTTACTTCAGATTCCAGCTTTGCAGCATCCATTGAACGGTACTTTTTTAATTCTTCTTTGCTTTTCATCTTACTCCTCTTCCTTGCTGATAAACTTGGTTTTGATCGGGAGCTTATGTTCAGCCAAACGCATTGCCTCTTTTGCAGTAACTAGGTCAACGCCATCCATTTCAAAAAGAATCCGGCCTGGTTTGATAACTGCTACAAAATGGTCAACTGCACCTTTCCCTGAACCCATCGGAGTCTCTGGCGAAGTAGAGGTGACTGGTTTGTCCGGGAAGATTCTGATCCAGATTTGACCACCGCGTTTGATATAACGGGTCATTGCGCGCCGTGCAGCCTCAATGGAACGAGCTGAAATCCATCCGTTCTCCATTGCCTTGATCGCAAATTTACCAAATGCAAAAGAGCTTCCACGAGTGGCGAGACCACATCGTTTGCCTCTCTGCTGCTTTCTATATTTCATTTTCTTTGGCATCAACATATTCTATCCTTTGATCTTATACAATTAGAAATCAAGCTGCGTAAATACTTTTTCACCGTTATAAACCCAGACGCGGACACCGATAATTCCGTAGGTAGTAAGTGCAGTTACATTTTTATAGTCAATACTGCTTTTGAAGGTTGAAAGCGGGACAGTACCATAGGTGGCTTTATCACTTCGAGCGATATCAACGCCGTTCAAACGTCCGGCAAGTTGAATTTTGATACCTTTAACACCAGCCATCTTAGCTTTTTCAATAGCCTGCTTCATTGCTCTTTTGTAAGGAATTCTCTTTTCAATCTGATGTGCTATGCCTTGAGCGATAATAGAAGCATTTGTATCAGGTTTCTTGACCTCAATAATATTGATTTGAACCCGCTCTTTGATGATTCCTGACAAGAACTTTTTAAGTTCATCAGTACCTGCGCCACCTCGGCCTATAATAATACCGGGACGGCCAGAGTAAATATCAAGCGAAACTTTGTTTGAATCACGTCGAATTAGGATATCTGAGACCGATGCATCCTTTAATTTCTTCATCATCTCTTTTCTGATTTTTAGGTCAGAGATGAGATTTTCAGAGTAATTCTGCCGGCCATACCACAATGAAGTCC
>Ga0247842_10008211_pt1 | contig 11025 bp, 4 predicted proteins | sample LaCruzMarch2015__3_FD_192411 | JGI IMG/M metagenome (GOLD analysis project Ga0247842, IMG submission 192411) | Freshwater microbial communities from meromictic Lake La Cruz, Castile-La Mancha, Spain - LaCruzMarch2015_19m | ecosystem: Environmental > Aquatic > Freshwater > Lake | place: Spain...
TCAGCTTGTGCGGCAATTCCTTCGTTGCCTTCCTACCTCCCACTAAAGAAACCGGTCTGTTTTTTCCTCCCGGAATGGATCCGACCCGCTTTTCCGCCGTTCTCTGAAACCGCTTCACTCGCTTGACCGCCACTCAATCTGAGGATAGGGGGGTGCCAGTCCGATGAAAAAAGCCTCCAAGCGCAAGAAGAAACGCCCCGGCTTTCGCGATGCCCTGCTTGATTGGTATCAGGCAAAGCGGTCGGTTCTCCTGTATGCGGGGAAATTTGCGGGGCTTGTGCTGCTCTTCTGCCTGCTTGCCCTGACGCCGGTTTACCAATCGCTCTTGGAAAAGGAGGTGATCTGGGGCGCGAAGCTGGCGCATGGGATGCTGTCCGCATTTTCAGGTGGTGGCTCTGTGGTCTCCGGAGCCACGCTTTTGCGGGGAGAGGAGGCTATTCTTGAAGTGAAGCCAAGATGCTCCGGACTGCATTTCTGCTGGCTGCTGTGCGCCGCGATCCTTCCCTTCCCGGCCCCGTGGGGATGGCGCATGGCAGGGGCGGTGCTCGGCTCTCTGATTCTGGTGGGTTTGAATATTCTGCGGGTCATCACTTTGTTCTTGGTGGGGTGCTATTATCCGGGATGGTTCCCTGCGGTGCATGAACAGGTCTGGCCGGTTGTTTCCCTCCTGGCGACGATGTTCTTGATGGGGGCTTGGCTGATTTGGGTGAAACGATGCGAAGAGTGAAATGATTTCCAGCGTTCTTCGGTTTCTCGCCGCCTTCGTCGTGATTTTCATCGTGCTCATGATGCTGCCTTGGCCGGGGTTGGCCTACATGGCTGTTTTCCGCACGGTTGGGACGTGGTGTTTCTCCCGCGATGAAGGCCAGCGGGAAGTCTCCTTCCTGAAATCTCCGGACAAATCCGCAACTTTTTGCCGGATTGAAATCGCCAACCGCGCACGCCTCAACCCCGATGGGTCCGGCCTCGTGCGCAACGTGGATTTCGATGTGCGGGGATTTGGCTGGAAACCGATGGCGCTTTTTATTGCTCTGGTTCTTGCCTCTCCTCTGCCTTGGAAGCGGCGACTGGTGGCGCTGTGCTGGGGGCCGCTCTGGGTGCAGGCTGCCGTGATGGGGCTCCTCGCTTTTGCCATCTGGAACGAATCCTCCGAAATCGGACTCGTCACGATGAGCCCATTTTGGAAAAGTCTCGCCGCAGAGTGCCAACACAACTTCATCGCCCATTTCAGCCTCGCCGCGCCGGTCGTGGTGTGGTTGCTGATGACATTCCGGACCGGGGATTTGGCGGTCTGGCAACAGGCGGCTCGCAACGGATCTTGACGCGACGCAATCTTTTTTTGAGAACAAACACAACCGGTTGAAAAATATTGCGTTACGGGATCGTCACAAAACCTTTCTGGCGGGCGTTTTCGCACCTGCTATCGGCGGTTGTGGCATGAAAACTTTCGTCTGCGGAATTCTTCTGGCGGTTGCGATTACGGCCATGGCCGACAGTTTCACCTACGACGATTCCAACCGTCTGACGGCGGCGGACCAGAGCAACGGGCTCTCGCTCAGCTACGGATACGATGGGGAAAGCAACCTGCTTTCCGGGGTTTCCAGTGGAGCGGCCACTGCGAATGGAATCGCCGAGTGGTGGCAAAATTTCTATTTCGGAACGACTGGCATCGACGCACTGGCTTCCGCCATCGGCGACGGGGTGAGCAACCTGACAAAATACGCCCTCGGGCTCAATCCGCTCACCGCGTTGTCCGGCCAGCTTGTCTCGGTAAACCAGCAGGCTTTCAACGGGCAGACCTACAAATACCTGACCTTCACCCGCTCGATCGCGAATGCGGCGATGGTGAGTTTGGAGCAGTCCAGCGACCAGGTGAATTGGTATGGGGGCAGTTCCTATTTCACGCAGGTGGGATCGGCGGTGGATCTGGGGGATGGCACCGAGCAGGTGACGTATCGGAACCTGACGCCACTGCCCGCCGCGAACAGTCTTTCCTTCCGGCTGACCACGAATGGCGGAAGCCCCGGCCTCCTCGCCTACAACAACATCACATCGGGAACGGGAGTGCCCGCCATGCCGTGGTGGAGTTTTGCGCTCCTTCTGGTGGCGTTGCCATTCGTCGCGGCAAGATTTTTGCGGGCCGACGGTGGAAAGATTTGCCTGATTCTGTTGGGCGCGAGCTTGGTTGCGGGAACCCCGGTTCATGCGGAATACGGGCCGGGATGGTTTTTGGACGATGTCGTTGCCCTGCCGCAGCTCCTGAGTCCGGGGCAGCAGCCTCCCCAACAAACTCAGTCATTTTCCACTTTGGGTGACATCCAGCCCATGTCGCTCATCAGCGGTCCGGCAGCAACGGCGGTGACACCGGAGTTGCAGGCGGTGGCAACGGGGCTGAACAACGATCCGGTGGCGATTTTCAACTATGTGCGAAACAAAGTCCGCTTTCAGCCGTATTACGGGAGCTGCAAAGGGGCGCACACGACGTATCTGGATGCGGCGGGCAACGACATGGACCAAGCCAGCCTGCTGATCGCCCTACTCAACGCGGCGGGATATGCGAACACCTCCTACGTTTACGGAAAAATCACGGTGCGCAATACGGCAACGGATGGGAACGATCTTTCCCATTGGTTCGCTTGCGACACTCCCCTGGTGCCTTGGGTGCTTTCTGCGTCGCGCATTACCGGCATCAGCGGCATCAATTACGGGAGCTACATCGCATGGACATTCGATCATGCCTGGGTGCGGGTTGTCATCGCGGGCACGACATACAATCTGGATCCCAGTTACAAACCCTCCGAGTTGGTCACGGGCATTCCATCAAGTGATTTGAAGACGTTCAGCGGATACAACCGCGCCCAGTTGATGACTGATGCGGGCGGCACGACTGGCACGGATTTCGTTCAGAATCTGGCCGGCCCGGCATTGGAAACGCGCTTGGGGCAATATGCCTCGACCCTGCGCACCCACATCAAAACCAATCTCCCGAATTCGACAATTGAAGACATCCTTGGAGGGGGAAGAATCCTCGAGCAATCGGCATCGGGACTCTCCGACGCCGCTGCCGTGCTGGCCGGCTTTTCGCCTGCGGAGACATCCACCTTTGGCACCATCCCCGCACAATATCAGGCGACTCTCCGTGTCCAGATTGGCACGCAGATCGACGCGACATTCAATGCGGATTCCCTTCAGGCCAACCGGCTGAGCTTGGTGTTTTCGGGCTCGAACGCCCAGTTGTGGCTTGGCGACACAATGGTTGCGACCGAAACCAACGGGAGCGGGACCACCGCAAGCGTGACACTTTCAATGACTCATCCGGCTTCGTCCCTGTCGCAGAATCTGGGGGCCGTCAACTACAAGCGCACCGGCAGTTACGATTTGACCTATGCGTTTTTCCCCAGTCCGTTTTCCAACGGACAATGCGATGCCAGCGATGTCCGGCTGCAAAGCTACGTGGCAGGCGGGCTGGCGGATACCACCCGGCAGGTGCTCACCGAGACCCTTCACAATATCGGCATCAAATGGATTCGCCGGGTGGCACTGGAACATTACACAGTAGGGAGAGAACAGGGGTGTTATGCATGGGCGCACCATGTCTTTGGACGCTCCGGGCAGGACTCCGGCTACTATGTGGACATGCCGGGCGGGCTGACGACGGTTTTCAACGCACAGGGCAACAATGTCACTGCCTTCAAGGCGTCTACTTTTATATTGAGCGCCATGGAGCATGGGGTTATCGAGCAAAATGGAGGCAGCGCGTCTCTTTCCACGATCAAATGCCTGGCGCTCGCCAACGATGCCGGGCAGAAAATCTTCCGGGCCAATTCCGCGAACTGGAGCACGATCACCGGGCAGTTGACCCAATACGCGGATCAGAGCATGCTTCTGGGTTACATCAACGGTGGCTACACCTTGTTGCTTCACCAGAACGGGCAGACCGGGGTCAACCAATGGAAGGGCTACGGATTTGCCGCGAGCACCTCGCAAGTCGTCGGAATGATGATCTCCGGAGGCCTCAGCGGAGGCTACACCTCCACACCGGCACCTCCCAGCGGCGCGTTGCAGGCAACTTTGACAAATCGCGCCTCGGAAGAGGTTCGCGCCCCCACCAATGTCACCGTGCCCACGAGCGTGGAGCCGGTGGACTTGGTGACGGGGGCCTACACGATGGAGGTTGCCGATCTCGCTCTTGGGGAAGCGAACACTCCGCGAGGGCTGGCATTCAGCCGTTCATACGACAGTTCCCGCAGCTTCCAGCAAACGGCGCTGGGCAACGGGTGGAGGCATTCCTGCGACGGGAAGGTTTATCTTGGCAGCGATCTGGATGCGGCGTTCGGTGTCCGCCAACCCTCCGATGCCGTGCAAACCATCGTGGCGGCGCTTGCCGTTGCCGATTTTGTCGATACCTCCACACCCAAGGAAATGATGATCGCCGCCCTTTCCGCGAACTGGCTCGTCAACCGCATCACCAACAACTCGGCCAATGTCCAGATGGGGGAACAGAGGCTTACTTATACCAGCCTGCCGGATGGTTCCTGGAATCCTCCTCCGGGCTCGACAACAGCCCTCACGGGCACCAGTGGTAACTTCACCCTCCAACCCCGATTCGGCGGCAACGTCACCTTCGATGCACAAAACCGCGTGAGCCAGTGGAAGGATGTGGACAACAACACCCAGACTTACCTCTACGATGCCACCGGTCGCCTCTCCACCGTCACGGATTCCCAGGCCCGAGTGCTCACCTTTGCCTATCTCTCGCCCACCAGCCCGCTCATTCAGACCGTGAGTGATGACACGGGACGAACTGTCACATTCTCCTACACCGGCAACAACCTGACCGGCATTCAGGATGTCGAGGGGTTCAACACGACGCTCGTCTATGACACGCGCAACCGCCTCACAGACTGGAAGGACCACGCCGCCGCCTACATCACCCGCAACACCTACGACACGCAGGATCGCGTGATCCAGCAGCTCAGCCAGGGCGTCGCAAACCGGCTCTGGAAGTTCCTATACTCCCCCGGAGCGACCCGCGAGGTGGACCCGCTCAACAACACGACCACACACTATTTCGATTCCAAAAACCGCCAGGTGGGAGTTCTGGATGCCCTCAACAACTTCACCTCCACAAGTTACGATGGGCAGAACCATATTATCAAAACCGTGGATGCCACCGGCAGGCAAACCCAGTTCCTCTACGACGCAGACCAGAACCTCCGGCAAACCACCGACAATGCCGGGAAGATTACGTATCGCGACTACGACGCCTCCCTGCGGCTCTGGAAAATCACCGACCCCACCAACAAGGTCACAGAATTCGGTTATGACGGGGAAAACCACCTCACCAGCACCAAGGACCCCGGCGGGCGCATCACCTCGATGACCTACAACGCGGACGGGCGGGTGCATGTGATGACCGCCCCCGACACGAAAACAACCACGTTCACAGCGTATGACCAGTGGGCGAACCCCACCGGAGTCACCCGCGGCGATGGAACCACCACCAGCGCGGTTTTCAATGCCCGAGGCGACATGACGAGTCTCACCGACGGACGCGGAAAAACCACTTCCTTTACATTCGACAAGCGCCGCCTGCTCAAGACCCGCACCGATCCGCTCAACCATGTGAGCAATTGGACGTATGACAGCAACGGGAACCCCGCCACATCCGTTGACCGCAACAACAAGACGACCACCACGGTTTTCAACAACCTCGGCCACCTGCAAACCGTCGCCGCTCCCGAGACCGGCACGGTCACAATGGGCTACGATCTCGCCGACCGCCAAACCACCGCCAGCGATGGGCTCACCCACACCACAACCACAGGCTTCGACGCAGCCGGTCGTCCCACCTCGGTCACCGATCCGCTTTCGATTGTTGTTTCGCAGACGGTTTTCGACAATGCGGGCCGTGTGGTGCAAAAGAAAAACGGCCTCAACAAGACCACTCAGCTTTTCTATGATGAAGTCGGACGCCTCAGTTATTCCCTCGATCCCCTGAACCGCCGCATTGACAGCACATTCGACGATGCCGGGCGCCAGCTCACGCTGAAAAACCGCCTCAGCAAGACCTTTTCCCACGCTTACGGAACGGACGGCCTTCCCGCCGCGTTCACCTTTCCCAGCGGACGCCAGAGCAGTATCGTGGACCGGGACCTTGCCGGACGCCCGAAGACCCTCCAAAGCCCCGGCGGGCAACAGGCCGTCCTCACCTACGAAGGCATGGGCCGGATCAAGACGCAGGCGGATGGCGTGGGCACGATCACTTGGACGTATGATGGCGAGGGCAATCCGACAAACATAGCAGAGGGGAGCGCCAACATCGGACGCACATTCGACAACGCGGGCCGGATGCTCACCTGCACGGATACCGCTGGCAACACGGTCAGCTACTCCTACGACAACGAGGGCAATACCGCCACCATCACCTACCCTGGTAGCAAGACAGTTTCTTATACTTATGATGGCTCAAACAGGCTGAAAACCGTCACGGATTGGGCAAGCAGGCTCACGATCTACACCTACGACAACGGCGGACGCCTTACCCAAATTGATCGCCCGAATGGCACCCGCCAACGCCTGCAATATGACAATGCAAACCGGCTCACCGCCACGTTCGAGGAACACGGGGCAACGTCCCTCTGGCAGGCGGGCTACGGCTACGACAATGCCTACCGCCTAACCAGCTACACGCCAACTCCGATCACCAAAACATTGCCGCCGCCCCCGGCGACGATGACCTACGACACCGACAACCGGCTTGCCACCTACAACGGTCAGGCTGTTTCGAGTGATTCCAATGGGAACCTGCTATCCGCCCCGGTTTCGGGAACTCTTCTTGGTGCGCTCACATGGGACGCCCGCAACCGCCTTCTCACCGCAGGCGGGGTCACCTATGTTTACGATGCGGAAAACAGGCGGATCAGCAGCACGAAGGCTGGCCAAACCACCAACTACACCTGGAGCCGTGGGGCAACCTTGGACCGCCTGTTGCTGAAGAACAATCCCGATGGCAGCGTCACCCGCTACATTTATGGGCTCGGCCTGCTCTACGAGGAAACCACGCCCTCCGGCGGAGGCGCGGCAACGACTTCGTTCTATCATTACAACTGGCAGGGCAGCACTGTTGCCATCAGCGATGCCACCGGCAATGTCACCGCCCGCTTAAGCTATTCGCCCTACGGCGAACGCACGGTCGAGAGCGGCACGGTCACCACCCCGTTCTGCTTCAACGGGCAGTTCGGGGTGATGACCGAACCCAACGGCCTGCTCACCATGCAGGCCCGGTTTTACTCCCCTGTCTTCCGCCGGTTCCTGAGCGAAGATCCCGCCGGATTCTCGGGCGGAATCAACCTCTATGCCTACACATCGGGTGACCCAATCAATTATATGGATCCCTTTGGGCTCGGGCCGATGACCAGCGCCGGAAAATACCTAGGATTCATTGCATCAACCGGTCCCTCTCCACAACAGCAGTTTGTGGATTCATTTGCCAGGGGCGATGGAATGGGGATGATTAAACATGGGGTCCAAGGATTTGTGCAAAGTGCGCTCGTGAGCGCCGCCATTCTTGCCACGGACGGAGGAGCTGCCGCAGGCCCCGCACTCGCGGCCACAAGAGTCGAGGGGGCGGTTGCAAAGACAGCAGAGGTGATTCCTGAAAGTATGACGACGCTTTACCACGGAGGAGTTCTCCGTGGAGAGGCAGTTCAAGCAAGTAGGTTATCCACTACTACAGAGATTGAACACGCCTTCAAATATGCAGCCCAGAAAGAGGGAGGGCAGGTTTACCAATTTCAAGTGCCTACACGTCAGTTGAACCAATGGATCGACAATTTCCAGGTTCAGGAACTCCGTGATACGCTGAAAGGGACAAGCGGCAGCGCGCTGGAATTGCGCTTCTCGCCAAGCGCGGCTCCAGAACTCAACAAATATCTCATTCCATGACCATGAAATTGAAACCATGCTGTGAACCATTCGGTGTTCTTTTGAGTAACGCGGGCGAAAAAGGGATTGCTGTTGTCCCTCGCATCCGGGATAAGTCTCGAACTTTTTCCCTTCAAGCACGGCCTTTTGAGCCAAATATAGTATCAGTTTTATCGGAAATTGATCCGGTTACAGGCAGGAACAAATGGCCCTCGCTAGAGCAAGTAACGGGGCAAGTGACTTCTTTTGTTACGGTCTTAACCTTGCCACTAAAATTTTGTCCAGCATGCGGTAAAGATTTGCAGGCCGTAATTGACCAAGATCCTAGTGCATTTGATGAGGATGCAAAATACTCCGAACATCTTTGGCGCGAGTGAAAGACGGCAACAACTGGGGTCGGACCGAACCAATAGAGTGTATGACACATTTCCAATTCCACCTTATCGGCCATGAACTCAATTCGCCCTGACATTATAGCCAGAATCACTTTACTCCCTACTGATCAGGGAGGAAAGACAAAGACCATTCCGGCAATCCAGTTTGGATGTCCGATTCAATTGGAAGGAGAATCGTTCGATTGCCGCTTGTTACTTGATCAGATCGATTCAAGTCTAGCTCCTGGTCAGACAGTCACGGTTCCGATCAAGTTCCTCTATTCAGAGCTTGCCCGTCCTCGGCTAAAGATCGGCCTGCTCTTTACGCTGCATGAGATAGGCAAGATTGGAGATGGGGAAATCTTGGAGATAATTGCCCCTTGAGCCGCAAATGAACCCGCACTCCAACCAATAGCGAAGGCCGTGCCAACCTATTTGGAAAATGAAGTTCAGTCGGTTGATTCGCTCACTCCCGTTCGTCTCCCCCCTTGCGGGCTGCTCTGCGATCAGTCTTCCCCGAGCCGTCCCCCGTCGCACACGAAGTGGGGAGACGCGCCATGACTCTAAATCGTTTATGCAATTCCATTCAGGAGCCTCATGAGAAATGTTCCCCTTAGGCGGAAGAGGCCAGCGGGGGCGATGGCTTGCCTCACTTTCGGGACCTGTCCGTGAACTGGATTTGATTCGAAGAAAACGCTGCACCTCCTTCATGATGCAGAGGTTACTCCAAATCCCGCCACTTCGCCCCCAACGCGTCCAGAATCAATTTCGTTTCCCAATCCGAAAGGCCGCGCTTCCCTCTTTCCAGCATTGAAAAAACCGGTTCATTCAATCCGCTCCACCCCTTGCGCTGAAGACGGGCCACAACCTCGCTCTGCCGCAATCCGGCATTTTTTCTCAATTCCCGTAGCTTCTCGCCAAGAAAATTGAGTTTTCCGCCTTTTGGAGTCGGGGAATTTCGCCTTGCCACCCATCCCAGCTATCGCAAAAGCTTGCCATGTAGTTAAAGCCTGCTTTAACTTATGTGGAAATGTGATTTTGTTCGCAAACCCATGACCCGCCACTCATCTCCACAGATCGTTCCCTTACCCGGCATCGTATTCGTCCTCGCCGCACTGGTCGCATCGGACTCCGAACCTCGCTCAATCATGAGATTTCTTTGCCGCACGGCGCAGGACCCCCACCAGCGACACGTCAAGCGCACTCGCCACGGCGTGGAGCAGGATCAACGTCGGATTCCTGATCTCCTTCTCGATATGCTGGATGGCCGCACGGCTCACCCCTGCCTTTGCCGCCAACGTGTTCTGGGAAATGCCCTTTTCCAGTCGCAGCCTCTTCAACTCTGCAACGACATTTTGGGAATAAATCTGAGACTCGCGGAGATTCAAATTCCATGAACTTTATCGTGACAAAAAACTGCCGCATACGCTACTATAGTAGCCGTTCCCCTTCCAAAAATATGAACCCTTATCCACATACCGTCTTCTCACCAAGCATCGCATTCGTCCTCGCAGCGCTGGCCGCATCGGCTGCCTGCCCTGTCGCCAAAGCAGAAAAAGCCAGCGTGGCTCCCCGCATCGCCAAAATCCAGCAGGATGTCATCATCGGCGATTCGAAGAGAAAGCCCAGCGTCGTCAAAAGCACGACACTCATTCTCACCGGCCCGGAAGCACGAATCCAGAACCCGCCTGAGCCGGTCGCCGTGGACACAACTCCGGTGGAAAAAAAGCAAGCCGCGCCATCCGACGTGGATGTGATGGCTTCCGAGGACGGGAACTTTGTCGCGAAGTCCCAATTTGAAATGGGCGAGCTTTTGCGCAGCCAGCACAATCCGGAGGCCATCGGGTGGTATGAGAAGGCGGGAGCCAACGGCCATGCATTTGCCCTCTACATGCTGGGCTACATCTATCAGAGCGGCGAACCCGGAACGGAGAAAGACCTCCCCCTGGCAATCGAATACTACCGCAAGGCAGCCGCAAAACGGCACCTCGGGGCATTGGATGCGCTGGCCCGGATTTACGAGACGGGCGACGGCGTGGAGAAAAATCCCGCCAAGGCGGCCGAGTATTGCCGGATTGGTGTGGAGGAAGGCGTTGGTTGCCCAGGGACAAAGGCGGTGCTCGCACAAAAGCTGAGCCGAATGTATGCCGAGGGACAGGGCGTTCCCAAAAGCTTGCGAAAAGCCGTGTTCTATGCGGACAAGGGTTCGGATGGCGCTGATTTGGAGGGAAAATTGTTCGGAGACATCTACAGGCTTCAAGCCGAAGCGGAATCCGACCCGGAAAAAGCCAACGCGCTCTACGCCAAAGCGACCAAGATCTATACGGATGCGCAGGACGAAAAACCCGCCGCCCGATACCAACTCGGACGTCTGTATGCCACAGGCAGAGGCGTGCCTGCGGATGCCGACAAATCGGCTCAACTGATCAAGGAGGCAGCCGATCTGGGTTACCTCCCTGCGAAGTTTGAGGTGGAACATCCCACGGCCAAAGCCCTCGGAATCAGTTCCGATCAAGCGTCCGTTGACATGGTCCGTGCCGCAGCCGAAGCAGCACAGCCCCAGGCTCAATACGAGCTTGGCACGATGCTGCTGTCAGGCATCGGAGTTGAAAAGAATCCCGGCGAAGCCATGAAATGGTATCGGTTGGCCGCGAAACAAAACAACGCCGATGCGCAGTATGCCCTCGGAAAAATGCTTGCGGAGGGTATCGGCGGGAAAAGAGAC
>Ga0247842_10008212_pt1 | contig 11022 bp, 8 predicted proteins | sample LaCruzMarch2015__3_FD_192411 | JGI IMG/M metagenome (GOLD analysis project Ga0247842, IMG submission 192411) | Freshwater microbial communities from meromictic Lake La Cruz, Castile-La Mancha, Spain - LaCruzMarch2015_19m | ecosystem: Environmental > Aquatic > Freshwater > Lake | place: Spain...
GCCAAAGCTCGATCGTACGCTTTCTGTAAGTCTCTCCCTCTGTAGAGTTATCAAATAATTTATTGAAATTTTTCCTGCCAGAGTGTCTTTCTTTGTTCTGCGCTCCCGGTGCTCCGTGGAGATCCAACAAAACATAAATACCCCGATCTGCGCAATCATTGACTAGCCGGTCAATTTGGCTGAAATCAATCTGACCTGATGAATTCGTAACCCAAGTGCCGTCTTCATGTTGCAATAAGCGGTAATAAATGGGTAATCGGATCGTGTTAATCCCTAAATTAAGGAGGTAATCCATATCAATGGTTTGTATATAAGTATTGTAAAATTTATCCAGTATCTGCTGGCACTGCAAACTACCAAACCTGGAATTTAATATGCCACGAAGACTCCATTCATCTTCAATCGAGAGATCATCCGCTTTACCGACTCCTAGGATCCAAGGTTCTATTAAAAACAAGCTTCCTAGATTCACTCCCCGTAATAAGATTTCCTTACCATTTCCATTCTGGTCTTTGATCACTGTCCCGCTCGTCCTTAGAAACCCCTCCGCTGATGGACAAAACGCTTGCGGGTTGCTCCAATTCGTAATGGAAACAATTTTATTTTCTTTTTTTTGAAGGGCCCGCACGCGATACCATGCGTCCGGCATAGCTTTTATCTTACGATCCGGAAAGGGCCCGCTGTAAACAAGATCCCAAATCCCATCTTCTTTAGGGGCAGTCTGCACTTCATAAAAATTCGCCTGAGGGATTGAGGGCCATTCTACATATCCATTTTTTAAAGGCTCTATTTTAATAAATAAACCGGGGGGGATATATTGAACGACATCGCTCCACTCGGGAATTTGATGATCGTTTGAAACAGTTTTCCAGCAACGCACCCGATACCATGATCGGGTGATGCCGGATACCGCACAAAAGTTATCGGTACCGCTGTAAATTATCTCCCACGGGCCATTAGGCCCAACTTTGCTTTCTTCAAGAATATACTTATCCGCGCCTTCCTCCTTACTCCACGTCACCTTTCCTGAGGCTAAATCCGATTCCTGGATCTTCAAATTCGCGAAGCAGGAGATTGTAAACATAAAACCGAAACAAAAGAAAAATCCTAGCACTCGAAATGCTTTTTTCATGTCTGGCTTTGTTTTCATAGCGAGTTCGTTTTCTTACGATTGAATGGATAGATGAGGCTATTGCTGGTTTTTAGTCTTTGGGCAAGGCGTTGCCGTGCGTTATCCAAAGACGCCTTATCACCCTGAGAAATTTGTGGAGGTGGCGAAATAAAATAAAAATCTGCGGAATATTTATGCTCACTGCGATAGGCATTAGCTTTTAGCCATGCAGTAATCGCGTCACTGTTTTCATAACGGTCTTTAATTTTGATAACCCAGGAGGCATCAATAACCAAGAGGCGGCCAGCAGCGGCCAGATCTTTTAATAAAGACAGGTTGTCTGAAACACCATAAAGGGTGATCCTTGAATTCGAGTATTTCGCATACAATTCCCCGCGCTCTTCCGCATCTTCCCCTATCACAACGGGTGAATTGTTGTTTTTGTCAAAATAATATTGAATGCTGAAAATTGGCGGCCAGGGGTCCACTACGACAAAATCCAAATCATTATAATTTTGTTCGATCAGAGATCTCACCGCAGAAAAATCAACGTAATGCCGTCGGTAATCGAATGGGATGAAGCCGCTGGTTTTAAAACCACCCAAAGAAAAACCATAAAAAAGCCACGGCAATACAAAAACAAATATTCCCGACAATCTTGCAGTCCAGTGCGGCCAGGACATAATGCCTGCGGCCGCTACGAGTAAGAAGAAGGGATAGATATGTAAAAACTGCCGCGGCATTACACTTATCCGGAAAACATAAACACAGAATATGTAGCAACAAATCGGCACCACGATAAGGATTAAAAGAAGCAACGCTTGTCTTTTTTTCTTTTGAAAATGAATGAGCCAAACCAAACTCAAAACAAAAATAAAAATACCCAACGGTAGTGGCCCCGCAACCCCGCCAAAGTGGTCTCTGAGAGCTTCCCAAATTTCATGACCCTGCAAACCCCAATGTCCGGTCCTAAAATTCGCCTTGCGATTAAAAGCAACCACTAATCGGGAAACCGACGGTGCCACCATCATGGAAAAAAGACCGAGTGATAATAAAAGACGTTTGATCAAATCAGCGCGCCGGCCATAGTACAGAAAAAACCAGCATAATTGCGCCGCCAGAATAAACACGCTTGGATAAAACGAATAATATCCGAAAGCTGCAGCCACACCCCAAAAAAACCAATTACGGAAACCTGAACCTTGAGCGGCACGATACAAAAAGAAGGTGCTGGCCAATACGGAAAAAGCATAGAGAGGATAGTTCCTGGCCATGGTTGCATGGTGAATATGCCATAGCGAAATCGACAGAAAAAAACTTGCTAAAAGCGCTGTTTTTTTATCAAAGAGAAGTTTCCCGAGAAAAAAAAGCATCAGAATGGAGGCCAAATCAAAAAAGAGCGCCGGCAATCTTACCAAAAATTCACTGCGGCCAAAATATAACAGAGGATGTAAAAAATAATATTTCAGCGGCGCTTCTTCAGGGAGGATTTCATTTTTGATCTGGGAAAAAGGTGCGGCCGCATTGGCCATAAGATAACCTTCTCCGAATTCGAAACTTCCACGCGTCAAATTCTCCAGAGGGCAAACGCGTAAGATCAAACCTAGAAGTAAAACAGATCCCAAAATCCACATTGTTCTTCGAGCTTCTTGAGATTCGTTCTTGGTCATCACACGCCTGTTTTTTTAACTATTTTCAAAAAACTTCTACCTTCTTCTTAAAATAGATTCAAGGCATTCGCGATCGCATCCCATTTGAACATGGACATGCGTTTCAATTCAATTTGAGACGCACACCAGCAATCCCGGCATTTCAGCCCTAACAACAAAGAGTCAAAAGCTTTTTCAAAATCATCATCTTTTGTTTCCAATGCCGTTTGAATCCTGGCTGTCAGACTGCACAGACGTACTTCTCCATCCGGCTCAATGCGACAACCTAGAAGACCGTTCACGCATTGAACTTCCAAGGGAGCAGGCCACTGGCTGAGCAGAGTCAGCCCGCCGATTGAATTGAGAATGAAGGAATCTTTCTTTCTCTTTTCCGCTAGAAGGTAACTTAAAGCGGCTTGATATTTTTTTGGAGATGCCGCCACAGGATTAGGACGTGTACTCCCATAAAGTGTGCGTGTAGCTGGCTGGAACATAATCCTGACCCGCATCTGTCGTGCTGTCGCTAGAATATCTTTGAGATAATTAAGGTTGATTTCAGAAAGAACGGTACAGAAAGAAACCGGTATATGTTCCTTTTTAGCTGCCTCGACAGCTTGCATCAGCCCGGCATAAGAGCCAGCCCCTCGCAAACTATCATGAACGGGCTCCGGCCCGTCAAAACTCAACACGAGTGCTGATAAATTCCTGAGTTCATCTACTTTTTGAGCAAATAAAATTCCATTGGAATTAAGCTTAACGCATATTTCATTTTGTCGTGCAAAATCAATAACCTTTCCGATATCATCTCGTAATAAAGGCTCACCTCCGGTTAAGGATAGGAATCGACATCCTCTACCAGCCAAAGCTTTAATCATTTTACTTACATGAGAAAAGTCCAGTTCTGACCCAACACGAGATGGCATATCGCAATATTTGCAACGGCTATTGCACCGATAGGTTAAAGCCCAACTTGCAAAAAAAGGTGTCCTCTGGCGAAAAAATTTGGCCTGGAAAAGAGCTTTTAAAAATCCTGCCGCGTATCTAAGATTAGGATTCATGCTGTCTCTTGTTCCCCGAATTGCATGGCCAGAGGATATTTAAGATCCTTCGAAAAAATCGCAACTCTTATTGTTTTCTATATTAATCGAGATGTATGAGTAAAACTATGATTTGCTTTCATAAAATACAAAATTGGCCCACTATTTTGGAAGTAGCTCATTCTTGACCAAAAAATTATCGAGTTCTTCAGCCGCCATCCTATGGGCTATCTCATTAGGATGGTGATCTATTGGATTTGGCCACAGATCTTCCGCCCTATATTTTGAAAATGCCGGCAACAAATCCAGGAGCGGGATCCCTTCCTGTTTACAAAAAACAGCTATTTTTTGGTGGATCCCGGAAAAAGGATAATGTTTGAAATCGTAAAGCAAGGGAAATAGAACGATAACTAATCTACTGTTGTCGGCTTTAATGGATTGATTTAATTTTCTTAAAATTCCAAATTTCTTCTCAGCATTCTCTCCTTTAAACGCTTCAAGATATGCATTAAGCGTAACGGTATGAAGTCTTCGTTCATCTACAATATGGCATATCAAATTATAAAGGCTCGACTTTTTTCTCATTTCATTAAAAGTGCGGTTATTATTTACATCTACAAAATCTGAACCCACGATCAACTTGCGGGGCAAACCAAAATCATTGAGAACAAAACCGTATATGACGAGCGGATATTTTTTTTGGGAGGATTCATAACGATATACATCAAATATATCTTCGATGTCGTCGTTTGTTCGAGCGCAATTTTTGATTCCTATTTTACTGCCGTTTTTATTCAGCATGCTTTCTAATAATGTAAGATAGAGATCATTATATTTGACGCCTCTTCCGTAAGTGAATGAATCGCCCAAACCCAAAATAAGATCGTTTTTATCCGTTTTACTTTCAGTAATGACATCGGGAAGCCGGTAGCGTTCTTTACTTTTACGATAATACAGCCCATAAACAATACGGTCTCCTTCCCTCCTCACGGGCACGTGATATCCTCGCGGGTTTGTATAATACTCCGCGCTCCAGTTATTAAATTGATAGTAGGGAGGACCGAAAATCTTCAAAATTATTTCAACGGCCAAGAATAAAACGACCAGGGCTATAAAAATTGCCCCGATTTTAAAAATGAGAAGTTTGATCGGCTGAATTTTCATGTTTAAAACTCAACCTGCGAATGGATAAGATGATTTAAAGAACGCCCTTGTTTTAAAACGGCGTTTTCATTACGAACTTTTATCTGGTTTGCGCAATGGAACATTAATTGCCTGCTTGTTTAGATTTAATAAAATTCGCTCAATATCGATTGTCAGAAATCAGATGGAATTGATGCCCGTATAGGTGAAATTCTTCAAATCTTAAAATGAAAAAATAATTCGTTAAGTTGTTAACCACAACAGTGACTATTAATAAAGCGACAAAAACATATTTCAGATACTTTCTTGCCGGAAAGTTTATAAACAAAATGATCAACAATGGCAATAAAGCCGGCAAAGCATATTGGGTGGATGTTTTAGGAGAAAAAAAACAAAAAAAAGCGAAATAAACTCCCTCAAATCCAATCAAAATTTTAAATATTCTGGATAGTTTCGGTAAATTTCTCCAAATGCCTAAAATAGCCGCTGCAAAAAAAGAAGCTATAAGCATCCAGAATATCGCTCGTAAGAATATATTCGAATGTAAATCTGTGAATACTATGGAATTAATAAAAAAAGTTTTAAATGTTGTAACAAAATAAGCGGGATCCCATTTCAGATATTTTTCTAAGTACTGAAATGAAAAACACATCATTGCCCTTAATCCGAATTCGCTATTTGCAAGGATCGCATGAGATCTATAGTACAGATCATAAAAAATATAGACTGCGGTTGTTGCAAAGAAAGTAATCGAAAGCACGCTTAAGCCTTTTAAAATTACTGACTTAAAATTTTTATAGTTATAATAAAACAAAATCAAGATCGCAAAAAACATCCAGACCATTGCGGTCCATGCCAGGATGCAAAGGATAAGCAAAAAACCTAATATAAAAATATTCGGTTTTTCATAAGCGGTTTTGGCACAGTACCATATAAGAAGATTTTGAAATAAAACGGTAATGATATAAGTTTCAGTATTACTAGAAAAAATCCAAAAAGAAAAACAACTTCCGTAAAGAACTGTCAATAGTTTTGAGAAAATTCCCGCATTCTCTCTTCCAAAGATAAGCAGAAAGATCCGGTAAGCAACCACCAGGTTAATCAGCCCGATCAGAGCGAAAGGAAAGACTAGCGCTATGTCTTTTTGAAATGGAAAAACCGAAAATAATTGCAAACCTATACGATAAAGAGGCGTCGCTATAAAGGGGAAAATTGGATGTTTTTTAATATCCAGGAAATCCACTTGCGGGATGAGCGAGCTTTCCATAATGCTGATATATTCCAGGTCATCCCCCGCATAAATTTCTTTATTCTGAAAATGTTCGGGGATAGAAAAAGACGTTAAATAAAAAATAAAATAAGCGAACAACGCAACGGGAAAAAGCCCTTTTGCCGTTGTCAAAAAAAAAGCCTTAGACACTTGTGTCTCTCCGGGCGTTTTTGTTCATACATATTAGTGTTTTTAACACCCCCAAAAGATTTTTGAGATTATATGAGATATTGAAAGGCATGAAGCATTCGTTGGTGCAGAAGCACTTTTTTTGACTTATGGAATCTCTTATGCTTTGAGCTTGAGGCGACCGCCACACTTTATTCCAGTCATAATCCGCTTCCCGCAGATTCCCGAATTTTTCATGAATTTGTTCGCATGCGAAAATATCACCATTGGCTGATATAACTGCGTTAAGTACGCCCGCAAAACATTTCATCGGATATTTTTTTGTAAGGTAAATTTCTTTTAATTTCTCGGCCATTTTGGTTTTATAAGCCAAACGGAATTTTTGGAACAACCCTTTGGCTGAAGAAAAAAGCATTCTATTTGTCTGTTTAAGGACTGTTATATAATCATCGATGTTTATCATCTCGTTCAGCTCATTCGCCCTGTTAGGCCTCTCCAGAATCAACCCATATTGGTCGGGGTTGAGACCAATGATTACATCATCATATAAGTCCTTAATATGATTTGCGTTTTTTTCTGTATAAGTTGTTATTAGACCCAGATTAAAATTTTGATGCTTATGTTTTAGTTTTTTCAATTTAGCAAAAGCGGCACATGCATTGTCAAAAGAGCCTAACTTTTGACGTATTTCATCGTGGGTTTCAGCAGGTCCATCGATTGATATTTTTAATAAAATATTTGTTTGGGGGCAATCTTCTAAAATCTCATCCACTCTATTTGTCACAATGTCGAGCATGTATCCATTGGTCAATATTGTGATCATTAAAGGTCTTAGATTTGTATTAAGCGTCCTGACGATATCTACAATATCCTTTCTCAGGAATGGCTCCCCCCCTGTAATCGTGACATACTTTATTTTGGGCATCGTCTGTGCGATCTTATCGATTTCTCCCACTGTCAGCTCTTGATCTTCAGTAATGCTGTTTTTATCCACGAAACAATGGCTACAATCAAGGTTGCATCTATTCGTTACAAAAAAAGTCAATTGTTCTGGTAATAAAAGATTTTTTACAAAAAGTTTCAAAAAACTTTTAGTGTGGGCCGCAACAAAAGCAGCAACGTTTGATGATTCTTTAATTAATAATTCACACAAGCCTAAGAACATGCCAAAGCCTATGGCGTTCATCTGCGGTATCATTAGAAAAATATAGGCTACGCCCCTTATGTAATTCTTATTGCACGATGAATAAACCAGAAATTCCCTGTTAAGAAAAACCATAGCTAAAGCGGAGACCGTCGAAACAAATAAATAAAACGGGTTTAAAAACATTACCCCCAAGATAACGCCAAAACTAAAAATAAAAGAAAAAGGGAATGAATAAATAAAATTCTCGTTTACGGCGAAGAATTTTTTTTCCCGAATCAAGTCCCTCAAGGCCTTATTAGCTATGGCTACTTTTATCCCTTCTCTTCCCGCCCTAAATTCTCTTTTCAAGAGCGAAAACACACTGAATTTTTTATTGTGCGAAACCATTAAATCATCTGCAAAATAAATTTTATAATCATTCATAGCCAATCGGTAACCCAGGTCATTATCTTCCGCGCATGGCATACTGCGAAAACCATTCACCGCCCAGAATATATCTTTTTTTATAGCAACGAATGATGCGCCCAAAAAAGAGGTCCATCCCTTTAGCGTGGACAGGGTATAACTTGTCCAATAATTTTTGTACCGGCTGACAAAACTCTTACACAACTCTTCTTTAGCCCTATTGGCTACTACGGCATCTGGCTGCGGACGGATTTTACCTTCAAAAAAATAATTTCTTATGATCCTGCTGGTCTCAGGAGGGATGACAATATCCGCATCTAAAAAAACCAATATATCGCCGGCTGCAGCGCGAGCTCCGACATTCCTCGACAGACCGGGCCCTAGTTGAAAATCATTACGTATATATTTAATTTTCTCGTATTTTTCTAAATAGCACCCAATGACATCTTTTGGATTATCTTCAGAGTGATCATCCACCAAGATGATCTCCAACGCATCATCTTGATCCAAGATGGAGCTTATGGATTCCACTATTGTGTTTTTCGAATTGTAGAATGGAATGATGTATGAAAATGTACCGATCATCTTTTCGCTGTGCTCCTAAAAAGTTCCGACTTTCATTCCGGCAATCAAATGTATTTTGCTCTTATTCTTTTTTACCCGGTTTCATATCCAGTATTTCTTTTGCTCTACGTTCGTATTCAGCTGCTTTTTCGCCCTGGCCTAAAGATTGATATGCGACACTAAGCCAATGGTAAGCTTTTCCTTGTTCGGAAACAGGAAACCGCTTTAATACTTCTTGAAAAGCAGCTATAGCTTCCTGGTGCCTGCCCAGAGAAAGATAGCATCTTCCCAAATGTGTATAAAAATACCATTTGATCTCTTTAGAATCCGGTTCCATTGTCAACGCTCTTTCCAAATAGGGAAGACTCTTATTGTATTCTTTGTAGCACTTATAGGTAATACCCATGTCAAATTGGTTGACCGGATTGGGGCCTTGTAATTCGATCGCCTTTTCATATGCCGCGACAGCTTCTTTTTCCTTTGTTCCATCGTGTCTGTATGCGTCGCCTAATCTGCGCCAAGCATCCCCATCCTGCGGGTCCATTTCAATTCCCCTTAATGCATAAGGAAGCGCTTCCGCATATTTTTCTAATTTATTTAAAGCCGTAGTAATGTCTGTAACAATTTCCACATTGGAAGGATCCAACTCCTCTATTTTTTTAAGTGTGTCAAAAGCCTCTGCATATTTTTCATTTTCTACATATTCGTGTCCCAATTTTGCGAGCTCTTTGATTTTAGCTTGATTTATATCGGGTATGCCATTGACGGTTTTGATTTTATCAAGAGCATACGTTGATTCGATTTTGATTTTTTTATCAGTGACCTCTGTCACCTTCGCTTCTATAGACTTACCTGCCTTTTTTTTCAAGATTATCTCCGCTGCGAAAACCTGCAACGGCAAAGAGAGCGCGTACAATGCCATCGTACTAACAACCAAAAGGTAAAGCATCTTTTTCATAGTCTTCTCCTTTTATCAGTTGCGCCTTATACGCTTCATGCGCAAGCTTGTTTCAAACTATGCTTCTTCTTGAATAGACGGCGAGTTGAGAATGCTGGTTTTATGATGAATAGACAAAATAAGCAATTTTGTTTTTTTTAAAAAATTTCATGGCCTTATTTATTCGTTGCTTGATTACATCCTGCGAAATTTCCTGTTTTATAAGATTTATATTACCTAGACCGGGACTTCTGCAATATCCGGAAATAAAGACCAGTTTAAAGCCGATCTCTTTAACACAGGAAAGCGTCTCTTCAAATTCCGGCTCTGTTTCGGAGGGAAAACCTATGATGATTTGTGTGTGCAATTTAATGGGAGAATAGATGCCCTTGATTTTTAATAAGCTTTTTTTTATCTGCTCACTTGTGTGGCCGCGTTTCATGAGGCTGAGGATCCTGCTATGCCCTGATTGGATCGCACAGCGGATAAGTTTAATTTTACCCGACGTTAAGATCGGGAGAAGATCATCAAGATATTTTATGATCCACCGCGGATGACAATTTTCAAGCTCAACGCCATAATTCCCCTCGGTCGCGACGATCTGTTTCAAAAGATCCGGTAGCGTCAGATTTATATCTAGCCCATAGGCCCCCAAATTGTCGGCACTAAAAAGGATGTTCGTATAGCCGCGCCTTAATCCTTCTTTGAATTCCCTGATACAATCATCCAAAGGCTTGCTTCTTAATTCCCCCACCGCCTTCCATACGGAACAATAGGTGCAGTGCTCTCTGATGCACCCCCAAGCCGCCCTGATAAACCAATATTTTTTAGAGCTCTTCCGTTTGAGATAATCCACCACCGGTTTTATAAAACTGAAATCCCATCTCAGAGAACCTAAAAAAAGTCTTAGAAGCTGCAGTTTGTTTCTGGGGTAGGGCTGGTTTGTATCTGGAATTTCTCTAAATTTCTCAAGAAAGTGCGGAAACAGCTGGTCGATTTGATCAATATCAGAGGTAGTAATTGTCGGCCCCTGGAAAAACCCCTCCAATCTCTTTTTATTTATCGCCTTTAAACATCCCCCTACGATCAGTTTGGCTTTATATTTGTTTAACTCTTTAATTCTCTTAACCGCAATATCCTCATCGTTTTTCTTGCAAGCGCAGGTAATAAATAAAATGTAATCCGAGTTTTTTGGATTTTTCGAAACTAAAACTCCGTTTTTAAAAAAATAATCTGCTAATCTCCTGGCGTCTAGCGCACGCTGTGGACAGCCCATATATTCTATATAAATTTTTTCGTGCATAGGAATTCCGTTGGAAACCATTTTCCAAGAACCGGTTAACATCATTAGCCGCCTAAAAATCGCAGGGTTTAAGTTGCGGTTTCAAAAGAACGTATTTGCCGTCTGCTTAAATATTTTATAATTAAAATAAAGCCTTCCCGTCGCCGGGAGGTACTTTTACGTTCATGATTCGTGCCACCGTGGGAAAGATATCGACATGAAATACGGGACGCCTTACAGTCACACCCTTTTCGACTCCCGGCCCAAACACGTAGAGCCAAGTATGAGAAGGATCATCATAAGGGTTGTTATTGTGGGACCGATAGTAACCATCTCTTGCGATATTGG
>Ga0247842_10008214_pt1 | contig 11021 bp, 12 predicted proteins | sample LaCruzMarch2015__3_FD_192411 | JGI IMG/M metagenome (GOLD analysis project Ga0247842, IMG submission 192411) | Freshwater microbial communities from meromictic Lake La Cruz, Castile-La Mancha, Spain - LaCruzMarch2015_19m | ecosystem: Environmental > Aquatic > Freshwater > Lake | place: Spain...
GGGGCAACGGCCCTGCCGGCCCGCAGACGCAGAGTATCCGGCTCTATGCGGGCAGCGCCCCCTCCACCGTCCCTCCGGAACAAAACCAAACGGAATCACTGAGCGGACTTGAGAACGTGCGCATTGAAAATCACGGCAGCGGCACGTACGCGTTTTCGATCGACTCTTCCGCGCTCTCCCTGCAAAATCGTGTGATTCTGCTCTACTGGGATTTCGGTGACGGACGCCAGAGCATGCTCGATCGCCCCGAACATACGTACGCACAAAACGGTCAGTATACGGTGAACCTGCAGGTGCGCGATCTGAACACGACGGAAGAAATACTTCATGTCACCGGCATCCTGCCCGTGAATACCATTCTGCAGCCGACACAGCCCTCCAGCGCACAGTCGAGTTCTGAAGCAGTGTCTTCTGCCGGCGCTTCACCTGTAACGACGCCTTCACGTTTCAACCTCCGCTCCATTCTGACGATCGTCGGGGGCTTGCTGCTCGCCGTCCTCGCGGGATTCGCCGTGGTAACAATGGTCGGCAAGGTCGTACAGCAGCGCCTCGACCGGGAGCCTCCCAAGTCCGCTAGCGGCAAACCGGCAAAAAAATCCCCTTCTCCTGCAGGACTTCCCTCTCTCGATCAGCCGGCGCCACTGTCGATCACGAACGACGCGGCACCGCCGATGTCTGTGATCGATGTGACACCGACAACCGACACTCAAGAGAGGCAGGAATCATCCGCCGAGGAATCGGACACAGCGCAAGACGCCACGGAAATAGAATCTTCCAAATTGAATGAGCTCACATTCAAGGAGGAAGAAGCACCGAGCTGGCTCAAGCAGGGTCACGAGGAAGCCGAGAAACTCGGCCACACCGTTTTGACCGCCCTCCCCGAATCAGAGCAACCCAAAAAGGAATCGGAGGTCCCCGCACCATCGACAGAAAAGAGAGACCGTCCGCTGCCTCCGTGGCTGCAACCGGAAGCGCCAGCCATCGTTGAAACGACTCCCCCGCCTGCTCCGGTCCCGCCTCCTGTTGCCATTCCCGAGCCCGAACCGGCCCCGGTAGCTGAACCTGTGGCCGTCCCGTCCCCTCCCGAGCCTGCTCCGGCACCAGCTCCTGCACCCATTGAGCCGCCTCCCGCGGTGACGCCACCCGCCCCTCCGGTCGTCTCCCCTGCACCGGCCACTCCCGCCTCTGCTCCCAAGCCGAAAGCTCCGACCCCGCCGCCATCCGCTCCGAAATCTTCTGCCGCTCTCACTCCCCCCGCTCCTCCGGCTGAAGAGAAACAGGAACTGTCGGAAGCCGAACGCGAACGGCGCCGCAAGAAGCGAGCACGCTACCGTCAAAACAAAAAGAAGCGCGAAGAAGTATCTGAAGAGAATGAAACCCCGCAGGAACCGTCCTCTGCAACGAAACTTGAACCGGAACAGAACACTCCGGTGAAAGAACCTGCCAAAAACGCACCGGTGAAGAAGCAGGAACCTCCCTTGGTAGCGGCGCCCGAAACCGCGTCCTCCAAGAAAGAGGAGGAAACGGACGAACCCATCGCGATCATCCGCGCGGACAACATCTCGCAGAACAAGAAGGATCAAAAGAAGTCATAAGACGCTGGAAAGCGGTACCGGTTCACACTAGGATACACATACGTGGCGGGCGTAGCTCAGTTGGTTAGAGCGCCAGGTTGTGGCCCTGGAGGTCGTGGGTTCGACACCCATCGCTCGCCCCACTTCGTACAATCGGGCTCTTTCACCTTCTCTCGGAAGGGAGAAGGCAGCTCCCAGACTAGCTTTCCGTCCATCACACGGTAGTTCGAGCCTAGGGCTTTCAGGATCGCCTCCCGTAGATCGGGGGACCCGTATCGGATGGCTTCCGAAGCCAGCTTTGCCAGTTCGAAGCTCTGGATCACGTGATCTATCCACTCGTTGCCCTCACAGTGCAGCTTCTGGATGGCCCGCTGAAGCTCATCCTTGCGCATCTTGAGCGTGGCCATCTTCATGTCCACGGCATCCAGCACGCCCTGCCTCTCGGCTTCCCCGCGCTGGCAGAAGAGGTTGCCGATCTCGGCTTGGATGAGGGCGTACTCCTTCTCCAATATCGCACGCTCCTTGATCTCGCGCTTGAGCTCCCGCTCGTGGACCTCTTGCATATCCTTCCGCAGGAGTGCCTCCGCCCCGTTCTCAAGCTCCAGAAGACACAGACGCTCCTCCAGCTGCGGCATGAGTTTCTTCTGGTTGATACAGACCCCGCACTTCGTCACCTTGTTCTTGCAGTCCCCCATGATGTACCGCCCTTTCTTGGCCTGGTAGAAGACGATGCTGCGCCCGCACTTGCCGCACCGGAGGACCCCTCGCATGATGAAAAGCTCTCTCAGCTTGTCCTTCTTCGTCCGAGGGGACCCCTTGAAACGCTCGGAGATTCGCAGATTGGCTCGTTGCCAGATGTCGTGATCGACCAGCGGCTCGTGCAGTCCCTTGATCTCTTCGCCTTTGTATCGGATGAACCCTCTGTAGAAGGGATTTTTGATCATGTTGGCGATGCTGTTCCTGCTCACGGGTCCAGGCTTGCGCTTGGGGCTCCCACGCTTGGTCAGCCCGTGCTTTCTGGCTGCCGCCGTGAGGTCCTCCAGCGAGTAGGCGCCGGTCGCCGCGAGTGCGAAGAGGTGCTGAACGATTGGTGCTCTCTCTGGATCGATCTCCACCCATCGCCTGCCTTCCAGATCGCCCTTGTTCTCGTACCCGAGGGGCGCGAGGCCGATCATCTCTCCCTTCCTCGCTTTCTTCTCCAGTGCATTCTTCACTTTCCATCCGGTGTCGGCACTCGACTTCCAGCTCATGCCGCTCTCAACCATCAGCATGAAAATCTGCGTGGTGTCCGCACGGCTGTAGCGGTTGCCGCTCACGGTCATGATCTCGGGAATGACGCCGTCCGCGAGCAGCTGCATCAGCGTCCCTGCATCGGCGGGATTGCGGCTCAGGCGCGTTGGGTCGTACACAATGATCCGTGCCACGGCCCCTTGGGAGGCCATGGTGAGGATCTCTTGGAAGACAGGGCGATTATTGGGGATGTAGGCGCTCCTTGCCTCCTGCATGATCCTGAGAGGACGCCTGCGTTCATCCGCAGGAAGGGCGTGGTATGCCTTCTCGATGTCCTGAATCTGGTCGGGAATGGAGCGCAACTGCTTGTCGCGCTCGTCGGTGGACTTTCGTGCGTAGCCGATGATGAAGTGCTCTTTGGTTTTGTTCTTGCCGTTCACAGTCGAAGTCCTAGTCATTGTCGGAGGGGGAATAGTGAAGTAAGGAAGCAATGCCCACAAGGGGCGCCATCGCTTCCCACTCCGACTGAACGGGGTGGTATGGCGCCCCTTGTGGGCACGTCAACTCGTGTCCAGTCGATGAAGTGGGAAGCACCGCGTAGCATACAACTCCGGCGGCATCGTACGCGAGAGATAATCGGTGAGCGTCTGGAACTCGGCCTCATGCCCAGCGTAAGGCGGCTTGGGCTTGGCGATGAACTCCGGAACCAGAAACTCATGACAGTGAAGAGCCTGAATGATCCTGCGCAGCGGAAGGATGGGCAGAGGAGCCTCGTACTCGGGCATGATGAGCTCGATCTTCAGGTACTTGTCCGCGTCGAACTTGTACGCGTGGATCAGGACCGGTGTGTCCTCCCAGAGGACCCCGCGACTGGCGATATGAACCTGCGAGGAGTGCTGCTCGACTCGATCCTCCACCTCCTTGCGTAGCTTCTCCCAGGGAGACCCGCTCACGCTCCAGTAGGGCGACTCCTCCCAGCCCGGCAACGCGGCCACCGCCTCATGCAGATGCCCCGCCAGCTTGGACCCGCTCAGGTACATCCGGTACACCTGCAGCTCCTTCCCCTTCGTGTGGATGGCTGAGGTTCCGTCATGCTTCTTGCAGAAACAATACATGCCATCGACGTCGGCAAGGTAGCGGCTAAGCAAGCCCGCAAGGTTTCGGAGGCCTGTGGCATCATTGGCGTCCCAAGCTGAGTGCATGCCCGGCACGCTATGTCGAAGGCCTTTTGCCCTGGTAGGGCAAAGGTTCCTATAAAGAGCGCGTCACATGTTCATCTGCAAGCTTCAAAATCCTGCCCACCGAGAGACTCTCAATCTCGGCCCAGCGATTGAGACTCCTTATCAGTTCGCGGATCTTCTCTCGATCTAATCCCGACCACAATGGTCGAGACTGGAGCATGTGATCTCGTAACTCTCTCCAATGGACTTTGCCCGATGTCGGGCAAAGAGTGTAGAAGGAGTCGCACAGAGACCCGAAATCACTCTCACGACTGAGGGGAAACCTTTTCCTGTTGAAGGAGTATGTTCTGGTAGCAGCATCATAAGTCGGGGGCTTCCTTTTGTTCTTGGAGCTACGCATGGAAAGCACACGTACTCTGTCTATGAGGCGTATTGTCCTCTTCACAAGACCATCGATATTCGGGAACGGAGCGATCGAGGAGAGAGACCCATCATTCTTCACCATCCTGAATATCATCGCTTCACCCGGCTTCGCCGTGTGAATGTCGGCACTGAGTGTCGAGCGCAACTCCTCGTATTCACGAAAGATGTCCTGGGGCGCGTTGCTGGCTAGAAGGAAGCTTTCCGTCTCTGCCAAGAACTGCATCAGGTCATAAGGCATGTATCCTTCCCAGAACAGCGGCCCGGAGGATGCTACTGGAAAGACCTTACGACGAATCTGCGGCTTGCTTGGTACGACTGGCCTATCTGAAGGGCTTGCGTTCATCGGAGGGGGAAGCTGGCATCATTGTATGACCGCTTCCTGCCCTGTGCCACGCCTGTTCTAGTGAAACATCATCCTTGTCACTACAGGCAATAGCCCAACAAGGAAAATGCCGAAGAAGCACCCGAGATCGAATCTATGCTCCGGAGCAAAGGCACTCAGCTTCTCCAGGGCATACAGGTCGGCGACAGCACACAGCATACCGAACGACAGCGAGAGCATGCCTGCTTCGTTGACCCCACTACGCAGGAAGAGCAGGACGCAGATCGTCTGTACCCACCAGAGAACAAGCCAGATGACAAAATCCTCATGCTTCATGGGCCGCTTCATGGGCATTGACTATGGAAGGAAATAGCTTGGAGCGTAGCAGCCCCGCTCTCCACCGTGACTGCACGTGTAGACGCGCATTCCTGCCATCCATGTATCGGCTCTGCATAAAGGCTTCCTGGGCTTCCTGGAGGCGTCCTAGTGCTTCATAGGCGGACCCGATTAGGTAAGCTGCCTCCGGGTCCTCCAGCCGCTCTGAGGGCAGTTGCTGAAGCATCTCAAGAGCATACTGCGGGGACCCGCTTTTAAGCGCATGTCCAGCCCAGCGGAGTAGGTCAGCCTCTGGCATGCATAATCAGCGGTAGGTCTTCTTCACATTCTTAGTGGCCTTCTCTTGAGACCCCTTCCAGAACTCATCCCAATGTTCAACGACAAACATGCAGCTGAGGTTCAGGTTCTGCTCTTTCGGGAAGAGGTAGGGACCGTTCTCAAGACACCACGCGCTTCTCTGTGCCACTGGTACCTTCGCGATCTCGTCGTACAGCTGACGTAGAGCTGCATCCGCCTGCTCCGCTGTCGTGTAAGCGTAATCCTTGCAGACGCTTTCGCGCTGCTCCCGCGTTGTCTGCGATCCGAACTCCCGTTGCGCCGTCTCGATGCAGAGCCGGTACCTCTCATCAGGGGTGCGGCTGGCGTCTCCGGGGAGGGGAAGGAGAGGCGAGAGCTTCTGGACGAATGCAGTTGTGGCCTGTACGTCCTGCGCGGTCCCGTTCGTTCCTGCGTCCGTCCTCATGAACCCGTTGGCTATGATGCCGCCGAGAAGAACGAGCATCGGGACCCCCCAGAGCACGGACAGGACCACTCTGTATATTTGCTGCTTCCTTGTGAACCTCAAGGGCTCCATGTTCGTGTGGGAATCCCGATCATGCCAACCTCGTCCATTCTTCCAGAGCCCGAAAAGTATGAGCGGCCAGAATAGCGGCATGAGCTTCATGACCGATCGGAGGATGGAATACCAGATCCCGGGTGGCCTGCCGCTGCCGTCGTCACGGACGACTCGCAAGCCCACGAGCAGCTTGCCCAGCGTCATGCCCCATTGGTTCACGGCTCCCGCCTCGTAGAGCAGGTATCCAACGGCGGGGAAGTACACCCCGAGGGGCAGGCCGATCGTCGCGTCGATCAGGAAGGCAAGGAAGCGTCTCCAGAAGTAGGTCTGTTTGCCTGAAGTGGACATAGGTGAATAGAGAAAAGGAAGGGGCGCCCAGCTCGGCTGACCCAACGTTATCGAGGAGGTTGCCCTCCGAGGACAGTGCGTTGACCGAGGCAAGACGCCCCTTTCTGCACTGTCCGTTCCAATGGTATGCGGGTACTGAAAGCCCGCTCGATAAGTTGGGTCAGAAGCATTGTACGCTCACCAACCACTCAATCCACTCCGATATATTCATCAAGTGTTCTGCGTCTCAATGCCCAGCTTCCAATCGGGCGTCCATCCCATCTCCCGCCACTGCCGATCCAGGGCCGGTGGGGGGACCCCATTCGCGGGCATGGATGGAGGCGAGAGCATGAACACCGTTCTCCTCTGGGGGTCCCTGCCGCGGTCACAGGTCGTCTCCTGCTCCTCAGGGAACAACCTGAGGAGGCGTGATACGAGTGCGATGCTCTTCAGGGCAAGATCCGGATCGGTCCTCTGTTCACAGAGCTCCTTGAGCTGGAGCATGAGCCAGTTGCGATTCATCGCACCGGCGTCCAGGAGCTCCGTCAGGTGCCTCTGCACCTCAGGTTTCCTCAGGTACTCGGACCCCATGCTCTCAGCGGTCCGCTGTGTGTTCCTCCCGCCCTTGCTCCCCAGCCGGAATGTGCGGCGGGCCGCCTCCGTGGCGTTACCCTTGGCCGCGATGAGGGCCTGGGCGAAGAGACTGTTCTTACTGGGCTGTGAAGGACTCTTGGTCATGGACCCATTATAGACGGCCTGAGTGTCCGGTCACCTGTATGTCTCTTCGATCTGAATCCTACAGATCGTCCAGGACCGCTTGCAGCATGAGATCGAAGAATGCCATCTTCCCCGATCTGATCTCCTCCTCTTTCTCGGGCATTTCGACGATGTCGCCGGTGTTGATGTCGATGAGGACATCATTCTTGGCAAACCAAACGTCGATCCTGCGTATGTACTCCCTCACTGCCATCAGCAAATCAGGACGCACCTCGTATGAGGTATCAACCAAGAAGTGCGGGAGTCTGTGAGCAATGTCTTTCCTGTGCTGATGAATCTCATCGAGGCTGGGGAGATCACCTTCAGACAGAGCACCGTGATCGATCAGCCAGTAACAGCACCTGTAAAAATCACTCAGATACTTCTTGTGCGTGAAGCTCCTTTCGGCACACATCTTTCGGTACTGCTCATCCCATTCCTTGCGATCATTCTTGTAGCATAGGAAACCCTTCACTCCTTCAGTGATGCTGAATTGCAGCAGCTCGTAGGCCGCAAGGAATAATGCGGCCCGAATGAGATTCTTCCGTATGTTCTCAGTGGATAGCTTGGCCGGATCGAATCGCTTGCTTGGCATGGACACTGAAGATAGCACGACGGGGACCCGTTCTGCCTCTTATTCCTCATCATCGAGGAACGCGATGGAGCGCAGCGGTAGGAGGTGCTTCGCCTCCTCGTCGATCTTCTCGTAGTACTTCTGCCAGAGCGAGATCAGATTGCTGAGGTCGATGGCCTCGATGTGGACCGGAGACTTCTGAATCTCCACAAGCGCGTCAGTAGTAAAACCTCCGGAGGAAACGATCAGTCCCACCTCGCCTTCTTTGCGGATCACGCCTAGCAGCTCACGCACAGTCTGCGGACCGCACTTCTCCTGCCGGTGCTTGACCTGCACCTTGATACGCGGAGGTGCGGCTCCGAGCGGGTCCTTGTAGGCAACGATGTCCACGCCGCCGTCTTTGCCCTTGGGGGCCACAAAGGGAATGTGGAAACCCATGGCACGCAGAAGAGCGGCCACGAGGTCTTGAAAGTCGTAGGGATTGAGATTGCGAACGTACTCCTCGATACCCGCCGTAGCGTTCGACTCGGACTGCTCCAGCGTGATGGAATGCGTCGTACTCTCTGTGGGTTCCTCTGTCTCCTCGGGCTCCTGTTCCTTTGGATGCGCTTTCCTCCATTCGTCGTAGGCGACCTTGGCCTTTATGAAGAGATCGGCGGGAGCGAGCTTGGCAGCCTCCTCCCCCTCCGGCGTGATGATCCAGTAGCCTTTCTGCTTTCGGAGCCAGCCAGCCTTCTTCAGATTGATCGAGTAGAAGTGCAGGACGGATTCCCACCGCACGTAGCCGCTCTTCTCGTATCGCGCCAGTTCGTGCTCGTTGAGCTTCAGCTGCCCGCTCAAGCGACCCATTACCTCCTTCGAAGGCAAGGACCCGCCGTGCTCCTTGAGAGTGAGCATGGCCTGTTTCATGTACTCACCGATGCGTTCGTGGGAGATGGTACTCATGGAGAGAGCGTAGCGAGAATCACACCGCTTTGCAGCATTCAGTTTCCGCAATAGTATGGTGCAGAACCAGATGCGATATGCCGCGAAAGCCGAATGGCACCATTATGCTCTTGGCACCGGATCACGTGGGAATAGCACGGAAAGTGATCGATCTTAAAGTAATGCAGCGCTTCCCGATCTTGGATCTGGGTCGGCAATCATGGATGACCAATGTTGATGGGACGCTGACTGACACCAGCCGCTATGAACACCTCTCCATTCCACCAGATTTGAGAGTTCACCTCACAGGAGCAAGGACCGGTGACAGGAAAGACCGTCTCTTCCTCATCGAGCAACCACAAGCACTGCAGGATGGCAGTCTCTCGGGTCCATTGCTGCACCTACTGACGTTCGTCAGCGCTCCGGTCACTACCTATCCGGAACCGAGAAATAGTAGCCAGTCCAACCGGACGTGGCATCAGGCGGCCATCATCATGCTTCCCGCTGATCGGGAGTACTCAGCCAAGAGAACAAGGATGTTCCTTGATCTCTTTGTGCACCAGCAACCGTATGCACCGTCCTTCGCTCTCCACATGCCTATGGCGCAAGCGGAAATGCGACTCCCATTCGGGGAACGGTGCATCCTGGGACCACACTGGTTCCAAGACCTTGTGCGAGGATCGGACATGACGACGCGCTACTTCTTCACGCTGCGCTTTGGGTATTGTGAGATGGCCGTGGACGAGGCTTGTTATATCCACTGCCCGCCGTTGGCAAGATACACCAAGGTAGAACCCGCATGAGGCAGTGATGCTGTTTGAAACAAGACGCACGCTTCGCCGCCCTTCGGCGGCTTAAGCGTGGGCCGCGACGCATCGGCGGCCAGCGCACCAGATGATGACATGGACCCATAAGCGCACCATGACTCCGTTGGAGCCATCAAGACCGGACCGGTTCACTCAAATCGCTCAGGCAATTGCCCGGAGCAGGGCAAACGCACCCTGCAGCTGTCTGAACGTCTCGGTAATCTCGGTTCGCGCGTCATACCAAAGCTCGCCCCACTGGTGAATTCGCACTGAGTCCGAGCACAGCATGCGAAGGACAAAGCCGAAGATCCTGCCTGCCCAGCCGTAGCCTCGCGAATGCGGGGCGAAGGTGGGTGCCCTCCGTAGACCCGCGAAGCGGGCGAAGGAGGGCCGGCAGGTCGATACGAGAGAAACACTTCTGACGGAAACAGCCGACCGGTGGTACCCTCAAACCCGTGAAACCGCACTACGGCGAATTGGCATTCATCCTTTCGATCGGCGCCCTGCAGCCGGCATGCGAGATGCTCTGGGGAACGCAAATGGCCACGTATTACAATGTCGTCGCTGCAATCATCGTCATCGGCTACATCGTCTTTCGTGTCGCACGGTCGGGCATGCGGCTCTTCCGTGACTGGGGACTCAATTTCAATAATTTTTGGCAGTGTCTTCCGCCGTACCTGCTCTTCACCTTCATCGCAGCAATTCTCCTCTCCGGATACGGATGGACCCGGGGGAACACGCTCCCCGTGGAATTCTGGTACGTACTTGCGCTCTACCCGCTCTGGGGAGCGGCACAGCAATTCGTGCTGCAGAATTTCATTACCGCAAACCTCGTGTATGCGGTGCCGTCACTGACGATCCGTTCACTGATCACCGCCACCCTCTTCGCCTGTGCGCATCTTCCTTCCGTGGAGCTGGCCGTACTCACGTTCATTGCGGGGTTTTGCTTCACGTACCTCTACCATTTCTACCGGAACCTTTTCGCCCTCGGTATCGCACACGGCATCCTCGGGGCCCTCGTCTTCCACCTCATTTTGGGGCAGAACCAATGGGAAATTCTTGTGAGGTATTTTTCGTAACGCAGGCGGAAACCGGCTCTGTGGCAGAATGAATGCATGGAATGCCCAAAGAATCATGGATCCGGAATTTGTTTGACACAAGCCAAACTCGTCTTACACTTGCACCGTGAATTTGCGGACTTCCGCCTTCGGCACCTGTGGTGAGCATAGCCGAACCATGATGCACATGATGATGCACCCGCTGCGAGGGCGTAGGTTGGCGTAAATGATTCCCCAACTTGCGAATAAGCCCTCGCCACCCGCGAGGGTTTTTTCTTTCTTATTTTCTTCCCCCTTTATTCCATGGTAGTTCTTCTCCCCGTTGAAGCCCCGGATGGCACTCCTGTCTTCGTGAACCCCGTCGAGGGCCCGCGAACTCCAGAGCAACTCGCCCAGCAGGCCGAAGACGCACGTAATGCCCGCGTGATCGTCAACAACAGGACAGGTGAAGTCCGACGTCAATGCGACGGCATCATACTGCCGCGTTCCACATCAGCAGCCCAAAACACGCGGGAATAAGATTCCTTCGCCCAGCGCTCTGTAGCTGGGATACGTGACGAGTAGGGTCACGGCATGCCGTGACCCTACGCTACGGCGGAACCGGCTCCTCTCGTCTTCATCCTCAAAGACTTCTCAGACGTCCTTAATCCTGATAAGCTCCCACAACGAACTATG
>Ga0247842_10008217_pt1 | contig 11020 bp, 6 predicted proteins | sample LaCruzMarch2015__3_FD_192411 | JGI IMG/M metagenome (GOLD analysis project Ga0247842, IMG submission 192411) | Freshwater microbial communities from meromictic Lake La Cruz, Castile-La Mancha, Spain - LaCruzMarch2015_19m | ecosystem: Environmental > Aquatic > Freshwater > Lake | place: Spain...
CAAAGGTATTCTCGGTACCCTTGGTGCTGGCTACTTCGCGATGATCAAGGTTTTTACCTCCTACGGGGCTTTTTCTGATCTCGGCACTCGTGATGCCATGCTCCGCGAAGTGGCTCAAGCGGTCGGGGCGGGCGATCAAAAAAAAGCCGAGCGGATACGTGACACGATCTTTACTTTCACGCTTCTTTCCTCACTGGCGGTTATCGTGGTTTTTGCGATCATTTCAATGTTTTTTGTCAAAGATCCGCTGATGAAAAACGGCGTACTTCTAGCCGGTTTTTTAGTGCTGGTAACGCAAATCTACAATTTCTCGATCACGTTTATGCGTATCCTGAAGAAGGTCTCATATCTGAGTCTGACCATTGTTGCAAACATTCTTGGCGTTGCTCTTTTTTCGATCGCCGGCGCCTATTTCTTTGGCGTGCTTGGTCTAGTCATCGGTCTCATTGTCACGACCTTTTTTTCCGCTTTTTTTGCTTATTGGCTTAGCGATATGCAGTTACGTTTTCGCTGGGACACCGGGGAACTCTGGCGGTTGATCCGCATCGGCTTTCCTCTGGTCCTGGCCGGCTATGCGCTTGATACATTTCTCATTGTGGACACGATCATGATCGGGAAAATGATTGGCTACAACCAGCTTGGGTTCTACACGATCGCCTTAATGTCGATCCAGCAGATCAATTCCCTCGGACGTTTCTCCCAGATCATCCTGTTGCCGCACATTCAGGAGAAGTACGGAAAAACTCAGAGTCTTGCGGACGCAAAATCCTTGTTCGTTAAAAGCACCACGACCTTGGTTTATTTTTTGCCGGTGATTATCGCGCTTGTTTTTTTTGGAGTCCCGGTGATCGTTCATTATTTTCTTCCAAAATTCAATCCCGGCCTTGTCGCGATGCGCATTTTGGTAACAGCTTATTACTTTGTCGCCGTTAACGAAATGTCCAGCACCATTCTTTTCACGATCAATAAACAAGCAAGGCAGATCCCTATTCTTGCCGTCATGATTATCATCGCGATCGGTCTCAACTATCTTTTTATTAAAACAAAGGGAGGCATCGAAGGTGTCGCTCTCGCCACTACGATCGCCTATTTTTTCTATTTTGCTTTCTTTTTCTATTATGCATTCAAGCACTTGATGGAAAAACCGGAGTTGCGCCGGAGCATTCTGGCTGTGATCGGCATTTTTTTGTATATGGCTTTGTTGCTTCATGGAACCGAAGCGTTGTGCCATCTTACCAATCCGCTTATCGATTGCGTTGTCAAATATCTGATATTCCTTTTGCTTTTTTCTCCGGTCCTCGTTTTCTTCGAAAAAAAGGAAGGCGTTTTCAAAACAATTGTTTCGATTTTTCGTGATAAATGGAAAGGAGTATTCCGTGCGACAGCATCCTAGAACACCCAAAAATATTCGAGGTCCGGCATTATGGAAACGTGCCAAGCAGATCATTCCGGGCGGCAATCAACTCTTATCAAAGCGCGCTGAAATGTTCCTTCCTGAATTCTGGCCTGCTTATTATCAAAAGTCTCAAGGGATCAACGTATGGGATCTTAACGGCAACCGCTACACCGATATAAGTATCATGGGCATCGGAAGTTGCGTGCTGGGCTATGCAAATCCGCAAGTCAATGCTGCTGTTAAAAAAGCGATCGACCGGGGAAGCATGAGCACCTTGAATTGCCCCGAAGAGGTTGAGCTCGCAGAAAAATTGATCGCCTTGCATCCTTGGGCAGGAATGGTACGGTTTGCACGAACCGGAGGGGAGGCATGTTCGATCGCGGTGAGAATCGCCCGGGCTTTTTCAGGAAAAGACGCAGTCCTCTTTTGCGGTTACCACGGCTGGTCGGATTGGTACCTTGCCTCGAACTTGTCCGAATCCAAAAATCTGGACGGACAATTATTGCCGGGGTTGGCGCCCAAAGGAGTTCCTAAAGCCCTGGCGCAGACCGCGATTCCATTTCATTATGGCGCCCTCAGTGAACTTAAAGCTAAAGTGGCCGCTCGGAAGGGCAAAATCGGAACAATCATTATGGAAGTGCAGCGCCACAAATCCGTGGATGTCGAATTTCTGAAGGCTGTCAGAGCCATTGCAACCAAGATAAAAGCCGTGCTCATTTTTGACGAAGTAACTTCCGGTTTTCGCATGTGCTGCGGGGGCGCCCATATGCTCTATGGCGTTGAACCGGATATCGTTGTTCTTGGAAAAGCTCTTGGAAATGGCTATCCCATCGCATCCGTGGTAGGAAGAAAAAACGTGATGCAGGCCGCACAGGGGACTTTCATCAGCAGCACTTATTGGACCGAGAGGATCGGATTTACGGCCGCACTCGAACTGATCCGTCAATTTAAAAAAAGGCGCGTGCCGAAACATCTGGAACGGATCGGTGCGGAATTGATAACAGGCCTGCGTTCGATTTTTGCATTGCATGATCTCAAGATTGAGGTCGAAGGGGCATATGCAAATCCCATTCTGGCGATCCATGAAAAAGATCCGCTTGTTGTAAAAACGGTTTTTACGCAGGAAATGCTCAAACGAGGTTTTTTGGCCTCGACCACGATCTATCTCAGCATGGCACATACCTCCCAAGTGATAAAACGCTACCTGGCACATGCAAGCGAAGTCTTCGCCTTGATCGCACGGGCAAAAAAAGAAAATAAATTAAGTCAACTTCTCAATGGCCCCGTTTGCCATTCGGGATTCCAGAGGCTCGCATAAAATGCTGGGACATTTTTTAAAGGGACAAAAGATCTCACGAATCGGCTTGGGTACGGCACAGTTTGGTATGGACTATGGCTATACCAAGAGAATGTCACAGCCTCAAGTCGATGAACTTTTGAATGGCTGCCGAAGATCGGGGGTCAATTTTCTGGATACGGCTAGGGAATATGGCGACAGCGAGGCCAAAATCGGCTCCTACCTAAAACGGCATCCCGGAGGGAATTGGGTTGTTGCAACAAAGATAAAAAGTATCCCGAAGGGTATTTGTTCGGATGAGGCCGCATTGGAGAAGCACATCTCAACATCAATTCGTACATCCGCCAGGTTTTTGGGACGTTCCATCCAGGGCCTACAGCTTCATAACGCAGAGCCGTATGTGGTCAAAAACCCGCGGCTTTGGAAGATCATTGAAAAACTTAAAAACCAAGGCATGTTTCAAGAATTCGGAGTTTCTTTTTATGACCCCGGTCTAGCTCTGTGGGTGTTGAAACAATACGCGACCGTCATCAGTTTTATTCAGGTGCCGTTTAATGTTTTTGACCAACGATTTTCCAAAATATTTAAAAAAGCGAAGCAAAGCAAAACCATGGTGTTTAGCCGGTCGACTTTCTTGCGAGGGCTTATTACTTCGGGAAATTTGACGTCCGACCCAGTGTCGCGTGGATTGGCGCCCTACTTACAGAAACTGAATAAACTGGGGCAAAAGACCGCCCTCACCATTAGTGAAATCGCTCTTTTATATGCTTACAACACAAAACCGATCGACACGGTTCTCATCGGAGTCAAATCTGTTTCTGAATTCGAAGCCAATCTGAATACTCTCAAAAAGATCAAAAAAATCCGGAAGTTTGAAAATACTTTTCGCCATTTAAAAGTCCAAGAACAGAAACTCGTAGACCCGCGTTTGTGGACATCAACAAAACCACCAAAGGCCGTCAAAAAACACAAAACCGCAGAAAATGGACGCGATTTTTTAGTGCTTTTACAAGCTCGTATGGGCTCGACTCGTTTGCCCGGAAAGGTTATGAAGCCGGTTCTCGGAAAGCCTATGTTGCTCCGGCAAATCGAACGCGTTGTAAGGGCCAAACGCATTGGCCGACTCGTTGTGGCAACGACCTGCGATCCTAGCGATGATCTGATCGAGAAGCTTTGCCGCCAAGAAAGTCTGTCTTTCTATCGAGGCAGTGTTGAAGATGTCCTCGACCGTTTTTACAAAGCGGCCCGATTTTTTAAGGCGAAACACATAGTCCGTATTACCGCCGATTGTCCGCTGATCGATCCCGAATTAATTGACCACGTGATCGGTCTTTTTCAGACCGGCCACTACGATTATGTCCGTCTCAGCCGCAAAGCCAACCAGTTTCCTGATGGCCTGGATGTTGAAGTATTTAGCTTTAAAGTGCTCGAACGCGCTTTCCGGGAAGCAAAACTGCCTTCGGCGCGTGAGCATGTTACCCCTTATATTTATAGGCATCCTGAGCAATTCAGGATTTTTGAACACGAAAACACGGAAGATCTAATCGATTTTCGCTGGACCGTGGACCAAAAGGAAGACCTTGCGTTCGTCCGGAAAGTTTACAAAACTCTGTATCCTCAAAATCCGGCTTTTACAACCGCGGATATTCTAGTGCTTTTGCAACGAAGACCCGAGCTATTGAAAATCAATGCCCAGTATAAGCGCAACGAAGGGTATCTTCGATCGCTTGAAAAAGACCACTTTTTCCTAAAGTCTTCGAAAGGCTGACTTGGAACTCTGCATTATTGCGCCAGAGATTAGGGAGATACCTTCCGGCAGACGGATCAATTTGCGGGATGGGTCTTGCCGTGTAGTTTTGTCCACAAATCCGATGATTCAAGAACCGCTTCGTCATCTATTTTCCGTTGGGACGTTTTTTTTAACGGACGACGATCTCATTGATGATAAACGCCAGGACGATTTGGTAAAAAATGCGACAGATCTGGGTTGGAACTGGTTCTGTCAGGGTGAATTTGAAGAAAATTTTACTTACAAAAAAATCGACCTGCGAAGTTTGTTCACCCAGGATATCGTGATCTATCTTGTGAAGGCACTGAAAATCGTTGATTTATATATCACGATTTTAGAGCGTTATGATATCGATCATATTACGATCATCGACGACGGGAGCGCATGGGGATCGCTCGCTCAATGGATTGCGCAGCTCCGCGCGATCTCATATAAAAGATTTTTTATAAAATCACGCCGGCGTCTTACTCAAAAGAACCCCTTTGCGAATATTGCGAAGTCCGTTTTGAGCTTTTTGAACAGGGTTACTTCGCCTCCTAAAAGTACCGGGAACGTTCTTTATTCCTCAGCCATTCGGTTCGCCGCGCCGTTTCTTAAAAGAAAGGACGGCGGCTATTATCTGCGCGACACTTTTTCATTAGAAGCTGGGAAAATGACGCGAAAGTATGATTTTTCGCATATCCTCCCAAGCTATTTTTCCTCCGGCAGGAATTCCGGTCTATCCATAGGTCAAATAGACATATGGCTTTCCAAGATCCATGACTATTTTAGCGTTCACCCCTTCTTCTCCATCAAAAATTTAAACTTGTGGCCCGGGATTCATGAAGATTTTATAAAGATAGCGCGCAGCAATATTTTTTTAGGCGCGCAGCTTGTCGATGAATTTATTGAGATGTTTATCCGTTTGCAGCCGCGCGCAATTTTGGTGGATGAAGAGGTTTGCTTTTTTAATAAAACCTTGGTCTGCGCTGCTAACGCCCATAAAATTCCTACTTTCTGTCTCGAGCACGGTGTTCCGCTAATAAATGTTGGGAGCGTTCCTTCGGCGGTAACCCAAATCCTGGCTTGGGGAGAGCCGAGCAAAAAACGGCTCTGCGAATGGGGGGTCCCTGAAGCAAAAATTCGTCTCGTAGGTGCACCCCAATTAAAGCTAACATCACAGACAAACTATATTGCTTGTCGCTCTTTCATTGAAAAGAGTTTAAAAATAAAATCCGATCAAAGTTATTTGCTTTTAACCGCGTTTCCCTTTGACACAAACAAAAATCCCACCTTTTACAAGACGTCGCTTGGCATGGCCATCCAAGAAGCCGCATTGTCTGTAAACGCCATGATTCTCGAAAAATATACGGACATGCATCTTGTTGTAAAATTTCATCCAGCCGATGAAAACATAGCCTTTTCCGCTGCGATCATCGCAAAATTTTCCCCATCATTGCAAAGTAGAATCCACTTCGTAACGCAGTTTGACGCTAATATTCTCATTACAGGAGCCTATGCAGTTCTGACAACTGCGTCCACGATGTATTTTGAAGCTCTTTTACAGGAGAAACCGACTTTTCTTCTCGATCTTAGCGATAGTCGGATGCTTAGTGATAGCCGGATGGGGAAATTTTTGTCGGATGATTTTTTGGATTTGAAGGCTCCCGATAAGTGCGCCGTTTTTCTTATTCAGCGTCTGAGCCCGGGTCACATCAATGAAGGATTCGCGCATCAAAAGAATGAAATTACGCGTCATTTTTTTAGAGAAAACAAAGAAGCCGTTCCACTGATTTTAGAAATTCTCCTAAACGCACATGGGCCTGTAGCATGAAACCTTTAATATCCATTGTCATGGCGGTTTATAACGGCGAGAAGTATTTGGAAGAACAGCTTGGAAGCATTCTTGGGCAGACTTATAAGAACATTGAATTGGTGATAATCGAGGACGTTTCCACGGACGGTAGTTTGCGTATTTGTGAGAATGTTGCGCGAGGGGATGGACGTGTAAAAATCCATAAAAACTCAGAAAATCTTGGCGCTGTGAGAAGTTTTTTAAAAGGTTTACAGTTTGCCCGCGGAGAGCTGGTTTGTTTTTCTGATCAGGATGATCTCTGGAGAGCTGATAAGTTGGATATCCTCGCTCGGTTGATCCAGAATGATCCGCGGAATATGCTGTCCTACTCTGATCTTGAAATATGCGACGAAAATCTGCTTGTAACGCATCCTTCCTTTTGGAGAACTGCCGGTATCGCGCCGCGCCAGGGACAGCTTGGAGAGATGGCTTTTTTGCGCAATATCATGCCCGGTTGTTCGATGATATTTCGAAAAGAAGTGGCGAACGAGTTGGCTCGTTTCACGCAACCCCGAGTATTCATGCACGATCATTTAGCGTTCGTGGTAGCCTCGAGTTTGGGGAGGATCGTTTATTCTTCCCAAACTCTGGTCAAGTACAGGCAGCATGGAAGTAATCAGATTGGTGCATTCTACGATTCAGTGGTCAACCCGGAGCGAGTCATTGAGGAGCTCACGGAAAAGGTGAAGGAATCGCAAATAGCCCTCCATCATCTTAGAAGTTTAAATTTAGAAAAACTACTATCCTTCTGCGAATGTTTGCAAAAAGGTGGCTTCGTAAGGCGAATGTCTTTTCTTCGATATTATTTGTTTTTGCGCAATGACCGTTTCTTGGATAAAATGCTCGGATTCTTGGAATGCCTTTGTCCGCCAGCCTACCAGGGGTTAAAAAAAATGGGTTTTAAGAAAAATATCCTTAATTTCATAACGCGCATTATTTTTTTGGGGTGGGCCGTTACTGTTTTGGGGGCTTTTATTCTTCAATTTTTTCTAGTTAAACTTAACGCTCTTCGATCTTGGGGAAAGTAACCTTGTCGCTTATTCAGAAAGTTTGGGTTCATTAATGCTCGATATTCTCATTTTTTCTATTCTAGGGCTAGGCCTTATGGGGATGGGGAGAAGATTTTTGGGTTTTATTGTTCCGAGCACTCCTCTATTATCTTTCTTGGAAACGGCCGTGATGAGCTTTGGCCTTGGCGCCGGTTTCCTCGCCCTCATGATACTTGCGCTAGGGCTGCTGGGTCTTCTTTATCAAGGCGTGCTTATCACGCTGCTGGCGTTACTATCCTTGTTCTTCTGGAAAAACATAGGGGGTGCTTGTAAAAACGCCCTTACTTTTTGCAAAAATATTTTGCGAAATAAATTTTCTCCTTTCGAAAATTTTTTGATTTTTTTAATATTTTTTGTCTGTTTTTTTACACTCGTGGGATCTCTTTCTCCTATACTCGGAATGGACGCGGCATCGTACCATATGCGGGATCCTAAAGTTTTTATTCAGTCGCATAAGATCATCCCAATCGTTTTTACGCGCGAATCCCTCTGGCCATTCTTGGTACAAATGCTTTTTACCTTGGGACTATGTCTTAAGGGAGTTGCTCTCGCAAAGCTTTTCCATTTTTCATTTTATATAGCATCGATTCTTACATTGTACGTTATTTGCCGTCGGTCTTGGCCGCGTTTTAATTCGATGCTAGCGGCCACTATCTATGCTTTGACTCCGGCGATCTTCACCAACGCTACTTATGCTTATACGGACATGGCTGTGGTTTTTTATACACTACTAGCTTTCTACGGCTTTTTTTTATGGCGGGCTACGAACTGCACCCTGTGGCTTCTATTTTCGGGGATTGCCTGCGGTTTTTTACTCGGGATCAAAGTCACTTCAGGTATTGTTCCGATGATCCTTTTTGCGCTGTGCCTGATTCGATTTTTTTTCAATAGTAGGGGATTTAAAAAAAATCTCGGCTCATCTTTAATTTTTTTATTTTCGGTGTTAGCTGTTTGCGGTGTGTGGTATGTCCGTTCCTGGATCGTTCTCGGTAATCCGATCTATCCATTTGCAGCCCACTTCTTTCCGGGGCACGCTTATCCGATTTGGGAGCCCCCGTCGGGAATTGGAACGGGATGGATCCAATTTCTTACGCTGCTTTGGCCGCTTACGATGACCCCGTGGCTTTTCGGCGGGGAAAGTATCGGGCCTCTTTTTTTGTTGTTACTCCCCATGCTTGTTTTTGTTAGTTCATGGGGCCGTTTTGAGCGATACGTTGTGATTCTTGCTCTCGGCCTTTACGCATCTTGGTTTTTTGTTTATCAGTACACAAGGTTCTTATTTCCAGCCGTGGCTTTTTTTTCCATCCTCGTGGCATTTGCCTATACGGAATTCTGTTCGAAAGAAGTCTTGCTCCGCAGGTTTTCGTCGGTCTTGCTCATTTTTGTTTTTTTATACGGCGCGATTTTGTCGGTTTATCACAATGGGAATAAATTCCCTGTCGTTTTCGGACTTCAAAGTGAACGTGATTATCTCTTAAAGCATGAGAGAAGCTACGCGGTTGCAGATTATGTGAATAAGAATTTGCCGAAAAACGCCAAATTATTGCTTATCGCAGAACCGCGTTCCTATTATTTCGATCGCGAAACTGCAATGATGGACCTCATTCAGCTGGATCGTGTGATGCTTGGGGCCGCCAAGAATATGGATGGCTTCGAAGCTTACGCTCGGAAAGCGGGGTTTGGCGAATACATGGTTTTCATGCGGGATTATTCGAAAAATGGTATTGCAGATACGCCCATAACACCGCAGAATATTTTTATGGACTATGATAAAGCGCTGTTGAATGAAGTCGAGTTTGCTTACCGGGATGAGCGTTATGTATACGAGATATGGAAGATCAACGACAAAATGGGAACAGCAAAATGAAACTCTCTGTTGTTATCCCGGTTCATAACGAAAAAGACACCATTGCCGAGATCGTTCAACGGGTAAGTGCGGTACAGCTCGACAAAGAAATCATTATCGTTGACGATAAGTCAACGGACGGAACCGACCAAATACTCCGTAAAGAATTTACTGATGTGCCGGGGATACGCACGGTTTTTCTGGAAGAAAACCGGGGCAAGGGGTATGCGATTCGCACCGCGCTTCAATATGTAACAGGCGATGTTGTGATCATTCAGGACGCGGATCTTGAATATGATCCCAACGACTACTTCAAGTTGATCGAGCCATTCCAAAAGAATAACGCTGCCGTTGTCTACGGCTCTCGATTCATGCATCTAAAATTCTCTTTTTATATTCGCTGTTGGTTATCCAGCAAATTCAAGGGCAATTCTTGTGCCGTCGGGCACGTTTATTTTGCGAATTTTTTGTGCATTAAGCTGCTGAATCTTCTCGTGTTCCTGCTTTACGGACAGAAGATCACGGACGAGGCGACTTGCTATAAAATGTTTAGGTTCGATATGCTCAAACAGATCAAGCTGAATTGCACCCGGTTTGAGTTTTGCCCGGAAGTAACGGCGAAGACGTGTAAACTCGGTTACAACATTGTGGAAGTCCCGATCTCGTATAAACCGAGAACGACAGAACACGGGAAAAAAATAAAGTGGACGGACGGCGTCGTCGCAATGCTTACGCTTCTTAAATATCGCTTTTGGGATTAAGCGCAATGAATGACCGACCCGCAGCGATTATTATTTGTGCTCTAGCTTGTCTCCCGTTTCTTTTTTTAAGTCCGGAGCGAGGATTACGTGCAGATCAATCCATGTAGGATTTGTGGGAACGCGGAGTTTCGCTATCTTTTTGACGGCAAGGACCGCCTCTATCATCTTGCCGGCAGCTTTAAGCTTTATCGTTGCTGTCGTTGCGGTCTGATTTTGATTTATCCTGTACTTAGCGAGCAAGATCTCTCGGGATTTTATCCTAGCAATTATTACTCGTATGAAAGTTCCGGACTTGTGACTGTCCGGCGTACGTTAAAAGAAAAGATCCTGTATTACCTCAGGCACCCGATCGAAGCGCTAAACTGTATTCTTTATTCAAAACTCTTGGGACAGAATCGTGATTTGCCAACCGGACCGTTTTCCCGGGTTCTGGATATTGGTTGCGGGGAAGGCCGCTACTTGCTTGAGAAGCGCCAGACCGGTGCTCAGTGTTTTGGTGTCGACATTAGCGAAGCCGCTCTGGAACGTCTTCGAAAAATAGACCCGACAATCTCCACTTATTGTGGGAATGTGTGGGGAGCCGCTTATCCGGATGATTATTTTGATCTTGTCAACCTTTGCCATGTCCTTGAGCACGTCATCGACATAAACAGATTGCTGGCTGAGATAAAGCGAGCGTTAAAGCAAGGCGGACTCTTGCGAATTCAGGTTCCCAATGCAGCGTCACTGAGCTTTAGAATCTTCGGGAAGTATTGGATGCCCTTGGATGTTCCGAGACATGTGTATGTTTTTTCTGCGGGGAATTTAGAAGCCCTTTTCAAAAATGCAGGATTGCAGATCGTAAGTTGTCGAACCCTGGAAAATTCGTTCAGCGTGATTGGTAGCTCGTTGTATGTTTTAAACGAACTGTTCAGGCGAAAGATTGAACTGATGCGTCATGAACATGTTTGGAACAATGAGTTTTTAAAACTTCTCTTTTTCCCGTATGCGCTTCTTGTCAATCTGTTCCGGCTCGGAGATAGTATAGAATTTATTTTAAAAAAGCCCT
>Ga0247842_10008222_pt1 | contig 11016 bp, 4 predicted proteins | sample LaCruzMarch2015__3_FD_192411 | JGI IMG/M metagenome (GOLD analysis project Ga0247842, IMG submission 192411) | Freshwater microbial communities from meromictic Lake La Cruz, Castile-La Mancha, Spain - LaCruzMarch2015_19m | ecosystem: Environmental > Aquatic > Freshwater > Lake | place: Spain...
GGAACCGTAACCAATGCGAATGGGCTTGCTTACGCCACATTTAGTGGGGCCGGCGTGATCCCATTCCCAACTTATATATATGCGACAACTACTGCATTTTAAAGGAGATAAATAATGTCTTACGAAAACATACGTTCAGATGAACCAGCATTTTGTTGTGCGGGTAGTTACTTCTATATTATGAAACCTGCCCCTACAAATATGCTTATACAAAAGACCAGCTATGGGGATCCAGTTATGACCTACCCATTTAGTCACGAAATTGACTTGAGCGATGCTGATGATTCTTTTTTATCTTTGCAGTATGATGGAATAAATTTTTGGTCATTAGAAAAACGAAATGTTTCCGATGACCTTGAAGTAGAACGTATAATGCGGCGGTGGCGGATAGAAAATTTTACTTGTACTCTTAAAGATAGCTGGGTAATTCGTGCGCAAGGCTCTGCAGTAGAAAATATAAACGGAGAAGCATTTGTTGTTGAGAATTACTATAATCTACTTGCTGAAGCATGCGGTCCGGGCACCAGTAACTTAGATAGGATAGTTCTCAAGTATCCTCATGCAGCTTTCTTTCACAACACCGATACAATTCACCTACGTTCAGCTACAGGTAACTATAGTGAAGATATACCTGTGGCTACAGCTGGTGATCCCGATGCATATACGGTTAAAGTGGCGCAAGCTTTTCAGAATGTTTACTATGAGAATGATGAAGCAATCCTTCGTAGAGACATTTATTTCTTTAATAATGCTGGTCCGAGTGCAGGTGATGATAGTGCAGCAATTTACAGGTTTACGATGTATGATACAGATGGCACTGAACCTACAACTTTGCAACAGCCTTATTATAGGGGTTGTCATGAGAGTGGTATCTATGAACAAACTTCAGCCGCCACATTTATTACAACTTCCGGGTTATCTGGACTGAATGATGGTTATTACTGTGGTTGTATCGCCTACATACGAGGGCAACAATTACTGTTTAAAAAACCAAATCTTCCTGCGGGTGGTATACCCTATCCTGGTGGTATTACAGGGGTGGGTAATGAGTTCCAATCTAATATTGCCTCTATGATTATTGATAATGCAATAAAAATTGATAAAGTAAATTTGTGGACAATGTACGACTTGGGTACTTCTGTTGACCCCTCTGATTGTGTAACTGTAAATATCTATAGGTTACAAACTGGGTACACATATGGTTCTTTAGAAGGAAACTTTACTGGTCCATACAATTACGTGGTTTCAGTTATGGAGCCTATGGTTACTAGTATTGCTTTGACAGCTGAGCCTGCTTTAGTTGTTGCTAATGGGGTAGATAGTTCTATGATATGGGCAACAGTCAGAGACCAATACGGGCAACCAATGAATTATAAAAGAATTGTATTCGGATTGTCTGCTACAGATACAGACGCTGAGGGCTATTTTATCTGCCCCGACACAATTTCGGAATGTATAGAAGGAAGCTTCACTTGGTTAGATGGTACCCCCCATCAGCAGGCAGAGGTATTGACCGGAAGTCAATCCTCTTATCCAGGTGGGCCAACAGGTGTAGGTATGGAGGGAAAAGCAGTTATAGAATGGCGTTCTGGCACTAAATCAGGACTAGTGACTATTTTGGCGGTGGTACAACCCTAAATGCAAAGATATGTGTTAGTTACAGGGCCCACGTCCCAGTCGGTTAATTATAGTATTTATGAGTATACTTGGGGCGATACTTGGGGTACGCTAGAGTACCTCGACCCCGACGAGAACAGTGTATATGACTGGTATCGAACTAATGGTAACGGAGTCCTTATCGCTGGTTCCTCAACCCCTGTTGATTCAAAGACTATTTTGTTTTCACATCCTATTGGTGGGGGGTATTATAATAACACGACAAGCGGTACCACCACACTAATACAGTGCAATAAAGGATCACTTCCGCGTCTATCTGCATCAGACAGGGCTTACATAACGGCTAATATTGATTTATTTACTGCCGGAGATGACCCGGAAGGAATGTATAGATGCCCTGTATATTATGGGGACGATTTTGCTTATTTCCTCTTTATGGATCCTTCGCTAGATAATGTATGTAATCCAGGGGCTTTCTTTATGCTTCGAACGCACCCATCATTTACTACCGGAGAGATAATTCATGAGTATAATGCTTCGTATGAAAACTCTAGTTTGACAACTAGTGGTACTCTGGTAAGCGGTACTTCTACAATTTATTTACGTATGCCCTGGATTGCAACAAACGATGAGGGCACCACTGGGTTTTATATGTCTGCATCAAACTATATGAAAGCAGGCGGATTTCTTTATTTTGAAACAACTACTAGCACGGGTATCTATGTGGTCAATACGATTGAGGCAGACAATGCGGTAACGACCACTTCTGGATTGAGACAAACCTATGCCGACTCCACTTTGGTAAAGTACAGATATTCTGAAATAATTCAAGAAAATACTGTGTGGGTTCATCCTGGGGATGGTAAAAAAGATGATAGTAGTCGCACGACAGACACCCTAGTTCGCACAACGGGCGAGATGAGTACAAACTGCATTGTAGAGAGCTTTATTCCCATACCTACTGCAATTCCTGCTCCTTATAGTATACGAAATCCTCCTTACACCAATATATGGATGTTTTTACAGAATCCTGGTATTCCACTGAACACGACGACATTGCTTTACAAGATAAACGGGGTTGATGTGACTGATCAGGTGCAGGTTACTCAAGTAACAGGAGGAATGGAACTTTTCTATAACTCCGCAGAAGATTTTGATCTTGCGAGTAGAGTTACTGTATATGTTTATATCTCTGCTTCTCCCTCTATATATAGGACGGTGGGAAGAACCATGCCTGTGGGTGGAAGGTATCTGAAAGTGGGTGGCGGAGATCTTTCTTACTTTCAGCCTGGGGGACTTCTCCAAATCGGACCTAACGCGGGGGGAGACTCTGAGACAGTTTATGTGGAAGGGATAGTTAGTGATAATGAGCTTTTGATAGATGCAACCACCTATGAATACTCAGTAGGGGACCAATTGTTATATGTGTATGACGATTATCCTTTAGAACTAAATTACTGGTTTGATATAGTAGATGATTATTTACCTCCAGAAATCTATAACATGTATCCTTCGACGGGAATGACTGGAATAAATGTTATGCAGCCTATTCGTTTTGAGATACAAGATGAGGGACTTGGGGTTGATATCTCTACACTTACTTTTACGGTAAATAACCTGGTCGTTAATCCATCAATATATAAATATAGTGACCAGTGGTATGAGGTGATATATACTCCGACCTATCCTTGTTATTATGATTCTATAGTGTGCTGTTTCGCCACGGTAGCAGACAGTTCTTCATCACAGAACAGGGGGTATGCAACGTGGAGTTTTACCACGGTAGAGGCTGAGGTACCAATGATGTTAAATCCTGATCCGGCACAGTGTGCATTTCCGGTAAATCATAAGGGAGATATCAGTGTGGATGTATATGCGCGTGGTGGGGGAGCTAATTTACCCTCACTTGTATTTACAATTGACCAAAAGGAGCAAGAACCCCATGCTTATCCCAAAATATATAGGTATAAATAGGAGGAATAAAACAAAATGCAAGTAGGAAAACTTTCCGCATACAATATGAATAAGAACTTCAGTGGGTTCTATTCACAGATGAATGGTACATCGGGTTCCGGCTTCATGAATTACTGTCAAAAAGTGCTTCATAACCAGGAACAGATCGTAAGGTGCCAGTTACGTGATGGGTCAACCAGTCCTGCAGGATACATCAAGTATTGGAACATGGATGGTACTGAGGCAGCACAGTTTACTATTGGTTCGGGGGGAGTGTCATATAAGAATATCTTAGATATTACATGGCTCAATGATGAAAAGAAATACGCTTATATAACTATGGATCCTGCTCTAGTTCCTGCTAGCAGTTACAACGTATACAAATGCGGTTCTGATGGGGCTAATCCAGAGTTAGTTATATCTGGTTTTGATGGTGGGGACCAGTATGCTGCTTGGGCTGTGGCATCAGTAAGTGGATATATAGGCATTGCCAGCAGTGACTCTGACTTGTTTCTGAAAGCTGGTAAAAATCTGTATAAAGTACCGGAAGGTAATACAGGTAGTTGGGTGAGCATGAGTTCTAGTATACCTTATACATCCGATGCGTTTCACTATGGAGATGGGGCATTATGTCGGAATATGATGTTTCAACCAACAACGTCTGGGACAACATCAGGTAATCTTCTTTACACTTGGTATGACTCTGGTATTGACACATTGTATCTAAGAAGTATTGATACAGATACACTATCTTATTCTACTGATCGGTGGGCGATGCTTGGGATAAGTGATTATGGTTCTGTCGGTGAGCGTCCTTTCCTTAATCAACTGGACTATAACTCACTACACTATTTGAGCATTACTGCCTATACTAGCAGTACAGTTTCCGGGGCACGGGCAACTAATACCCTAGCTTATTTACAAACCTTTAATATTGATGAGGATCTTGCAGCATTCTTGAATGTTAATTCTTCAGACGTTGTTATGCCTGCGGGTATAGGAGCCCAAGCAGACATCACAGCAGTTGTTGTTAACTGTTGGGGCACCACACTATCTGGAAAATTGGTACAATTTTGGGTATCGAGCGGTGATGGTAGTGTATATCCAACATATGCTTATACCACTAGTGATGGACAAGCACAGACTGTCTTCTCAACAGGGTCTAATGTAGGGACCAGCAGTGTATCGGTAGTCGTAAATGAGGTGTAAGTGGCTTCTTACGTTTATAATGTAAGTGGCTTAACAGTAAGTGGTTCTACCACTACTTCTGGTACCTTGCTACCTAGTGGTGACACAGTATCGGGAAGTCACTATGTTAATTATACTTATAGTTACTCTCTTACCGCCCCTAGCGGTAATATAGCTTATTCTGCGTGGTCCCCAACTTCTAGTGTAGTTCGTCTTTACGCACAGGATATTGCGGAAGCACGCGGAGTAAGCCCCCTTGATGTTAAGGACGGGCTCGTTGCATATCACACGTTGGATGAGATAGGGAATATTTTTGGAGATTCATCGGGTAACGGTTATTTAGCTGTAACTTCTGGAACTACTCTTCCCGTTATAGCCAAATATAATTACGGTAGATCTTTATCTGTATATCCTTACGGGCATATCCATGCACCTACACTGACCACTTTTAGTGGTACTGATTATATGCTATCATTCTGGTTTAGACCCACCACTTTACTCACATCAGGTAATACATCAACATTTCGCATGATAGTCTCTGACGCATTTTATGGAGACCATTTTGATACCAGTATAAATTATAAGACTGCTACAACAGGGCGGGGGTGGACTCTATTAAATTCAGCTACTACTTGTCAGGCAGGTACTGGAACTGACAGTTCATCTTTAAGATTCCAAGGGGTATCCAATTCTAATTGGTTCAATACTACATGGAATGCTTCAACGCTATACTTTAGCATTGACAAAGACAAAGATTGGGACGTAGAAGTGGGGTTTGTATATCCGGTTTTATTGGTCAACCAAGCAGTTGGTCTGATATTTTTCAATAAGACAAGTTATTACAACTACTGTTCCATGCTTTTAGTCGGGCAAGCCACTTCCGGATTGGCAGATATAATACTACAGACACAAAGTTATTCCTATACAGGAGCATCCTCTTTGTCCGCTCCTGGTGGAACCATGCGATTTGGTATGCAGAAACGAGGCAACTACATATATTTTAGATACCTCTATGGTGATACCTGGATATGGCCTATTTATTATATGGACTGCTCCCTGTGGAGCAGCACAATGCGAATTGGTGTGCAATCTCGTAATTCAAGCGGAACGTCACCCCAGATCGACTTTACTTCATTTGAGTTTACAAGAGGTGTAAAACCAGATGATTTAGGAAGTGCAGAATCTCCTGGTAGATTGATTGTAAGTTATAACGAAGTAGATACAGAAGCCCTAACTGAAGAACGTAATGATAGCCGAGTGTGGTTTCAAACTAATCGTAAAGGTGTTGCTCTAGGGAGTGCTTCATTTGTGTGGAAACCAACATCTTGGTATCTAGTGCAGTTCGGATTCAAGGCTAATGGTACCGCAGCTTCTCATGTTGTACGTGTTAACGCAGAAGACCAGCGGTGTTTAGTAGTTGGTTCGGGTGTATCAGACGGTAACATACTTACTTCTGGAGGAGTTAAATACTTTGATCCATATTCTCAGGCAGCTAGTGGGTCTTTTATTCTTGATGACGTTTCCCACTGGAGTAGGTGGCTAACAAATGAAGAAAGCCTTAAATTAATAAATAAAGTGTCACAAGTATCTTGGCATATTACAGAAGGTTACCATTCTTCTAGTGTTCTAGTGGGAACAGAGGGCACAACAATATCTGGCAATATACCGACATACGCGATCACACCTACATATACTACAACGATAGCTCAGTATACAACCGGGCCGCTAGAGGCATCCGATTTAGAATTCAAGAAAATCAGTTATCGTATACAGAAAGACATGTTGCAGTGGTCTCGGAGACCCCCGTCTACTCAATTAAGTATCTTACGCTGTTCAAGTGGGTTTATGGGAAAGAACAGGGGTTGTTGGGGATGCGTGGGGGCATCAGGCATAGGGGCCTGTAAGTGTGATGTATACGCGGAAGCCACTATTGTTTATCGTGCTTATGATTATCCTTCAGTGACTTTCTTAGAGCACACAATCCCACGAAGACAAACAGTGGTCCAACCTGAGGTGCAAATTACAACTACCGGAGTAGTTACCACGTATTATCAGACTTTATATGATCCTACTGGACCAAGATTATTTAGTTCGATACCTACTGAAAATGAGTCCATGGTGCATCCTTCATTCGAGTGGTATACAAATAACGAGGCAGTGTTTACAATAAAAGATTATGCTTCTAGTATTGAGACCGACAGCACTCGTGTTTGGTTAAAGCATAGTAAAGCAGGTAGACATAGTTACCAAAGAATGGATAACTTTAGTTTTTATGAGATGGATTTTAGGGAGTGTAATTTAGCCCCTACAAGTAGTGGTATTTTTGCAACGTCAGTTTCGGGGCATGGGTGGAATGGTATAAATATTAAGAATACAAAAAGTGCAGTAATTAACCATGGCTACTTGGGTATATTGGATGTTGACATGACAGACACAATACCAGGGGTACACCGTTATTATAGTGCAAGTGGAATTGAGCCCCTTTTAGCTGATATGAATAATTCTAGTGGACATTTTACACCCACTATAAGTGTATCTGGTTCCAGGGCCCTTGAGATAAGCACCACGAGTGGCAACTGGAACACGCTGGTCAAGGAAGCCCCGTATGTATACTGGATTGTGCCGTCAGGTAATACTTCTTGGGAATTTCAGACTGCACTTAATACCTACCGCTATGGTAACCCACAATCTCAGTGGGCTGGAGTAATGCTAACACCTCTAAATGACCAATCCAAATACTATCAATTACTTTTGACCACCAGCGGAGCAGCTTTATTTAGTAACCAAACAGACGAGTCCCTTATTATACCCTATCGTAGAAGTACATCGGATACAGATAAGTCTTGGCTAAACCTTAGTAGAACGGGAGACAATACAACCTTCAACTTCTCAGAGGATGGCGAAACCTGGAACGTTCTATCACCATTTGTGCTGCAATCCGTGGTTCCAACCTTCTCAGGCAGCAATACCTTGGGTAATTACTTTTGTTTTGATAGCTACAACAACGCAACTTATAAAGCCTGGAAAGCTTTTGATGGAACTCTTATTGACGGAAATGACACTTGGGGGATGAATGCAACTACTGGGTATATTGGTGTTTATCTAGTAAGTCCAACCATTGTATATTACTATCAGTTTCAATCAAGAAATGCCACAACAATGACTACGCGTTATTTTACTAATAAGCCATGGTATCTACAGGGTTCTAATGATTATAATACCTGGACAAACCTGGATTACAATGCTGGTTTAGGTACTTCTGATTATGGTAACCTAGCTTGGATGCCAGGAAGTGGTATACATTATTATAAAGTATCAGATCCAGGGTGGTATAAATACTACAGAGTCTACTTTACAGGGATGTCCTCTTGGACGATGATAGGTAACATACGTTTATGGGGCAGTGCAGAAACTTCGGTGTCAGGAATTTCTGGAGATATAGCTGTTGGTCCCATCGTCAGATCCGACCGAGACCTACCCAAGTATTCTACCCCATTAAGTTTAGTGCCGACAATGACATCAAACACTGTGCCGTCGGGTTATATAATATCATCTAATGTATCTAATAGCACAGCTTACACAGTGTTTAATGGAAACCTAACCACGGCAAACTGGACCGGGGCATTTACTAGCCCGACCTATCTTACTGTCCAATTACCTTCTGCCCAGATTGTTGATAGATATAGATTACGAACTTGGTTGTCTACCACAAACCCCAATACATGGCAGTTACGGGGATCTAATGATGGGTCTACCTGGGATGTGCTGCATGGTTTGGCTAACTGGGGAGCATCTTTGGCACAGACGTGGACACATCATTTATATATACCCAATCCAAGAGCATACAAGTTTTATCAACTATACGTTACAACAGCAATGGGTAGCACAATTGGTCTGTCTCAGATAGAGTTACTTGGATACCCAACAGTGACTATGGAAACATTATACACACCTGCTGAAACTACTGCACTATTTGATTATGTTAAATTTATAGCCAGTGGACAGCCAAATGGGATTGAATCTAATGATGCTTGGGAACTTATAGTGGATGGTAGCGGGGCTTTAAATTCAGATGAAAATTCTGGTTATTCATCTTTTACAGAAGTGGGCGATTCAACATATCAAATTAAATGGGAACCTAAGGAGGCATTCGAAAAGGGAGAATTTGTTTATGTTAGAGTAGAGTCATCGGATGAGCCCTCCTTCAAACCTAGTTATCTAGTGACTAGTGACACCCAGTTGTTCATCGAAGGACAAGGTATAGCCGGACAACATGTTGACGAATATCTGACAAGTGTAAGCGGAACGTATATTACACTAGATTCCTCAAACTATGAATATCCAACATACAGATATTACACTACCAGTGGTAATACTCAAGTAATGTTCACTACAAATTATGTATACACAAAGTCTTCTGCACTAGAGTTTCAATACAATGGTGTAGTGAGAGCTAGCGGAATACCTAGTTTAGGAACGATGTGGACATACCAAGCGTGGGTGTATCCTTATGTACCCTACGGTAACTTATTTAGTATTCTGCCTGTTACTTCTACAGGAAACAGTCTTATTTGTAGTTTATCTGGTAATTACATTTCTTACAGAGGTAATGGGAGTTATTTAGGTCAAACTTTACTTCCAACAACAGCAGTTTCGGGCTGGAGACACATAGGAATTATGCAGGACGAACTCTGGTTGCACACTTTTTTGAATGGTAGCCCCTGCGTTTCTCTCTATACAAACGGTTCTGGGTTTTCAAACTCTTCTAACATAATATCTTTGGGTGGCGATGGGTTTTATGGGTGTATGGAGATGATGAAATTAGATCACCAAGGTTTATGGGATAAAACAGGACTTACATCCACAGATTATGACGGTGTGTATTCATTCAGAATCGCTAGTTGGGAAGATATCACTGTGGATATAAATCCTGTAATAGATGTAGCTGCTCCAGTTGTATTACCACGGGGACCTTATCCTTCTACCTCAGGAATATGCCCCGCTTCGGGTATTATCTTTGATATCTTAGACGATTTTTCTGGGGTTAAATGGACAGAAACTAATATCCAAATAGGAAACTACACTGTATTTTCTGGTGGTAATAATATGACTGAATACTTCTCGGATCGCGGCGAGCTGTCTTGGGAAGAAATGGGAGAAAAAGGTGGGGAGTGGGAATCTATACATCTGACTGAATCCGGCGTAGTTTATATTGATGGGATCAATCGGTCATTGTTTCCGCCAGGTACAGTATACAGTGACAGCGGTGCATGGGGACGGCGGTTTACATATTACGTGCCTGATGCGTCTGAAATAAGTTATTTTGGGACACAACTACCTATATCTATCAGTGGTACTGATTCAATTGGGTATGGTTCGCAGTTAGACAGCATAACTCCTAATAGTTTCTCCTACAGTTATTACTTTGATTTCATTCCAAATGATAATATCTTGTTCGGTAATGTTTTCTTAGAACAAGGGCAGTCTGTAAGAATATCTGAACTTAAAGCAAAAGATATGCATTTTTGGGTAGACTTATATGATGCCAACTACCCAATCACAGATATTGCTGAAGAAGATTGCGGTATTACTTGGTCTGATGGTATTTCCAATTTTACTTGTTCTGGTATCTGGTTCACAACTTGGACAGGCACTGGTGACGGTAGTATTCTAGGGATGCGTTACCACAGAATGTCGTGGAAACCGGAAAATGATTGGGATTGGGAAGGGAACCGTGCTGTACAGTTGGCTGTTGAGTCCCACAATGATAATTCTGTGTGTAGCGTTTATAATGTTAATGATTATATAATTTACTATGGTTGGCAATTATCATGGTTCCATCAAGCAGTACCGAACGAATTTAGACCCTTTGAATTCAATAAAAAGTTTCCTATATTTATGAGTATAAAGACGCATGATTTTGCTCCTTCTCGTCTTAATAAATCATATATGCTTTGGTCTTCACCGGGCTACAAATGTGACTTAAACGTAAGTCTAATTGCGATGCCCCAGGCAATTGAAGATTTGAAAGTAGGAATATTAGCACAGAGTGCTTATCTACAGTATAGTGAAGATGTAGGGGTAGAGATTACGTGTAATGACATGGACGGTAACGTGTTAACTTACACATGGATATTTACTACTGAAGATAAGCCTGAATAACTAACCTGCTATTATCCAATAGCAGGATATCATAATAGTTTCGGAGGAAAACATAATGGCTACTCCAAGATGGGTGCAAATGTATACGGTCAGCAG
>Ga0247842_10008225_pt1 | contig 11014 bp, 11 predicted proteins | sample LaCruzMarch2015__3_FD_192411 | JGI IMG/M metagenome (GOLD analysis project Ga0247842, IMG submission 192411) | Freshwater microbial communities from meromictic Lake La Cruz, Castile-La Mancha, Spain - LaCruzMarch2015_19m | ecosystem: Environmental > Aquatic > Freshwater > Lake | place: Spain...
ACTACAACGGTAAGGGCAACGGCTACCGGGCGCGTTGTGTTCGGTTTGAAAATTGATAATTTGATTATTTTATGAGTGTTTTGATGGTTTGTGATGGTAAGGAAAAGTAGTGCCCGTTAGGGCACGCAAAAAATTTTGCTGAGGAAGGTGTTTGTTTTGGCTCGTTATGACTATCTCCCAATTTACAAAAAAGCTTTTGATTTGTGTGTTTTTTTTGAAAAACTTGTAAAGAGTTTTTCTCGTTATGATAAGTATGTTCTCGGAACCGATTTAAGAAATAAAAGTAGGGAAGTTGCTTGTCAAATAATGAGAACAAATTCTTTGCCTGAAAAGAGAGAAGCTTTGCAGGAGTTAGTTGGTTTGGTAGAGGAGTTAAAGCTTGTTGTTCGTTTGTGTAAAGAAGTTGGTGTTTTCAAAAAGTTTTCTTCCTACGAATATTCATCAGGATTGGTTGTTGATTTGGCAAAGCAATCTCAAGCGTGGCTTAATAGCCAAAAATAATTTTGATTGTAAAGGTGGTTGGAAATTCTATCAAAAAATTTTATTCTCATTAACGAAGTTAGTGAGGCAAAGCAAATGGCTTTGCATGGACAGAACGGCTCTGAATTTCTTTCTTCGGAAAGAAAGCGAATAAGCAGGTTTCTTTTTGATGCGAACAACCCACGTGGTGAAAAAAACTGCTGATTCCTATTAGGTTTTAGCTATGAATGGTTCGCACATAACGAGTGTTCCGGTGAATCCGAACAACGCGTACAACTTGAATACCAACAATGGTAACATCAACAACGACAATAAGGACAACGACAACAACCAGGCGCGTTGTGTTCGGTTTGAAAAAGAAATGTCCCCGGCTCTATTTAGCTTTCAGAACATTTACAACAGTTATACTAGTTGTAGAAAAAGAAAGCGTAATACAATAAATGCTTTAAAGTTTGAGGAAAACCTTGAACAAAATTTGCAGGAATTGTATTGTTCATTAAACAATAGAATTTATGAGCCGAGGCGTTCTGTTTGTTTCACTGTTTTAAAACCAAAGCCACGAGAGATTTTTGCAGCAGATTTTCGCGACAGAATAGTTCATCACTTAATTGTTAGTGCGCTTGAAAAAGTTTTTGAACCAATATTCTCCAAAGATAGTTTTGCTTGCAGGAAGGGAAAAGGTACTCATAAAGCAGTTAAGCATTTGCAAAGAAACATGCGAAAGGTAATAGGAAGTAATTGTGGCAGAAAGAGAGCTTATTTCTTACAATTAGATATAAGCAATTTTTTTATGAGCATTGATAAACAAATTTTGTTTTCTTTAATAGAAAACAAAGTAAATAGTTTTAATGATTGGAGTGATTCTTTTAAAAGTGATTTACTTTGGGTTTCTAAAAAAATTGTTTTTTATGACCCTACAATCGATTTCATTCAAAAATCCCCTGAATTTATTAGTAAATTAGTACCAAAGCACAAATCCTTGATTAATATTGAAAAAGGCAAGGGGTTGCCGATTGGCAATCACACTAGCCAATTTTTTGCAAACGTTTATTTGGATGATTTGGACTGGTTTATAAAAAAAGAACTAAATTGCAGGCATTATGTCAGATACGTTGATGATTTTATTTTATTATCAGAATCCAAAGAGCAATTACTGAATTGGTTTTGGAAAATAAAAGAATTCTTAGAGAATCGTTTGTTACTTAATCTAAAGAATGAGGTAAAACTTTTACCTATAAGTAATGGCGTTAACTTTTTAGGTTATATTATAAAACCTTGGAGTATTTTTGTCAGAAAAAGAGTTTTATTTAACTTCAAAAAAAGACTTTCAATTACAAACAAAGAACTTTTAGAAAACAAAAGATTCTTCTTTGAGAAAAATTCTATCGAAGAAAAAGCTTTTCGCTCTTCATTTAGTTCATATTTAGGACACTTTAAACACGCAAATAATTTCAGATTAAAACAACAAACAATGAAAGACTTTCCCTTTACAAAAATGTGCTTTTAATCAATCCCTCTTTTACTTGAACAAATGGCACCAAACAAAAAACTAAACATACCCTAAAAAAATAGAAGACTAACTCAATAATCTTCTGGTTTCATGAATATTGCCCCTTCACTGTTTGCTATTACCCAAATGCAATCTTTTTCTATGACTCGCATGAGTAATATTCTGAATCTTCATCATCTTTTGTGAAAGCATTTTAAATCCTTTATCTATTATTTCGCAGTAGTAATCTTTTACGTCATTAAATAAATTGGTTGTAAAGGTTAGGGGTGTTTTGCTAGGCATTATGTAACCTACTTTTACTAAGATGCCATCATCTATGGCTTGCTGTTATGTGTAAAAGGAGATGGACTTCTTGTATACTTCAGTTAAAGAAGGTTGATTCATTTTTTACCGCCTTTCATATGAGCAAGAAGTTCATCTATTGTGAATCCTCTGCCGAATACTTGTTCATGTTGAAAATTCATCTTCGATTACCTCCTGAGTGAAAAACGAATTTTTTCACTAAGTGGTGCCCTGTGGGCTTTGACGGCAGTAAACGCTTTAGCCGCCAGCGACCCTTTAGGGGAAAGCTTTAAACGGGCAAAGACCAAGTTAAAATGAAAAAATGAGTTAGCGAAGGAGGGGAAATTAGAATTGAAATAAAAAGGCAAGGCAGAGGATGAACTTAATGAGTGAGAGCCATTTTTTAATGATTAAGGATTAATTGCTAGGTATGGTTATTGGCAGTTCAAGAGAAGATGAATTTGATAGAGAGTACACCCAGAAATTTTTAAACAACGGTAGAAAAATAATTGCTGAATACTCGACACTTAACACATTAGTAGATAATTTCAGTCAATTTGACCAGACAAAGTATTTTGCCAACCCATTTCTCAATCTCGCATCCGTAGCAGAATATGATGTATTTTCAAACGGACCGGATAAAAATGCAAATGCACTCCTTGAAGCATTTGAGAAAATTATTGCTGAACTAAAAATTCAGAATTGGAAAGCAGAAAGAAGATCAAACTTTGAAAACAAAATAAAATCCTTTCAGGAAGGTCAAGCCGAATCTATATTTACCGAATTAGAATTTTACAGACAACTGAAACTCATTGCGGCTGTAACTAATTTACAATATGGGGCATTTACTGATTCAAACCATGACTTTAGATTTACTCTAAATGCTCAAGAGTTTAATGCCGAACTTACTGAAATCAACGCAGGAAAAGTAGAACAAATACTTAAAGAAGCCCTAACCTTTGTGGCAAAAGAACTAAGCAAATCCATACCTGAAAATATGCTTTTAACAATTAACATTAGAGCTGATGAAGTGCTCGACAAAGACGGCAACAACACCCGGGAAAAGATTCAAGAGATTCTACTACCAAAACTACTTATAGCCTTGCCACTGATAAAAGCACCGCCAGAACGAATATTCCATTTACATCCACTGGATGGGGAACTAGAAAAAACACTATACGAATAACTAGACATACTCCAATATTATCCAGACTTAAAAGGCAGCTTAGAAAACCTAAAACAAACTCCTGAAGGAGTTGAATACCTTAAAAAAACAAAAATCAAAGACCTAAAAATAAACCCATTATCCTCCTCAATCTACATCCCCGGAAAATCAAAACTAGTTGAAATTCATACGCAACAAATATGGCCATCCACTGCAGAAAGCGCAAGACAACAGTCACTAATAAGACAAATCTGCCGAGCACTCAAAGATAAAGTAGACAAAAACCAACTAGCTGAACAAACAAACTCCCTAATAGTAATACATGTGACCGACTACTTACTACACGAAGACATAGGCATCGGAGAAGAAACCCTGACAATAATAAATGAAAAAATACAAGGAGTATTCAAAGAATCAAATAACACTGAGATACTAGGGTGCTTAATATGGATCAAAAATATACAAACAGCAACACTAATCAAAAACCCGCTATCCAAGAATCCATACAGCAATCAGACCTTATTTACAAATTAATGTTAATTCCCTGCAAAGCCCGACGCCCAAAACACGTCCCGCTAAGCAAAAGAAATTTAATTCTTGCTTGTTAGCAAATTTATTTGGTAACAAATGCTTTACTTGTAGTGCCTAACTTGCAAAATTTTCACGAAAGTATTTTATAGAAGTTAGTACATACTATGAAGAGAATTGGACTTGTTTGAAAATCAAACGTAATTTATTAGTGTATTTAGACTCTGATTCAACAACACGGTCGGGGTATTAATATCTGATTTTAAGTTGAATGAAAGTAAGTAGTTGTAGTATTTTCTGTTTTGATTTTTTGCTCGAAAAAGGATTATTAAATGTTATTAGGCGGGTTATTTTTATGGGTAAAGTATTTTTTGCGTGTTCAATGCGTGGCGGGTTTGGTAATGTTAATCAAGAGGAATTAAGAAAAATTCCTGAATTGATAGAATCATTAGGCCTTACATTGGTTAGTAAACACCAAGTTAGTGCGACATTTGCACAAGATGAAGCCCCTTTAACAAATATACAAATACATGACAGGGATATGCGTTTTTTGCTTGAATCAGATTATGTTATTGCTGAAATAAGTAACCCTAGTTTGGGGGTTGGCGGAGAAATAAGCGATGCTACATTTTACGGCAAACCCGTTTTATGTATTTATCAAAAAAAGCTTGAAAATTCAGTTTCTGCATATATTTTGGGAAAAGATGGTTCAAAATTTACTCCGGGAGTTGAATGTGCTAGTTATGAAACCCTTGAGGAATTAAAACCTAAAATAATGCATTTTATTAAATCACACAAAATAAAGAAAAATATCCTTAAAGTTGCTGCTGTGATGATTGATGATAAGGGTCATTTTTTAGTTGTCAGAAAAAAAAATTCAGAGATTTGCATTACTCCGGGTGGGAGAGTTGAAGAAGGAGAATCCTATTTTGATTGTTTAAAAAGAGAGTTAACTGAAGAACTGCAAACGAAATTAATTTCAGCAGAGTACTACAAGTCCTTTTTTTCAGAGAGTGCTGCCCATGATCCAGATTCTTCACTTGTTTTGCATCTTTACATTATAAAATGGGAAGGTAAACCTAAACCCTCCTCTGAAATTGTTGCTGCGGATTGGGTTTCAAAGAAAGATTTTATTCAAAATAAATTTGTATTCTCTCCGACTTTGTGCAAAATAATGGACTGCTTAATAAAAGAAGGAAAGGTAAATTAAACAAACAGCTGAGATTAAAGCTTAAATAATACTTCGACTTAGTCATTATAGTGGTGGAAAGATGGTGCGAAGAATTGTTGGCATACCGAAGAAAAGAGTAGTAAGCGCGGCAAAGAAAAAAGCCTTAAGGGCTGTTGTGTTGAATCCCAAAGTAAGGGACGAGCTCTCACGCATAACAGAACTAGCTAAAATGGGGCGTGGTGTTGATACTCTTCTTAAAGAAACTTCTGAATTGGGTTTAAAAATTTATGAAGTAGATGCAGCTCATCCAGAAAAACTTGGGAGTGCGGAATTAAGTGCTTATGCAAGCTGGGCAGAACATCGTACTCGCTGGTTTAATCATATGAAAGAGGCAGGCGGAAGATCAATGTCTCCTGCAGCAAACAGATCTATTTCTGGGGCGATTCAAAAATTAGAAAAGTTGCAAAGAAATTTATACTCTATTATGGCTAAACGTGCAAAGTAAATTATTTTCACTTTAAACAAAATTGGAACTTATTTACGACAATTAAACATTTAAAATATTGACCCAAAAACATTTAAGTAACCGTTTAGCAATTATCTTATTATGCCTGAACTTTATTTTGGAAGATTTCATATAGCTGACTTTGCGTTGCTTGGCCCTGAACAAAAAACTTTTATCAAATCCATGATTGTTTCACATATTAACATTGGTAATCCTTTGGCTTTGAAAGCAAATCTTGATTTAATCGGTACTTTTGGAGACCGTGCGGGACTTTGCCTGATGGATGGGAAAAAGCCTTTTGGTTTTGTTTATGCAGATTCTTCTGCGGTGGGAGAAAATGGAAAGATTTTGAAAATGGATTATATTGTTTGCCCAATCTCCAAATCAAAGAAAGATTTTATTAGATCAGGCGCCAGTCGTAATATTGATCCAATGCTTGAACTTGCTAAGAGTGCAATTTTATGGGGAATTGAAAGAAATTGTGTCGGAGTTGTTTTCGCCGAACCCGTGTCTATTGGGGGCAACGGATTATTGAAGAAACTCATTTCTCAGGAGTACGTATCCGCCAAATCAAAGCTGATACTAAGAGATCGATTTGAGTCGCATTGGGAAGAATCAAATTGGGGGTCTAAAGATAGGCAGAATTCAAGAAATTCTTTGATTAGAACAAAAGCGCAAGCACAAATCAAAACTAATGTGCCGATGGTGAAGCCCCCTGTCACATCACAACACACAGGTGATACCAGCAATTATGCCCTGCTTAAAATGCTTGCAAAAAAACGTAAAAAACAGATTAATCAAACTCGGCAAATCAAACCAAATAAATTCTTGAAAGTCAGACGTTAAAAATTAAGTTCTTCTAGGAAGTTCTGTTATTGTTCCGTCGCTTACTTTTAGGATTCGTTGAGCAATTTTTTCAATGAAATACTTGTCGTGTGACACTGCCATTATTGCGCCTTCATAACTCAAGAATGCTTTTTCAATTATTTCACAAGCATCAATGTCCAGATGGTTAGTTGGTTCATCAAGCAAAAGCAAATTGGGTTTTGTAATTAATACTTTAAGTAAGTTAAGCCGTGCTTTTTCGCCCATGGATAGTTGGGAAATCGGTTTGGATACTTCTTCTTCAGTAATAAATCCCACCATTGATAAGTTTTGACGAGTTTTACCCCTATCTTCAAGCAAGGAATATATTTCATCATACAATGTGGCGCCCGTTGTTAAATCTTTGAGTTCCTGATCCACATAGCCAAGCTTTGCCTGCGAATCCCAAATAACTTTTCCGGATAACGCTGGGGTGCGCCCTTCAATTGTTTTGAAAAGAGTGCTTTTGCCTATTCCATTTTCCCCAATTAAAATAATCCGTTGACCAACGCACACATTAAGATTGATGTGAGAAATTAGCGGCTTTTTGTATCCAACGGTTAAGTCATTTAGTTCTAAAACCATATGAGCTTTGATTGGCGATGCTTCAAAAGGGGTTTCGAATTTTGACTTATCTAAATCAGGTTTTTCAATAATTTCCCTTCTTTGCAGAAGTTTTTCACGATATTTTCCTTGCTTAACTTTCCCGGGAGCTTTGCCAATACGAGCTATTTTGTCTTTTTCATTAGCAATGTATTCATTCTCTAGTTCGTAAGCTCTATTTTGTGCCTCAAATGTTGCTTCGCGTGTTTTCACGTACGCTGAATAATTGCCATTATATTTAATCCATTTACCATTCTCTATTTTCAGAATAGTATCACACACTTGGTCCAAAAAATATCTATCATGCGTGACCATCAGCACTGTTCCTTTAAAGTCACGTAAATATTTCTCTAAAATATTTAATCGTTTGAAATCCAAGTGATTAGTTGGTTCATCAAGCAATAAAAAATCCGCATCAGAAGACAAAATCTGGGCTAACGCAATAATCGCGCGTTGCCCTGTTGAAAGCGAACCAATGGTTTGGTCAAGCCAGGATTCTTTAATCTCAAGAGTTCGTAAAACAGATTTGATTTTGCTAGTAGGAATTAAGTTTTGGTGCTTAGCAAGTTCAGTTTGCAATTCCACATAGCGCTCCGTTAGCTTGCTTAATTGATTATGATCCTGCTGAACAGTCGGGCTCAAAAGAAGTTGCTCAATCTCGAGCATCTCTTTTTCAAATTGGTTTTGATGATGAATTGTGGCGCGTTTTCCAATTATTTGCCATCCTGTTTTATCCGAATCCAAATCAATATGCTGGGAAAAATAAGCTGCTTTACCATTGAATTTAATCTGACCAGAGTAATCCACTTGGCCTAAAATTGCTTTAAGAAAAGTTGTTTTTCCAACCCCATTTCTGCCAATAAGCCCTACTTTAGAGCCATCCGCGATTCCCACGCTTTCATCAATCAGTATTTCCTTGTTGCTAATGGTAATTGAAAGGTTTTTGATAGAAAGTGCCATATGTGATTGTTATTCAGGCAAATTCTTAAAGCGTGCTGAAAAATATTTTTTTTCTTAGATTTCTAAATTACTTGGATTTAATTCATTATTTAACCTAACTCCATACGTGTTGCTTCAATGTTATCAGTAATTGGCTTTTGCAGTTCCTGTTTTATTAAGCTTTCTAAATTTGCTGGTTTTTTGTTAAGTCTTTTGATTATCATTACTGCCGAATCATATTCCTCAGAGGTTTCCTCTAAGTAAGTTCTTACCTCTATATTCGCAAAGAGTCCTTGTTTTTTTAATTCCTTTTCGACAGCTGCTGCGATAGCAATTTTTTTTGGATTAATAGAAATCCTTGCTTCGCCGCCCACTGTTAACAAATTGCATATTTTTTGAACAACAAATGGAAAAACAGTTAAGTAAGGAGTTCCGCCCACCGAAACTATTAAATCAAATTTTTTTTGAATTTTTGCATTCTCAAAAGCCCTAATCATTTGTCTAATATTATTCTTTTCTGATTGAAGCAAAGAGACTCCTATTGTGGAGATGTCAATATTTTTTCCAACTTTTTGGGCAAGTTCATTCATTGCATTTTTATTGCCAGTCCCGATATCCAGAAGTGAAACAGCACTCCCTTTTCTTTTAAATATTTCTTCAACTTTTTTTGGAATATTAAATAAAAGCACATGTTCATATCCTGAAAGATAACGTGACACATTATATCTCCGATTCCTGTCATATCTTCTTGCGGACCTAATTTTCTTAGCAAGCCCTAAGCGCTGGGTCGGAGAAAGCCTGCTCTTAAGTGAATAACCCTTACTCTTTTTTAGAAACTTTTTTTGCTGAAGATTTCTTGCCTGATTCATAATTAGTTTAAACAGTAATTACTTTTTAATAATAAGGTTAAGTTTTTCTGAGCTAAATCGGGAGTTGTACTAAAAGTTGTTTTGACCTTTAATCCAAATCTAAAACTATACGTAGCCATATATATTCTATCCTGCAGTATGTTTATAGTGATTTGATGAATAAGACTCTGTTTGCAGTTATTTTGGTATTTGCATTATTATTTTCGCTTGGGTGCATACAAACAAACAATCAAGCTGATACTACTCCAACAAGTGGGGACACAAATTATGGAACCATATCACCAACAGATTCTAATAATCCTTTAGCTGGACTCACACACAATGTCAGAATTGCTAACCTGAATTTTAATCCCACGGATATTACAATAAATGTAGGAGATACCGTTTCGTGGAGAAATGAAGACTCAAGTACACACACAGTTACTTCAAATACGGGTTCTTTTGGTTCAGGAGAAATGGGCCTAGGAATTATTTACGAACACAAATTTACTTTACCCGGAACATATGAATACCATTGCACATTCCACGCAGGTATGAATGGGCGAGTAATTGTTAAGTAATAACAGGCGACTTTTTAAATAAATAAACTTTTATATTCAGTTTTTGTTTATCTATACATGTTTTTTATTGATTCTGGCGCTCAGGGCACTACGGAGTATTTAGTTATCCTTAGTGTTGTTTTGATAATAGGTTTGATTGTTGTAGGGGGTTTATTCAGCCAAACCAGTTTCAGTGAAATGATATTTAATAATTCATCTAATGTAGCTCAAGTGGTTGGTGTTTCAGGTTTAGGGATTACTGATGCAGTAATAGGTTCTGACCAAAATGGATTAATTGTAATAAAAAATAGTAGCGGGGAAGATGTAATTATTACAGGGGTTAGTGTTGATGGAGTTGACCACAATTATTATACAACTTTTGTTTCTGAACAACAAACAACATTTAAATTACAAGGGATAACGGGCTGCCGTGAAGAAAAAGAAAATCATTCTATTAAAATTTATTATATGAGTATTTATGGCCTAAATAAGGTTGCTGATTTTCAAAACATTATGGTTGATTGTGTTTCAATAGTAACCCCAAAAACTAGTTTTGTCGAAGAAACCGCCCAGCAGGTTTCGCAAACAAATCTTTTAACAAACCCCGGAATGGAGGATGCAAATTACAATGGATGGACGCCAAGCATAACGGCTCAGAAAGCAGGAGAATGCGCATGGAGTGGATTAGTTTTGTGTATAGATACTTCCCCGGTTTATGAAGGAACTTACAATGTTCGTTTCAGTTACAGTCCTGCCACTTTGAGTCAGGAAATTGATTTACTCGCGAAAGGATATTCTACAACGTACCTTGATTCTTCCCCAGACATAAACATTTCTGATAATGTAATTGGATACTTTAATGTTTCAGATTATTACAGATTAAAAGTAGAATTAAGAGATGCAGGCAGAAACGTAATAACGAGTTATAACACAGGAATATTAACCGCATCAGGCAGCTGGACAACTCTAAACCATCTATTTAGTGGTTATGCTTCAGGCTTAAGGTATATTTATTTTGAAAGATATGGGGATGATGCGGAATACTGGGGAGGCTCCTACGGCCCAGTATTTGACGGCGCACAGGTGAGTTTTGTTAATTAGTTTTGAGTCTTACTAACCTTTTATATTCCATTATCTTCTAATTACTTTAAGTGATTCTGTGGCTAAAATAAATGTGATTATTGCGGGTTCAGTGGGAATTGATTCAGTAAAAACGCCTTTTGGTTCGGTTGAAGAAGAAATAGGCGGCTCAGCAACTTTTTCTTCTATTGCTTGTTCGCTTTTTACAAAACCAGCTTTGCTAAGCATTATTGGAAAAGATTTTCCAAGAAAAAAACTTAAAGTGCTTGAAGAAAAAGGAATTGATTTGAGCGCCATGCAGGAAAGCGATAAACCAAATATGCGCTGGAAAGCACATTATGATTTTGATGTTAATGAAGCGCACACAGATTCATTTGAAGCAAATGCTTTAGCGGATTTGAAACCTACTCTTCCTGAAAAAATGCTTGAAGCAGAATTTGTTTCTTTAGGCAATTGGGATCCGGAAAAACAAATACAAT
>Ga0247842_10008227_pt1 | contig 11013 bp, 7 predicted proteins | sample LaCruzMarch2015__3_FD_192411 | JGI IMG/M metagenome (GOLD analysis project Ga0247842, IMG submission 192411) | Freshwater microbial communities from meromictic Lake La Cruz, Castile-La Mancha, Spain - LaCruzMarch2015_19m | ecosystem: Environmental > Aquatic > Freshwater > Lake | place: Spain...
TCCGGATAAAACTTTGATGAGGAAAACATGTTCAAATTCCAAACCTTTGGCCTTGTGGACCGTCATCAGACGTAAGGAATTGTCGACGTCGGCCAACAGGGCTGAGGAATTTAGGGAGATGTCATTTTCGGAGAGAAGATCAATCTTTTTTACCCAAGTAAAAAGATCAATTTTGTCGACAGCCAGACTTTGTTTGAGATGGGAATAAAGAGCATTTAGTTGTTTTAAAAGAGACAGATTGCCTGTCTTGAGAACTGAGGAAAGATAACTAAATTTACGAATAATTAAGTTAAAAAGTTGATCGGCGGGAAGATTACTGGATAATTTTTGAATTTTGGTTACCCGCAGAGTAAAGGCGGAAAGATGTTTGAGAAATTTTTTGGAAAAATTTTGTGGCTTTAAAAAATCCCGGTTAAAAATAGCCTCTGATAAAGAGATTTTAGTTTTTTTAACGGCATGAAAAAGTTGGTAAAGATCTAAAGAATTTAGATGAATAAATTTGAAAGAAAGAACATGAAAGAGAAGGGTGTCATTGGTGGAATCGGCTAAGTATTTAAAAAGAGTCAGCAGTTGTTGAATTTCTAAAGTTTCCAGGATATTGATAGCATCGGAGCGAAGATAATGGAGATTATTTTGCGATAAATAAGGTAATAAATCATTAATATCGGCATTGTTGCGATAGAGAATAGCGATCTCTTTGGGGGTAACTCCGGAGTCAACTAATTTCTTGATTTTGGTAGCCACCCAATAATTTTCTTCGTTAACAGAATTGGCGGCGAAAAGGTTGATAGGATCCGGGTCATAGGTACTGACTGACTTAAGGGATTTGTCCAGATTGGCAATATATTGGGTAATGCGGCTGAGGTTATGACTGATAACATTTTCAGAGCTTTCCAAAATCAATTGATGACTGCGATAATTATTTTTTAGGACAATAAGTTTTAAATTTTTCTGATATTTTTGATAAAAAGTGTAAACGTTTTCGACACTGGCACCCTGGAAACGATAAATTGACTGATCATCATCACCCACCACAAAGAGATTGGGGTTGTCCTGATTTTTGGTCAATAAATTGAGAATTTCCATTTGGGAGGAGTTGGTATCCTGAAACTCATCAACCAAAAGATATTGGTAAACTTCCTGATATTGAGATAATAATTCGGGGTGGGTTTGCAGGGCCAAAATTACCCAGAGAATCATGTCTTCATAATCGTAGAGACCCCGCTTTTGAAGAGTTTGTTGGTAGGATTGATAGATGTTTAGTAAATCCCGAAGTTTGGGTAAATTGTTATTTAGACTTTCGATAAAATCTTTGACATTTTTTTTAAGTTCGGAAAGGGTGGAAGCTTGGGACTCATAAAGATTGAGAAAATATTTAAGACGGACCTGATAAAGAGGGTTAATTTTAGAATTAGTAATTAAATCATTAACTAAAGCAGTGATTTCGGTGGCGGCTTTGGGGGTGGCCCGAATGGTAATAAGTTTTTCAAGAGCGGGATTGGCAGTAGTGACAAAATCAGCCGCATATTTGAGTAACTCATCAAAACGGGCGGGAGAGATATTTTCTTTCTTGAGAGTGGAAAGGGTGGAAATAATCTCTTTTTGATAAAAGTAAGTAAAATTAAGATTTTTCAGAGGGCTTTCTGAGGGTAGCTTGTCGATCAAAGAACGGACAATTTCGATTTGAGTAATATCGTCAATGGCTTCGGATTCGACGGTGGATTTGAGAAAATATTCGGGGTGATCTTTGATAATGGAATTGCAAAAACCATGAAAGGTGGCGATGCGGACATTGTAAGAGGCAGAGCCAATGAAATTTAAGAGACGATCGCGCATGTTAAGGGCAGCGTTTTCGGTGAAGGTAAGACAAAGAATATTGCTGGGATTTATTTGTGATACTTCTAAAATTTTGCCAATTCTCAGAGCTATTGTTTGGGTTTTACCGGTGCCGGCTCCGGCAATAACCATGACCGGACCTTCGATAGTATCCACCGCTAGTTTTTGTTCGGGATTTAGTTTTTTATATTCGGAAACGAAATTATTAGCCACTGCTTTATTCTAACAAAGAAAGCGGTTTGGTTATTTCTTTAAAGAATCAAGGACTTCTGAATTCCTAAGTAAAATTGTTCTATTTGTGGTAAAACTTAGTCCTTTGTTTGGATTTATTTCAAAGCCAAGATAAATTATATTGATTTTTCTATCACGAATTTCTTTAACTGCAGGTTGTAAATCCGAATCTGAACTACATAAAATTATCGTGTCTACTTTTTTATCGCAAGTGTCAGAGATTAAATCAACTGCGATTTTTACATCAACACCCTTTTCTTTAAAAATTATCGTCTTTTTACCATTAACTTCTACCTCTTGAGCACGGACGTTACCCATCAAGACAAATTCGTATCCTTGTTTTTCTAAAATTGTTTTTAATATTCTTTGCCTTAAAATGAGTTCTTTTGATCTTGGTAGTGTATCTGGATATTCCGGATATTCATGCAACTTTGCAGCGTAAAATCTTTTCTTGGTAATTTTTAACCCTTTAAGGGCATTTTCAAATAATTTTAAAAAATCTATTTTAGTGATGTCAAAATTTTTTCTGGTAACTTTTTTGGAACGAAAAACCATTTCAATATAATGACGTAAGTTTTCACCATCAATGTAAAGTATTATTTGTTTAGTCATGGTTAATTATCTCACAAAAAACCTCGTCGAGCACGAGGCATAGACGAGGCGTTGATTGGCTTTATTGTATGAAACTATCGACCATTTGTCAATAGTTTTTCTAAAATTTCCTTTCCGCTTTGAGGGTTGGCTGAGCCTTTGGATATTTTCATTAATTGACCAACTAAAAAGCCGATAGCCAGGGGGTTTTTGCGATAGTCTTCTACTGCTTTGGGATTGGCCTCAATAACTTGTTTGGCAAATTCTTCGAGAGTGCCAGTGTCGGAGACCTGAAATAAATTCTTGGTTTTGGCGATTTCCAAAGGGTCAATTCCAGTCTGATAACTTTCAACCACAATTTGCTTGATGGCTGAGGAAGATAATTCAGATTTTTTAGAAAATAATTCTTGAAAATAGCTTGGATTTATTTTCTCAATATCAATTTCGCTTTGAGTTTCGTTAAGATTAGTTCTGATTGGACCGTTTAATAGGTTGGCAATAAATTTAGCGAATTCCGGATCAGTGGAGTTGTTTAGGGATTTTTCGAAAGCTGAAGAAAAGACTGAATCATCGGCCAATAAATTAGCATCGTAATCTGATAAATTAAGAGTTTTATATTTAATAATTTTTTGATCAGGAAGCTCGGGAATAGTTTTTTTGATTTCTTCAACTTGCTCTTTAGTAAAAGTTATAGGAGGAATATCGGGTTCGGGAAAATAACGATAGTCGGCACTTCCCTCTTTTTCCCGTTGTAAAAAAGTTTGATTTTTGTCGGCATCCCAACCGCGGGTAGTTTTATTAGTAGAATTTTTTTCGATGTGGTCAATCTCAAACTGTTTAGCCTGGCGATCGATTTCGTACTGAATAGCATTCATAACACCGGTTAGTGAAGCGACGTTTTTGATTTCGACTAAAGGGGTATAAAAATTATCAATTTTTAAATTGACAGTGGGTTCGCAACGCATGGAACCTTTTTCGATGTCAGCATCAGAAACACCGATGTACCGGATAATTTGCTGAAGTTTATTTAAATACTTTTTGGCTTCCTCGGGACTTTGAAGATCAGGTTCGGAAACAATTTCGACTAAAGGAACACCGGAGCGGTTGAAATCTAAAAGAGTCGAAGAGTCGACGTGAACTGATTTACCAGTATCCTCTTCCATGTGGGCGCGATTGATACGAATTTCACGACCGTCGATATTTAATTTACCGCTGACAGCAAAGGGTTTTTGGAGTTGAGTAATCTGATAGCCTTTAGCCAGATCAGGATAAAAATAATTTTTTCTTTCAAAAAAAGATTCCTCATTGATAGAACAACCTAAGGCCAGACCTAACTTGACACACCATTCACAGGCGGTTTTATTGGGAACCGGCAGAGCACCCGGGAGACCAAGACAGACGGGACAAGTATGGGTATTGGGTTCGACGTGGAAATGATTAGCATCACAACCGCAAAACATTTTAGATTTAGTTTTTAGTTCGACATGGACTTCGAGCCCGATAATTGGAGTGATGGTCATAGTTGAGGTTTTTGTAAATGATATTCAGTGTTATCTTCGAATAATTTAGCGATTTGGTAAACAAGATCTTCGCGTTTTTGAGGAGTGATAATTTGCAGACCAATGGGTAAGCCAACTTTATCAAAACCACAGGGAATTGAAATACCCGGTAAACCGGAAATACTTGAAGGTTCGACTAACATATCCTGAATTTCACCAAACATCGATTGACCTTCAGTGGCCCCAAGTTTTAAAGCAGTGGTGGGAGAGACCGGACCGATAAGAGCGTCAACTTTTTGAAATTGTTTATCAAAATCCTGACAAATTAGAGTGCGAACTTTTTGAGCTTTTAGATAATAGGCATTGTAATAACCAGCAGACAAGGAATAGGTGCCCAGCATAATCCGGCGTTTGGCCTCGGTGCCAAAAAAGGAACGATCGTGGCCATAACGAATGCCATCAAAACGGGCTAAGTTGCTGGAAACTTCTGAGCGTTGCAAAATTGTATAGACAGCGATGGAATATTTTGGATCTAAAACATCGGGTAATTCAATAATTTGGGCACCAAGTTTTTTAAGTGTTTCCACGGCACTTAAAATCGAAGATTTTACTTCCGGTTGAGTTTGGGAAGGAAAATAAGAAAGAGGTAAGCCAATTTTAAGTCCATTAAGATTTGTCCTAATTTCTGGCTTTTTCCATGGGGCTTCATTGATAGAAGTGGCATCATAAGGATCCCCTCCGGACATTATTTCTAAAACATCAGCAGCATCATCAACTGTTTTGCAAATTGGACCGGGAGAATCGGTACTAGATTTCATGGCGATGACACCATAACGGGAGACCCGACCGTAAGTGGGTTTAAAACCAACCACACCACACCAAGAGGCGGGCTGACGAATAGAACCGGCGGTTTCCGAACCAATAGAGATAATAGTCTCATCGGCAGCAATAGCAGCCGCAGAACCACCGCTAGAGCCACCGGGAAGATGCTCCGGATTCCAAGGATTTAGAGTCGGACCATAATCAGAAGTTTCAGTAGAAGATCCATGGGCCCAAGCGTCTAAATTGGTTTTACCGATGATGATGGCACCAGCGTTTTTTAATTTTGTGATAGTAGTAGCATCGTATTGAGCAATATAGTTGTCCAAAAGTCGGGAAGAAGCGGTAGTGCGAATATCTTTGGTTAAAAAATTATCTTTGACAGCGATGGGTATACCACCAAGAGGCAAAAAAATATCAGCTGATTGTGCCTGTTTTAGAGCATCTTCTTCACAAACAGTCACAAAGGAATTTAATTTTTTGTCCAGAGATTTAATTCTGTCTAAACAGGATTGAGTGAGTTCGGTGGGAGAAAATTTATTCGACTTTAATCCCTCTTTGGCTTCTTTTAAAGTTAGTTGGTTTAAGGTGGTCATTTATTTTTTGATGGTAGCAGTAGTTTTAAAGTAACCATTGTCAGTATTTTCGGCTTGAGACAGAGCTAGTTCCTGAGACAGGGAGGCTTCTACTATGTCTTCACGTAAAACATTACTTTTGTGATTTACTTGATAAGTAGGAATAATATTGTCAGTGTTTAATTCTTTTAAAACTTCGACATATTCAGCGGCTTGAGCCAATTGATCCTTGATATAACTTTCTTCAGGTTTTATTTCCAGACGAGAAAGTTTGGCGGTGTGTTGAAAAACAGCATCAGTAATTGGATTACCGGACATAGTCTATTTTAACGGAAAATGGAGGCTTTGAGGCGAAGTAAAATCCAACGATATTTATCAACTAGATTGTAAAGTTTATAGAGCTGAGGATTAATAACTAAGTCGTAAGTACCAACAAACTGGACCAGATTGCCACCATAACCTTGTTTAAAACGATGGAAACCAAAACCAGGCTGAGTAGCATTGGTATCAGGCCCAAGACAACCCCACATATCAAAAGATTTTAGTCCCAAAGATTGGCCATATTTAATGGCTTCCCACATTAATAAAGTGGGGGCCATAACTTCGCGGTGAGTGTCCAGAGAAGCGCCATAGGGATAAAAAAGACGATCTTTTAATTTAAAAAGCATAAAGGCGGCCAAAACTTCACCTTGGAAAGTAGCCAGATAAATATCAACCATTCCGGTATTTTTAAAAGTTGACCAGAGTCGACGATGATAGGATTCGGAATGTAAATAAAAGCCCTGACGTTTAGTAGTATCGAAAAGTAGTTTTAAATATATTTCAAAACCACGGTCGTGAGTTTCCCGAGAAATTACCACTCCGTGACGATTGGCAATCTTGATATTGTAGCGGGTTTTTTGAGACAAATTGGATAGAAGCTCATCTTCGCTTTTAGTTAAGTCAACAATAAAGGTGTGGGGGTAAAAAGCGACTTTAGGAGAAGTGACCAAAGAAGGAAAATTTAAAAGAGTGCTTTTATTTTTCAAAAGTTGATAACGGTTGTCGTAAATTTTTTCGATAACATCCGGTTCGAACTTAACAAAAATAGCGTTTTCTTTTTCGGCGATTTTCTTGACGTTTTCGATCATATCAGCGTCAATAACCGGACCGCGAAGAAGGGTGCCAACAGAATAATTAGTTTTAGGAATTCGGTGAAAACTAATAGTGTAGGCCGAAACCATTTTTTGCTGATCAAAAACACCTAAACGATAAACTTTATGGCCTTGAGAGGTTTGGAAATCGCCCCATTCCCAGGTTTGAACAGGATGAGTAACTACCTTAGAATAGGCGTTTTTTTCTTCGTTGTATAAAATTCGGGTGATCATGACTATTTATATTTTAGCTTAATAAATGTCAGGATCATAAACTAAGTCGGAATTAGAATCGGATTTGGTAAAACGGTGATGAGAACGAAGATCGTGGGTGATCTCCCGGGAAGTTTCATACTCTAATAAATCGGCGGGGATATCAGAAAGAAATCGAGAGGCTTCATTCAGGGAAGATCTGCCAAAAAAGAGACGACGAGAAGCATAGGTAATGTAAAGTAATTCTTTGGCCCGGGTAATACCGACATAACAAAGACGACGTTCTTCTTCAATATCGGCATCATCAACCATGGAACGGGAATGAGGTAGAATCCCCTCCTCAAAACCGACCAAAAAAACAGCCTCAAATTCTAAGCCCTTGGAACTATGAAGGGTCATGAGACGGACACCATCGCGGTTTTCTTTTTTCTTATTTTTTTCTTGGAGAGAATATTCCTGTTGGACCAGAGCCACATTTTCCAAGAAATCATTAATTTTAGGGTAAGAGGCAGCGACTGATTTTAATTCTTTAATGTTTTCAATTTTTTTCTGATCATCTTCTTCTTGGGAATTAAATTTGCTTAAATAACCGGAATTGATAACCAGGGATTCTAAAATCTGGAGGGAAGATAAATGTTTTATATCCAAATTATCTAAGTGTTGATCAAAAATAATTTTCCGACGTTTACCCAGAGCTTTTTCGACCCGGGCGCCGGAGAGAACGTCTTTGGAATTAACGGCGGCACGAAGCATGGCTAGAATATCCTTAATTTCGGCACGATCGTAAAAGCGAAGACCACCAATTAACACATAAGGAATACTGTTTCTGAGAAAAGATTCTTCGATGGCCCGGGATTGGGCGTTCATGCGATATAAAACAGCAATGTCTTTGTAGGCGAAACGGAGAGAGTCATGAAGTTCTTTAATTTTTTGAGACAAGTAATCGGCTTCAGCAATTTCGGAATCAGATTCGAAAATTTTAATTTTGACGGGACTAATTTTTTTAGTAAAAAGTTTCAAAATGGGGTGGCTGGTATTTTTAGAGATAACGGCATTGGCAGCATCTAAAATATTTTGAGTGGAACGATAGTTTTGTTCGAGATTGATAACCTTGGCATCAGCAAAGTCGACAGTAAAGGCAGAAAGATTTTTATAGTCAGCCCCACGCCAAGCATAAATTGATTGGGAGGCGTCACCAACGGCGGTAATTTGACGATATTTGGCAGCTAATAATTTAGTTAACAAATATTGGATTTGATTGGTATCCTGATATTCATCAACTAAAATATAATGGTATTTTTGCCAGAATTTATCCAAAACTTCGGGAAAGAGTTGAAAAAGTTGGACACTTTTAAAAAGAAGGTCGTTGAAATCGAGAGCTTGATATTCTAAAAGACGAGATTGGTATTTGGCATAGATTTTAGCGGCGGTAACTTCCCAAAAACCATGAGCCTGAGACTTGATAACGTCGGGGGTGAGATAAGAATTTTTGGCAGCTTCGATGAAATATAAAACAGAAGAGGGTTTAAATTCTTTGACGGTGAGATTCATTTCGGAAAGGATCGAGCGGACTAAATTTTCCTGATCATCGGAGTCATAAATAACGAAGTCCGGAGAAAGACCTAAAAATTTGCCGTAAATTCTAAGGGCCCGACAACCAAAGGAATGAAAAGTGCCTGCAAAAAGATCTTCGGATTTTTTATTATTTAATAATTGACTCATTCGCTGTTTCATTTCCCCGGCGGCTTTGTTGGTAAAGGTAAGCAATAAAATTTCCGAAGGGCTGGCTAATTTTTGTTGAACAAAATAAGCGGCCCGATGAGTTAAGACCCGGGTTTTACCGGAACCGGCTCCGGCCAGAATCAGGAGAGGACTCCCTTGATGAATGACGGCTTCTTTTTGAAACTCATTGAGACCGGAAAAGATGTCGGACATGATTTAGATTATGTCATTAAAAAAATACTTAAGGTAGTTGGTAAATCTTGGTTTTACCGGATTCAAAAACAATCTTGGTGCCGAGTCTGGTAAAATTTTCCAAATTAAGATTGGGATATTTTTCATATTCCTTGGCGCCAACAAAAATATATTTGATTTGATATTTAGCTAAAATAGATTTTATTTCATAAAGATCAATAGAAGTATAAATTTTTTCGACTTCAGCCACCCGAGCGGCGGGAGCCTCGTAACCACCGCGCCAGAGCCATTCATGAACCAGCCAGCCCTCAATAGTGGGTAAACCAGTGGCCATAGAAATTTGATTAAAAGTGGTATAACTGTCGCCAGTGGATTCGACAATATGGGGTTGACCGGAAATATTCTGGTTTAACCAATTGATGGCTGCAAAATTATCAGGATAGGCAGTTTGCAAGAAACTTAAACCCCAAAGACCCTGATACTCCTTGAAACCGTAATATGATTTGATCGCAAAATAGGCATAAGTTAAATGAATGATTAGAACCAGGGAAAAAATAAATCGATAAAGAAAATGGTGACGGAGGCGAATAAAAACGTAACCAGAAATTAAGGAATACATCATGAAAGCTTGGTAGACCAGTTTAAACATAGTGTTGGCCCGACGGTATTCAGAAATATAAATATCTTTGATGTAAATAAATTCCGGAACGATGACTAAAAGAGTGGCAGTGAGAAAAAGGGCTAAAACAAAATAGTCGGTGGTAGGTAATTTTTTCTTTTTAAAATTTTTAATAAAGAAAAAAATAAAAGGAAAGGAAATTAACCAGAAACCACCATACAAAATAAGGAGTTGATAAAAAGGAGTTCGGGAATCAGCAATTTGTAAACCTTCAGCCATGGGGATGAAGTGAAGGGAAAAGGGCAGAGTGAATAAAAACCAAGCCGCAATAGTGAAGAGACCAGAGATTAATGTTTGCCAAAAATTTTTAGTAAGTAGAAGAGAACTAAGACCAAAAAGTAAACCGTAAACAGCAAAGTCCCAAGCATTGGTCATGTAAGCCAGAGATAGAAGAAAACCAGCGGGGATAAAAAGATAAGAGGATAATTTAGAGGTTGAGGTTAGGGCCACAAAGAGAAAAGCCATGAAAAAGATGACCAGTGGAATGTCGTTCATATGGCCATGAAGATCGGCCACTACAAAACTGTAAAGAGGAAATTCGTGAATAGTTTTGTCCTGAGTATCAGGATCAAAACCAATAAAACGGGTAGCATCGGGATACCAATAGAGACTGGTGGCCTGAGAAAAATTTTGATGATCAATAATGACACTTTTACCGATTTTGTAAGCAGTATGAAGATTGCCACCAAAGGTTAAAAGAAGAGCAGAGAGAAGGCCGCCAAAAAAATAAAGGCGAAAAAGAGGTTTTTTAAGAGAGCTATAAATTAAATTTGAAGCAAGGGAAAAGGCGGAAAGAAAAGTCAGGGCACAGACAGTGGCAATGGAAAGATTGTAAGTAATAGCCGAATTGATACCGGAAAATTTAGTAAGGAAAGCAAAAACTAAATGACCAAAATAATAATAGTTGATGGGCAAGCCGGCAAACCACATGTCGGCGGGAGGAAAATATTGGCTTCTTAAAATAGAGTTAACAAAGCCCCAATCCATGAATTTTTCCAAGCCCTCAATATCGGGAGCAAAGCCACGGACATAAGACCAGAGGGCTAAAATAAGAAAAAAGAAAAGTTCTTCGAAGAAAAAAGTTTTCCAGTGATGATGAAATAAGTCTTTAAAAAATGATTTCTTTTTTAAAAGCAAAAAAATATTTATGGCAGCAAAGACGGCCACAATCAAATAAATAAAGGGAAGGGTAAAGGTGGTGAGACGAAAAATCCCTAAAACTAAGAGCAGATAACTAATGGTAAAAAGAGAGAAGGTTTTGGCAAAGATATAACCTTTGTCCCAAAATTTCTGAAAAAGTAAGAAAATTAAAGGCAGGGAAAGAGAAGATAGAAAAAAAAGACTTAACCACCAGATAAAAATATATTTAAAATCAGAAAACATATTTAGATAATTAGTTGACGAGAAAAATGGTGTTAAAGAGATATTTAAGATAAGTATTTAGAAAAAGATTTAAATTGATAAGGTGGCAAGGTAACCAAATTAAAATACCAATCAGAGCACCACCTAAAACATCGATGGGA
>Ga0247842_10008229_pt1 | contig 11013 bp, 8 predicted proteins | sample LaCruzMarch2015__3_FD_192411 | JGI IMG/M metagenome (GOLD analysis project Ga0247842, IMG submission 192411) | Freshwater microbial communities from meromictic Lake La Cruz, Castile-La Mancha, Spain - LaCruzMarch2015_19m | ecosystem: Environmental > Aquatic > Freshwater > Lake | place: Spain...
GGTCGGCCCGAAGGATTTCATCGGGCAGAACCCGCTGGGCGGCACGTCCAAGCTGTTCGGCTCCGTGGAATACACGTTCCCGATTTACGAGTACAGTGAAAAATTCGGCGTGCGCGGCGCGATCTTCATGGACGTCGGCAATGTCTGGTACAAGTCCCGCAAATACACGCTGGGCACGATCGACCAGAACGGCAATTGGTATGCCTACAATGAGACGCGCGACAATTTTGGCGAGATCAACCTGACCGGCGGCATGGGCCTGCGCGTGAACTTGCCGATCGGGCCGCTGCGGTTTGACTATGGCATCCCGTTCATTCGTGACAGTGAATCACAAAACTGGAAGCCGTTTGACGGCTTCTCCTTCAACGCCGGAGCATCCTTCTAATGCAAGCAGACCATGACAGGCCGCGCGGGCTAAGGCTGGGTGCGCTGGGCGTGGCGGCCGTGCTGCTGGCCGGCTGCGCGATGATCACCAGCGAGAACATCAACGACGCGGCGGACTTTCAGAGCGATCATGTCAAAATGGCGGTGCGGGCGCAGTATCGCTCGATGGCGATACTGCCGTTTGAGAACCAGACCGATTACCCGAGCGCAACCCAGTATGCGCGCCAGGCATTCTTCGGCTGCATGGCGGCCTACAAGCACTACGCCCTGCAGACCCTGGACGACACGGATGCGCGGCTGGCCAACCTGCCGCGTTCGACTGTTGATCCGGCGCAGTACGCCACGCTGCGCGCCGCGCTGGGCGTCGACCTGCTGGCTTTCGGCTATGTGATTGAGCAAGACCACAGTTACGGCGTGGTCTACGGCCGGAATGCCGTGCGGGTGAAGCTGCTGCTGGTGGATGCCGTCACGGGCGCCACCGTCTGGCAGTCAGAAGAAGGCCGCGCGCGCACCTTGATGGGCATGAGCTTTTATTCAACATTTGATAATGAATACATGTGGGGCCGCGAGATCATGAACCGCTACAATGAACTGTTCCGCGACATGATCATGACCTTGCCGGACTGCAACGCCAAACCAACCGCCAAACCGCAGGAGCAACAATGAACAAGCAAGCAAGACGTGCGCGGCTGGCCGTGCTGGGTGTGCTGGTGGCGCTGCTGCCGCTGGCGGCGTCGGCCTTGAAAATGAAGGATTACATCGGCGTGTTTTATTTCACGGGCGGCGCCTTTACCAATGCCACGCTGATGCTGAACCGCTACAACATCGTGACCAAGCACGCACGCACGGCGGATGCCCATCCGATCCCGGGCCAGTGGAAATGGCGGCCGGGCAAGAAAAACATCCGCCTGCTCTGGCCGGATGCGCAGATGGAAGTGCATGCCCTTGATCTGGACAATCTGACGGGTTCCTACACCAAGACCGGCTTTGCGCCGTTCAACTGCACGTTGACGCGCACGAACCTGACCGTCGTGGATGTGGTCATCAACCGGACGCGCAAGAAAAACATGTTTGGGATGGCCTTGTCGAGCGAAATCAAGTACCTGCCGCTGCCGCAATTGCGGATCGTGGTCTATGCCCGCTTTGGCACGAATGCTTTGCTGCAAACGCCCGCGCGCCTGTTCCGCCCGCTCGGCGCGTTTGTCCACGGGCTGCCCGTCGGCTATGATTTTACGGAAGCCTACGTGATCAGCAACGGCTTTGTGCCGCCGCCCGTGCTGCTCAGTCCGATGCCGGTGGATGGCTCAAACGTGTGGGCCTTTGACTGGGCCACCAACAATTTCAAGTATTTCGACCGCAGCACGACCAACAATCCGAACGTGTTCTAAATTCCTTCGGAGCGAAAGCATCAAGTAAATGCCCGCGCCGTTTTCACGGATGGCATACAGTGGCAGCGGCCCCGTGCCGTGCGTCGTTCTGCCACCATAAATTATCGTGTCGCACGAGAATGTAACGGTGTTCCGCGCGCGGTGGTGCTGCGCGCCGCACGCCGTGCGGCGAAGAGAGCGCCGGAAGCAGAATTTGGAAAAACTGGCGGGCCTCTTTCGCTCAATCTTATTCACCCGCGATCCCGTCAACGGCGGGATTGTACCCACCCACCCAACCCGCGGTTGCTCAACAGCGCTACGGCGAAGCACAGCACCAGCGCCATGCCCGGCTCGGGCAGCACGACCAGCGCCAGCGTCTGCATCGCCGTTTGCGTTGCGTCGTCGGTCACTTGCACCGTGAAGGTGTTGCTGCCGGCCGCCGCAGGCACGCCGCTGATGACGCCCAGGGCGTCGAGTTCGAGGCCGCCCGGCATGCTGCCGCCGGTCACGTTCCAGCTCAAGCGCCCCGCGCCACTGACGGTGCGCACGACGGTGCCGTACGACTGGCCCATGACGGCCGGCGGCAGATTCGTCGTCAGGATCTCCGGCACGGTGTTGGTCGGCCAGACCGGCGTAACGGCGGCGTAGGTTGTGCCCATGCGGATTTCATCGAGCGAACCATAGTTTGGGCTGTCACCCGGATACCAAATCATGCGTGCGAATTTGAAGTTGTTTGCGGTCGTGCTCAGGGTTGCCGTTGGCGTGGTGGGCGGCGCGCCGCCGAGCGGCAGCGGATTGATGAACAGATCCACGATATTGCTGGCCAGCACGCCGGCAAAGCGCAGGCGCAGCACCATGAAAAACGTCTGCCCGACCGTGGCGGCGACGCTGGTTTCCACTTGCGTGGCCGGACTCCCCATTAGTTGCAGGGCCCAATTGCCGTTATTCTGAAACACGGCCACGGCCCGCGCCGTGTCTTGCCACGTAGTCGCGCTGCGACACAAGGCGAAATTCCACGTCTGATTTTGATCGCGGCGCGCCAGGAAGCTGACCCAATACTCGTCATTCGAGCGGCCGAGATTGGCCAAGTCACCTTCCGTGTGGTACGCGCGCAGCGCCGTGAGCATATCAAACGCGCGGCCGGATGTTTCATACACGTAGCCGCCCTTGGCGTGCGGCGCGTTGACGATCAAGTTGCTGTAGCTCAGCGGTGCCGCCAGCGTTATTTCATAACCTTGGGTCTTGGAGTTTTGTTCACACCAGCCCTCGTTGCGCCAGCCGAAGCCAGGGGCAGCCTTGTGCAACGGGCCTGCCGCCACATTGCCGTCATCGTGCAACAACAGATTTGTCGTCGAGCGCGGGATGCCAACGCTGATGATGTTGTCTTCGCTGACCGACGGGAAATTGCTGAACACACCGCTGGCAACGCGGTCGGGCAGCAGGCGTGCGCGCACATTGCCGCCGTTGGTCATGCCGCTGACGGCGACGGCGTACCACTCGCTGGTGCCATTGTAGGCGGTCGTGCGCCAGACAGCGGCAGTCGTCGGGCCGGCCGTGCCGTCGAGCGCGACATCCGCGCCAGTCAGCGCCACCAGCGGCTTGCTGGCGCGCAGGCTGAAGCAGACGGTGCGTTCGGCGGCTGGGTCGACTTGGTCCGTGGCCTGCTCAATGTTCACGCAAGGGTTCGGCTCCGTCAGGCCCAGATGCGCGGTGCCCATGCGCAGGCCCAATTTCAACGAGCCGGGCGAATTCAAGTGCAGACCGTCCTGCAACCCGACATCGTCAATGTCGACCCAGTCGGCATGCGCGTCGTACTGGGCGAAGCGCACTTGATTGCTGCGCACGTACAACAGGTGCAGCGGCACATTGACCGTGAGGCCTGCGTGCGTGCGGCCGAGTACGACCGGCAAATTCGTCACGCCGGTGACGCTGCGCACTTTGCAGACCAGATCCGTCATGCTGCTGAAATACGCGAGACTCGGGCTGGTGGCCGTGGCGTCGGCCTCGTTCTCGCCCTGCATCCAGAAAAAGCCGGCAAAGTGCCAGCCGGCAATGTCGCCCGCGAGCTGCTGCGCGGTGAGGCGCGCCCGCGCCACGGCAATCCGGTCGGTCAACGACACAAAGCCGGCACTGCCGGCCAAGCGCCAGAAATCAATGCCGGTGGCCGCCGCACTGTCTTTGACAATGGCGATCTGCTCGTTGGGCAGCGCATTGGCTACGACAAAACCGCAGCCAACTTCCGGGCCAAAGCCGGCCGCTGCGCCGAGGACAGTCCAGTTCGTCGTGGCGCTGCCGCCCGGCGTGGCATTGTCAAACCAGACATTGGTTTGGTTGATCATGTCGGGCAGCAAGTCGGACGCGTTGCCCGTGCCGCCCATGTTCGACTGGCCGGCCATCAGCAGCACCCGCACAATCTTGTTCGTCGCGCCGGCCGCCGGCAAGCACGGCAGTAGCGCAAGCAGGGTAACAGTCAAACAGCAAGCAGTGGCGCGGAAAGTCATGTAAGGTGATCCATTGTGTAGTTATCCAAATAGTATAGCTTGTGCGGTTGCCAATGTAAATAGCAATAAGCGACCTGTTTCTGCGGCAAGTGCCGCGCGCGGCGGGTGTTTCCATGCTATTTCCGACATGGACTGAATTCCGCCGCTGGCGGCAATTGCGCAGATAGGTAGGGCGGTCAGGCCCTTGACCGCCGCGGTCGTCGCGGTGCCATGGTAGCACCGGCGTGTGCGCGCAGACGGCAACGGCGGTCAGGGCCTGACCGCCCTACCTCGTGCGCACATGCAGCAACGGCGGTCAGGGCCTGACCGCCCTACCTCACCCACCGGCCACGCCCGCGCAGGATCCACAACAGATTTGGCTACGTCAGGTGCGCATTTTCCCCTCTAACGGAATTTCAGACAGATGTGCTTGTTACGTTGACGCGCATGCGCCGTGGTGGAAGCAGAGATTGAGCAAAGAACGCCGGCGCAGTCAAGGCCTGCGCGAACCTACGCCAGCTTTTGCAGCAGCCAGGCCATGTTGCGCCCAAGCGTGCGCATCGTCCCGATGCCCTCGTCATCGTGCTCCACCTCGCCGATCTCGCGCCCGATGCCGATGTTCCAATAACTCGAGCCGACCGTGATCATTTCAGCAATGGTGAAGAAATGATTGAGCGAGTCGAAGGCATGAATCGCGCCGGCACGCCGCACCGCCACCACCGCCGCACCCACTTTGCGCCGCAACAGCATGCCGTTGGCGCGCGTGACATAACCGGCCCGGTCAATCAATGCTTTGATGTCCGGCGTGATGTCGGCGAAATGCGTGGGCGAGCCGAGCAGGATGCCGTCGGCCGCAATCATTTTCGCGATGCAGTCATTCAGCATGTCATCGTCGAAAATGCAGCGTTTGTTTTTGTTTTTGATGCACGCACCGCAGGCGGTGCAGCCACGCAGGCGCGCGCCGGCGAGTGAGACCAATTCCGTGCCGATGCCCGCGTGTTCGAGTTCGGCCAGGACGGTGCGCAGCAACAAGGCGGTATTGCCCTCTTTGCGCGGACTGCCGTTGAAGGCGACGACATGCGACATACAAGGTCAAGGGTCAAGGGTGAAAGGTTTTCGGTTTTCAGTTTTCGGTTTTCAGTTGCAGAACCGGGGTTGTGCCGGCCATGGTGATCGTGCGCACGCCACGGCACTCAGGCGCGACGGGCTGCAGCACGATCCAGTACTCGAACGTCAGCGTGCCGCGCGCGGGCAGCCAGCGATAGGTGCGTTCACCCTGAAACGTGCCGCGGTCGACGGCATTGCGCACGCTGGTCGGAAACGGCGTGTTGGCGAATTCCATGCCGCGCACCAACTCTTTGCCGGCCCACGGCAGTTGCAGCCGGCAGAAATTCTCCTCCCAGTTGCCAATCCAGGGATAATCGGCGCGGCGCCAGATATAGGCCAGCAGCAGGCCGCGCGGCGGATGCACCGCGCTGAACCAGGCATACTCCTGACGCGGATCCATCAACTGGGTGGTGAAGTCCGACGACACGCGCTGCTGTTTGGCAATCATGCGCAAATCCACGGGGCCTTTGACACCGGGCCCGTTCGGCCAAGTGAACGCCGTGTCGCGCTGCAGGCGTTGCACGCGGCCAAACGCATCGGGAAACGTGTGTCCCTTCGTGGCCGGCATGTCAAACAGCGTGACGCCTTTCTCAAGAAACGGCGCGCCGAACGACACGTGCTGGCACATCGTGAACGGCATGTCATGGCGCGCGAGATTCGCGAGAGTTTCCTTGACATGCAGCAGGGTGCTGCCGCGGCGCGTGCTAATCGTGCGCGCCAAGCACATCTGCGCGACGGGCAGCACGGTCAGCGTGGTGAACCCGGCTGTCTGCGGCCCGACCTGCTGCGAGAGCAAGTGCCAGCGCGCGACCGGCGCCTCATAATGGCAATCAAGGTCAGCCTGCTTTTCTTCCGTGGACGGCTCGCCGAAGCCGGCCAGGCAGGGATTGTGGCCGGCAATGCTGGCCAGCAGGCGCGAATTGCCGAATTGCGCCGCGTTTTTCCTGGTGTACTGCCACGGCTCGACCTGCGGCCAGTGCGGCGTCCACAACGGGTTAAGGCCGGGCACATCCTTGTGCAGGAGCGTGCAAATGTGCCCGCCGCCGGCCAGCATGCCGAGGGTGACACAACCATTGTCGAGCGTCCAGACGCGGCGGCGTTGCTGTTGCAAAGTGCGAAACTTCATTGTTGTTCCTGGGTAAGGTGGTGACGGGTGACATAGGTGACGGCGTCGCAGAAACCTTGGGCCATGCGGTCGTAGGTCCACGCTTGCATGGTGGCGCGGGCGTTGTCCGACAGGCGTGCGTGCAGGGCGGCGTCGCCCACGACGCGCTGCACGGCGGCGGCCAGCGCGGCCGGGTCGCGCTCCGGCACGACCAAGCCGTTGTGCTCGTCATCGAGCAAGCCGCCACGCGCGGCGCCCACGGCGTCGGAGGCAATCACAACGCAGCCCTGGTTCATGGCTTCATTGACAATCAAGCCCCACGGCTCTTTGAAGACGCGCGTCGTGACCGACGGCACAATCAGCGCATCGGCCAGCGCATAATAGGTATAAAGTTCGGCATTGGGCACATAATCGAGAAAATGCACCCACGCCAGACCATGTTGATGGCACGCCGTGCGCAAGGCCGCGTGCAGCGGCCCGCGGCCGATGATTAGCAGGGCGAGCGTGGGGTTGTCACGCAGTTGGCGCATGGCCGCGAGCATGACGTCAATCCCTTTTTCCTGGTCGAGCCGGCCGACGAACAGCAGCACGCGTTCGTGCGCCAGGCCGAGCGTGCGCCGCAATGCGGCCAGTTCTTCCGCCGCGACCGGTTTGTTGTACACGTCATTATCGGCGGTGTTCCAGGCGATGAAGATTTTTTCCGGCGCGACGCCCAGCGCGATCAGATAGTCGCGGACATGCGTGCCATAGGCGACCAGCGCGTCGGCATGGCGATAGATATGGCGCACGAGCGGGAACGTCAGGCGATGAAACAAGGTGCGCGGGTGAAACCAGAAGCCGGTCCAGATGATGATGGGCCGGCGGCGCAGGCGCGCGATGCAATAGGTGAGCGGGACGATGAACCGGCCGCTGATGCCCTGAATATAAACATCCCACGGCTCGCGCCAGAGCACGCGGGCGAGGCGCAGCATGACGCGCCAGGATGCGTGTACACCGGCGCCGAGCGGGATGACGGGCAGGTCGGCGCCGCCGCGCGGGTTGCGCGTTTCCCAGTTTTTCTCGGCGGCATCGGAGAAGAAAAGGAAGCGCGCGCCGATGCGCCCGGCCAGCAGGCGAAAGAGCTTGACCCGATAGAACGGGCAGAAGTTGGTGACGACGGCGCAGCGCAGCGGCTTCATGTTCATGCGGGCATTATACCATAAAATTCTTTCGCGGCGAAAGAATTTATAAACGAGCCGGTGCGGCTCGTTGTGCAACCATCCAGCCAGTTTCTGAAATTCCGCTATAAGAACGGGAGCCGCATTCCCTTGCGGTACTCCTGCCACGGTAGCCGCCGACGTAGAGCGTGCAGACCGGTAGGGCGGTCAGGTCCTTGACCGCCGCGGTCGTCGTTGCGCCATTGTAGCACCGGCGTGCGCGCGCATGCAGCAACGGCGGTCAGGGACTGACCGCCCTACCTCACCCTCCGGCCACGCACGCGCAGGCCCCACAACAGATTTGACTACGTCAGGTTCGCATTTTCCCCTATAGTGAAATTTCAGGAACCAGTTTTCAGTTTGTTGACTGTCCCGTAACGAAATTGTATACTACTGCAACATGAATGTACCACATCCGATTCCGTATCAAGGGAGCAAACGGAATTTGGCCAATGAAATCTTGCGCTATTTCCCCGCAAAAGTGCATACGCTGCACGAGCCATTTGCGGGTTCTGCCGCCATTTCCCTTGCCGCTGCCGCCTACAAACGGGCCAGTTTGTTCCACCTCAATGACTTAAACAAACCACTGGTCGATTTGTGGCGTGCCATTGTCACTACCCCAGATAAACTTGCCAAGGAATACGATGTTCTTTGGCACAAACAACTTGACGATCCAAAGAGTTTTTACAAAAAAACACGTGACGAGTTCAATTTGACAGGCCGTTCAGATTGCTTCATCTACCTTCTTGCGCGATGTGTCAAAGCCTCCGTCCGCTACAATGCCAATGGTGAATTCAACCAAAGCCCCGATAATCGTCGGCGCGGAGCGACACCGGCCACGATGCGAGATCAGATTTGCGGGGCCTCGTTGCTCTTGAAGGGCCGCACGATGTTCTCGTCAAAAAATTATCGGGATGTGGCGATGCAAGCAACCCGCGATGACTTGGTTTACATGGATCCGCCCTATCAAGGCGTCTGTGGCAACAGAGACAGCCGGTACTTGGCCAGCGTCCAGTTTTGCGAGTTTGTAGAATTCCTTGAGAAACTGAATCAGCGCCGCATTCGCTACATTGTGAGTTATGACGGTCGCACCGGCAGCAAAGTGCATGGAGTAAAACTCCCGGAACACCTGCACTTGACCCACCTGGAACTCAATGCGGGCCGTTCGACACAAGCGACGTTGCTTGGCCGCGACGACGCAACGTGTGAGGCGCTTTATCTTTCGCCGTCGTTGGCGTGACTGTTGCTGGCCGCACCGACATTACACTAGTGGTCGGTGAACGGTAGCAAAGAAAATTCTTTCGCGGCGAAAAAATTATAAACGAGCCGGTGCGGCTCGTCATGCATCCATATCATCCATCCATCCAATCTCCCATCATGCCAATGCCGAATAGGGTATACTAGTGTAGATTAACCTTAATGGATGCTATGAATCAGATTATCGAGTATGTTCGGATTGCAGCGCTGGAATTTCTGGCAACGTTGATGGCGATGGCACCCTATCTGCTATTTGGCTTTGTCGCCGCCGGCATCATTTCCGTGCTGGTCGCGCCGGAGCAGGTGCGGCGGCACTTGGGCGGGCACGGGCTGTGGCCGGTGATCAAGGCGGCGCTGTTTGGCGTGCCGCTGCCATTATGCTCGTGCAGTGTGATTCCGGTGACAGTGTCGCTGCTGAAGCACGGCGCGAGCCGCGGCGCGGCGACGGCCTTCCTGTTGTCCACGCCGGAGACGGGCGTGGACAGCATTGTGGTGACGTACGGCATGCTCGGGCCGGTGTTTGGGATTGTGCGGCCGCTGGCGGCCTTGATCGCCGGCGTGCTGGGCGGCGGCGCGGTCGCCCTAGTCGAGGGCAAAGCGGGCAGCGGCACGGCCGCCGCCTGCACCGATGAATGCTGTGCGCACGACGGCAGTCATCGGCTCATGCGGGCCGTGCGTTTCGCCTTCATCACCCTGCCGCGCGACTTGGCTCGGCCGTTGTTGATCGGCTTGATGATTGCCGGCGTCATTGCCGCCTTGACCCCGGATGATTTTTTTGTGAGCGGGCTAGGGACGGGCATCGTGCCGATGCTGGTCATGCTGGCGGTCGGCATTCCGATGTATGTCTGCTCGACCGCGTCGGTGCCGATCGCCGTGGCCTTGATCCAGAAAGGCCTCTCGCCGGGTGCGGCACTGGTGTTTCTGATTGCCGGCTCGGGCACCAACGCGGCCACCGTTGCGGCGGTCTGGAAGATCATGGGGATCCGCACCACCATGATTTATCTGGCCAGCGTGGCGATTACGGCCTTGGTGAGCGGCGGTGTGTTGAACCTAATTTTAGGCGTGCTGCAGACGCGCGGCTACGGCCAAGTGCAGTGCGCGTGGGACATGCCGGGTTGGCTTGAAATGAGTGCGACCATTGCGCTGTGCGGCGTGCTGGGCTACGCACTGTTGCGGCCATGGCTGCTGCGGCGCCGGCACGCACGGCACACCTGCACGGATTGCGCGTGTCATTAATTTCCCCAGTGCAAATGCTGCTTTCTGGAAAGTGGGAGCGACCTCCGCGTCGCGAATCTGTGGCAGCGTTCGCCGCACGGAGGCGGCTCCCACATTGAAGCGCACGCGGGACGGGCGGGATTGCGCTACGTGCGACGTGCGGCATGGCGGTATTCCAAATCCGTTCGCATCAAACCGGTGTTTCTGGTACAATTGTCGTCCTGATACCTGCATGAGTATTTACGCTTGGACATATAACCTGATTGGCAATCCGCTGGGGCTGGCAGCTCTGCCGGCGTGGCTGCCGTACATGCTGTGCCGGCGCAAGTATCGCTGCAGTTTGGCGCGCCGGGCGGGCTGGCTGCCGGCGCACGACCAAGCGCGCCTGCGGCCCGGGCAGAACATCTGGGTGCATGCCGTCTCGGTCGGCGAATTTAATCTGGCTGCCACCTTGATCGAGCAATTGCGCCCGTACTGCCCGGACGTGCAGTTCGTGGTCAGCGTCACGACCATGACGGGCTACGAAGTTGCGCAGCGGCGCTTGAAACCCGCGGATGTGTTGATCTACTTCCCGCTTGAATTCTGGCCGGTGATGGACCGGATGGTGGCGCGCGTGCGGCCGCGCGCGGCGGTGATTGTCGAGACCGAGATCTGGCCGAACTTCCTGTATGCTCTGGCGCGCCGCGGGATTCCCTGCGTGCTGGCCAACGGGCGCATATCCCAGAAATCGTTTGACCACTATCGCCTGGCGCGGCCGTTCATGCGCGATGTGCTGGGCCGCTTTGCGCAGTGCAACATGCAGACCGGGCACGACGCGGCGCGGCTGCGGGCGCTGGGCGCGCCGCCCGCGCGGGTGGCCGTGGCCGGCAACATCAAATTTGACGCGGCGCGGCTGGTGGACA
>Ga0247842_10008236_pt1 | contig 11003 bp, 9 predicted proteins | sample LaCruzMarch2015__3_FD_192411 | JGI IMG/M metagenome (GOLD analysis project Ga0247842, IMG submission 192411) | Freshwater microbial communities from meromictic Lake La Cruz, Castile-La Mancha, Spain - LaCruzMarch2015_19m | ecosystem: Environmental > Aquatic > Freshwater > Lake | place: Spain...
AGGCGATCAATTTCTCGATCACCGGATCGATCCCGCAGAGGACGCCGGGGTAGTTCATCATCTCGGCAAGGCCCAGAACCCGATTCGCCCGCCGGAGGGGCGTCAGATCCGTGACGGACAGAGAGGCCCCCGAGCTCTCCAGGCCGGTCGCTGGAACGCAGGAGGGCAGGAGGAAATAGAGATCAACGGGAAGTCCCCGGCTCGCTTCCAGCATGAACCGGACGCCTTCGATTCCCAGGACATTCGCGATTTCATGGGGATCGGCCATGATCGCCGTCGTGCCCCGCGCAAGAACGGCCCGTGCAAGCTCCCCGGGCGAAAGCATCGTGCTTTCCAGATGCATGTGGCCGTCCATGAAGCCGGGACTGATGTAGTCCCCCCGGACGTCGATCACCTCGGGGCCGTCATAGCCGCCGACGCCGGCGATTTTCCCGTCATAAACGGCCACATCGGCACGGATGATCTCGCCCGAAAAGACGTTAAGGACTCGCCCCCCCTTCAAAACCAGCTCGGGCGGCGCCTCTCCTCGCGCCACCCGAATCAGTATTTTCAACCGGTCAACCAGCTTCATCGCACGCCTTCCACACCCTCCCGTATCCATGGGAATCGCCGCTGTGAGCGATCCCAAATCAGCAGCGATCAAGGCAGGTAAACACCCGATCCTATCCAGTAGTTTGTCCCCGGGATTGGCTCCACGTAACCGAGTTTCCGATGTTCTCCCGCCATGCCGGGACGGCGCCAGTGGAATTCAAGAAATCCGCCTCCCTGTTTCCTGCTCAGTTCGGCCTCCTCGCGGCAGGGGTATTTCCTCAGGGCATCCTGATAATCGGTGAGATTCTTCCCTTTCAAATCCCGTTGGACCGCGTGGGCCACATTGAGACACCCTTCCTGATTTCTATAACAATCTATCCGTTTGTGCCAATCCCTTTTTGACATACCCGTCAACAAAGCGGTCAAAACGCAACCGGTGGGACCTCATCTGCACACCAGTTTCCGGGACTTGTCAAGCCGATTTCCTTGCCAAGCGGTTTTTGATCCATATATATTCTTGACATTAGAAGAGATTTGTGCTGAACAACTCACGTTGTTTTTCATATTTTCGTAATTGGAGTTCCACATCCAGATTGGAGGGCCCTATGGAAATACAGAGAGATTATATAATGCCCGCAACTCTATATGGCACATATGAAATGGAGTTGCATCCGATCACTCTCTCTTTTCCCGAACACATTGAAAGTTCTTTTCTGAATGATTTCTACAAAAAATCACTAACGCTTGTCAGATTCTCCCTATTTGTCGGAATCTTATTATACAGTGTTTTCGGGATTCTGGATGCCTTTGTTGTACCGGAGGTGATAAAACCTCTCTGGCTCATCCGTTTTGCGGTTGTTTGTCCTTTTCTGTTTGGCATCATTCTGTTTTCTTACTCCCATCGGTTTCGGCCATTTTTTCAGTTCTCCGTCACGTCAGCTATGATTGTAGCGGGTTTGGGCATCGTCTTTATGATCCTTATCATACCGCCCCCCGCTAATTATTCTTACTACGCCGGTCTAATACTCGTGTTGATATGGGGATATACCTTTACAAGGGTCAGGTTTATCTGGGCCACACTGGCAGGATGGCTTATCGTTGCCTCCTATGAATTTATAGCGATAGGGATCCTTGATACCCCTACCTCCGTTGTACTGAGCAACAACTTTTTCTTTATCAGCGCCAACCTGGCTGGCATGCTTGCCTCTTACTCGATAGAGTATTATGCCCGTAGGGATTTCTTCCTGACCTACAAGCTGGAAAATGAGCGGCTGATTGTCGAGGCCGCAAACCGAAGACTGGAAAGCATCGTGCAGGAACGCACCGCACAATTAACAAAGATGAACGCAGATCTTAGGCAGGAGATCGTGGAAAGAAGGAGGAACCAGCAGGAACGAGCCAACCTTGAAAATATGCTCATCCAGGCTCAGAAAATGGAATCACTCGGAACTCTGGCGGGTGGAATCGCTCACGACTTCAACAATCTGCTTATGGGTATCCGTGGACATAGCTCATTGATGCTCATGGATATGAAAGAGGATCACCCTTTTTACGAAAATATGATCAGCATTGATCAGTATGTCCAGAAAGGAGCAGAATTGACGTCACAATTGCTGGCCTTCGCCATGGGGGGAAAGTATGAGGTAAAGACAACTGATCTAAACGAACTTATAAAAAAGAATTCCCGGATGTTTGGTCGTACTAAAAAAGAAATAACGATCCATACCGAACTCCAGCAGGAAATCTGGCCTGTCGATGTTGATCAAGGGCAGATTGAGCAGGTTCTTTTAAATCTCTTTGTTAATTCATCGCAGGCTATGCCGAATGGCGGCGACCTCCATATTACGACGGAAAATATTACACTTGACGTTGGTTATACGCAAAAGTTAGATGCTAAACCAGGAAATTATGTAAAAACAAGCATTCGTGATACGGGAACTGGGATGGATGAATCAACCCTTCACCGGATTTTTGATCCCTTTTTTACAACAAAGGCAATGGGGAGAGGCACCGGTCTGGGTCTCGCTTCAGTCTACGGTATCCTCAAAAATCATGGAGGATTCATCAATGTCGAAAGCGAAAAGAATCAAGGGAGCCTATTTAGTTTTTTTCTGCCGGTCTCCTCTAAAAAGATCGTTCGTGAAAATGAGCCTACCATTGAGCATATCGAAGAAATTCTGAAAGGATCAGAAACAGTTCTTCTCATCGACGATGAAGAGATGATTATCACCGTTGCCAGCCGGATGTTGATGAAACTCGGCTACAAGGTAATGATAGCCAAAGGAGGGCAGGACGCCATTGAGATTTACCTTGCACACAAAGATCATATCGATTTGATCATCTTGGATATGATCATGCCGGGAATGGGCGGCAGAGAGTCATACAATGCCTTAAAGAATATCAATCCGAACGCAAAAATTCTTCTTTCAAGCGGATATAGCCTTGACGGCGATGCCATGGAAATTATGGAGAGCGGATGCAATGGTTTTCTCCAAAAACCGTTCAGTCCTAAACAGTTATCTCAAAAAATCCGGGAGATTCTCGACTCCGAGGAAAATCTTTCAAGAAAAACGGTGCGAAGGGTTAATGATGATCAACGTCCCGGTGACTGATGATTTTATGACCGCCAATGATAAAGTCTCTCTTAATAAGCGGCAAATCTCCACTGGAGCCGAACACTAATTTTGGTGAAAATAAAACTATGTGGATTGAAGAGAATTTCAGGAAACTTTTTCGAGAGCTTGAAGACGGTCATCTTGACATCCGGGAAAGGTTAAACCGTTTTTCTAAGCAGGATAGTAATTTGTCGACACTCTTAAATAAAGAAGTCGATAAGTTCGAGGCCTGGCGGTTTCCCCTCATGGATTCGTTAGCGGCGATCGTTTTCGGGCTTGATGCAGCTCAACAGGAAACTCATAAGCAATTTATCCGAGATTCAAAATACTTTGAAATCGTCCAGGCAGCACCTTTCTACTGGAGAATCGTCCACAAACCTAACGGGTATGCAGGCGATGCTCACATGATGAATTTCATTTATCAGAATCAGTATGAGGGCGATACTCCCTTTGGCATGATGTTGCATAAACACGCACTCGCGACAAAAGCATGCGAATCTGTCAGAAACAGAAAAACATACCTTTTTGGGCAGATTCTCCAAAAAGGAAAAGGCAATATTCTAAGCCTGGCTGCCGGTCCTGCCCAAGAAATCAGTGAGGTTTTGAAAACTACACACGCAAAACAATATCGCTTCTTAGCCCTGGACCATGATATGGAAACTTTGAAAAAATTCAGCGTTACAAGCAGCAATCCTCATTTTAAATATGCCTTAGCAAATGCGTTTCAAATCATTTCAGATAATTACCTAACGGCAAGGCCGCGCCAGTTTTTGGAAAGATTTTGTTCCCCCAGGAAAGACTTCAATGGCTTACGGGTGCTTATAAGCCCGATCAAATACGAGTTAAACTACTTAAAAAAAGAGGAATTTGATCTGGTCTACAGCTCTGGTCTGTATGATTATATTATGACCTTCCCCTTGGACGACAGCAAAGGCACGGTCGCCCTGACGAAGAACTTATTCAACCTTGTGAAGCCGGGAGGAACTCTGATCGTCGGAAATTTCAATCATAACAATCCCCGCGATCTTCGGTTTATCATGGAATATGTTTATGACTGGCGCCTGATCTATCGAAGTGAAAAGGATATGTTGGAATTTGCCCGATCAATCCCGGAGAAACAGATCAAGAATATACGGGTCGAAAATGAACCACTGGGGATCAATTATTTTTTGAAAATCGAGAAGGCATAGAATTTCGATCTGCTTAGATTCTATCTTTGAGAAAATAGGTGATCATCACACCCTTCCCTTTTACTTCAATCAAGCCTCGTTTTTCGAATACAAACTTACCTGAAAGAAGTGCCTGGGTCGTTTCAGTAACCTGGATACAGTCCGGCAGGCTATGGGATTCCATTCGGCTTGCTATATTTACTGTGTCACCCCATAGATCATAGATAAACTTTCTCGTACCTATCACACCAGCTATCACAGGACCTGTGTGGATGCCAATACGAAGGCTGAGCGCTTGCCCCTTCGTGCTGTTTATTTTTGCAATCCCTTTCAGCATGTCCAAAGCCATCCGGGCAATGGCCTCGGCGTGATCAGAGCGAGGGGTTGGCAGACCACCTACCACCATGTAGGAATCGCCGATTGTCTTGATCTTTTCAAGATCGTGTTGCTCGGCAAGTTCGTCGAAAATGGTGAATATCTCATTTAGGGATCCTATCAATTCAGAGGCGATAATTTGAGCGGATAATTGGGTAAATCCGACAAGATCGGCAAACAGAACCGTGACATCCGGGAAATTATCCACAATTGGATTCTCTCCCCGTTTAAGCCGTCCAGCGATCGGTGCAGGCAGGATGTTGAGCAACAAATTTTCAGACTTTTCACGCTCCGCGCGTAACTGCTGAATATAAGCGTGCTCGCGGTCGCGTAGCCGCTTCTTCTCGAGGCATGCTCCGATTCTTGCTCTCAGTAACACGGGATCGAAAGGCTTATGCAAGTAGTCCTCTGCTCCCATTTCAATACACCGGACGACATGATCTATTTCTTCCAGAGCAGATAGCATAATGACAGGGATGTGACTGATGTTATCGTCAGACTTCAGGTGCTGGAGGACTTGATACCCGTTTATTTCCGGCATCATAATGTCTAAAAGCACAAGATCAAAGGAGTTGCATCCGAGCATCTTGAGAGCGTCTCTCCCCGTTGCGGCAACGGAGATCGTATGACCATCCCGCTCGAGGCGACGTGCAAGAAGATTACGATTCTGCTCACTGTCGTCGACGATCAGTATGGATCCTCCTGCAGTGCATTTCTGTATTAGAGTCTCTTCAGACGGATTGACGATCGAGGTGACAAGCTCCTGACTCATTTCATTTCTGTCTTGATACGTCAGATCCATATCCGTTTCGTCGTGCCATGGGCGCGGAAAGTTGTCGACAGAAGAGACGAAGCGTTCTGTCGCATTGAGAATCATTTTTAGATCGGAAATGAATTTATTGGAATGCTTCTGCTCCATTTCATCAAGCAGAATGCCCACGTATCCCTTAATGATGTTGATGGGTGCCCGTGTTACACTCTTTATTTTAGCATTAAAGCTTTCCATGTCCGATACTGTCTGAACGTCCGTCTTCTTCAGGTCGAACATATCATTGACAAACGTTAGTAACTGATTTCCTGCTATATGAATTTCCTTGAGATCAAGAAGAATCTCTTGGAATTCCTGACCATTAGCATCATCCATAAGCATTTCACTGTATCCAACAATCCCCATTATAGATGTACGTAGCTCATGGCCCATTCGTGACAGGAAGGCATTTTTTGACAAGGCTCTATGTGGAGCTCTTTTGATTTCTTTATACTCACTCGCACCGGTCTTTTGTATAAAGTTGATCATTTTACCATCATGAGGGATAGTCTTTTATGATTTAATACCATATCTTTAAGGTGGACCCACTTGTCAAGACAATTTTAAGAGATGACCCTCCCCGCAGCAAGCTGCTGGTTATCCAAGACATCAAGGAACAAAGCAAGCTTCGGGGAATATGACCCGAAGATATACAATGAAGGGCGCCCATGATCACGAGGTATTTCCAGTCTGTTATCCTTTTTTACCCCTGCGTCCGTCCCGCCAGCCAGGCGCCCGCCGCGATCAGGACAGCCCCGAAGAGGAGTCCCGGCCCCATCGTCTCCCGGAAGAGGAGGTTGATGAGCAGGGTGGAACCGATGGGGATGAAATAGGCAAGCGTGCTGATCAGCGGCACATGGCCGCGTTTCACTCCAATCTCCCACCAGTGGTAGGCAAGCCCCACCGGCCCGATCCCTCCGAAGAGGATCCAGAAGATCGCCTCCGCGCCAACCGGCGGCAGATTCTGCCACTCCCCCCGGATAGCGGCGATCGCCGCGGCCATCAGTGCACAGAGGGTGAAATGGAATGCCGTCCCCCCCTGCTCCGCAGGGATCCGCCAGCGCCGGAGGAGGACGCTGTAACAGGCCCAGAGAAATCCGCCCAAAAGGGCAAGGAACAGCGGCAGCGGGTTTTCGGGTGCACGCAGAAGCTCTGCCGGACCACGCGCGACGACGATCCCCGTGAATCCGAGGAGGACGCCTGCCGCCGTCGGGAACAGTCGCGTCTTCTCCCGGATCAGGACGGCGGACAGTAGGACGATCCAGACCGGCCAGAGGTAGTTCAGGAGATTGACCTGGCCGATGGCGCGCTCGGGAGCGATGCCGAAGGCGAGCGCCAGGATCACCGTGTAGAAGGCGACCCCCCAGAAACCGACGACCTTGACCCGGAGAGGCAGGCGGACCAGATCGGCGAACGGTTGTCCCCGGAAGCGCTGCAGGAGGACGACCGTGATCACGCCCGTTGCCGTCATCAGCGTCAGGTAGGCCATCGGTCCCAGAAGGCGCGCCCCGCGGGCGAAACAGGCGCCGCTCGCGCACCACAGCAGGATCGATCCGACCGCCGCAAGGGTTGCCCTCTTTTTTTCGTTCCTCTCCGGAGGTGCCGGCATGCGATTTCCCCCTCTCTTCTCTTTAAGCGGGCACGAATATTCGGAAAACCTGGCCTTATGTCGATGATTTCACGTCCGCCGTCAAGGGGAAAACAACCATCCGCCTTCTGAAAAGAGAAAAATTTATCCTTATTTTAGATGAAATCCTGCGACCGGATATGGTATAAAAATCGGCACAACCTATATTCGCTGCGGCGGGAATTCCCCGAATTAGGTTTCAATGGTCGATCCCCTTTTCAAGCGCTCGAAAACGACGTTTTGCGGGAGGCCGCGGCAAAAGTGGAGACATCATTCAATGAACAACGCGTTCGTCAATCTGCTGGTGCGGTGGTTCGTGCTGGCGCTGGGCGTGGTGCTGAGCACGAAAATCGTGCCCGGCATCAGCTACGACACGGGCACGACCCTCGCGGTTGTTGTGGTGGTACTGAGCTTCTTCAATGCGGTCCTGAAGCCGCTGCTGCTGCTTTTCACATTGCCGTTCATTGTGCTGTCGCTCGGCATCGGCATCTGGATCATCAACGCCATTCTGTTCTATTCCGTCGGCCGGCTGGTGGACGGGTTTCATGTGGCCGGTTTCGGTTCGGCGTTGTTGGGGGCGTTGATTGTCAGCATAACCAACCTGCTGCTGAACCGGTTGCTTGTGCAACCTCGCCCGCGCGGTCCAAGGCCGCCGGCCAGGCGGGACGATGTTATTGATATCTGAACGGCAGGTTGGCACGCGGCCGCTGGCCTCGCTCAACCTGAGATTCCGTTTGACGGACAGGGGTAAGTCGACGTTGGCGGCCTAAATCTTCCTGAAATATTTCCGATACAAATCACCTGACCTCCGGCAAAGCCGTCGAGATCGGCCTCGTAACAAAACCCTCTTGAAGTCGATAAGGTAGGTGAAGTTGCGATCATGATGGATTGATCCGGGCGTCATTCGCCTTCAGTTTGTCAGGCTGCCGATGGGAGAAGGGATCTGACCGCCTCGGCGGATAAAGCGGGAGGAATCCAGCCGGCTGATCGCCATGACTGGGGCCGTGCCCAGGAGTCCGCCGAATTCTACCCTCTCCCCCGCCTTCTTGCCCGCAACAGGGATGATCCGGACGGCGGTCGTCTTCTTGTTGATCATCCCGATGGCCATCTCGTCGGCAATCAGCGCCGAAATCGTCTCCGCTGGCGTGTCGCCCGGAACGGCAACCATGTCGATCCCGACCGAACAGACGCAGGTCATCGCCTCAAGCTTCTCCAGCGACATCGCGCCCGCCTCGACGGCGGCGATCATACCGGCATCCTCGCTGACGGGGATAAACGCCCCGCTGAGTCCGCCGACATAAGAGGAGGCCATGGCGCCGCCTTTCTTGACCGCATCGTTCAGGAGCGCGAGCGCCGCGGTCGTTCCCGGCGCACCACACGTTTCGATGCCCATCTCCTCCAGGATGGCCGCGATGCTGTCGCCGACGGCCGGGGTGGGGGCGAGGGAAAGATCAACGATGCCGAAGCGCGTGTTCAGCCGCTCGGAGGCCATGCGGCCGACGAGTTCCCCCATCCGGGTGATCTTGAAAGCCGTCTTTTTGATGATCTCGGCAAGCTCTCCGAAGTCGGCATCCCCGCTTTTCTGCACGGCATGCAGGACAACTCCGGGTCCGCTGACCCCGACGTTGATCACCGTCTCGGGTTCGCCGATCCCGTGAAAGGCGCCCGCCATAAAAGGGTTGTCCTCCGGGACGTTGCAGAAGACGACAAGTTTTGCGCAGCCGATGCTCCCATCATGTGCGGTCAGCTCAGCCGTCCGTTTGATGATCCGGCCCATCAGCTCCACGGCGTCCATGTTGATCCCCGCCTTGCTGGTCGCCAGGTTGACCGACGCGCATACCTTCTGGGTAGCGGCCAGCGCTTCCGGGATGGCATGGATCAAGTGGGTATCGCCGCGCGTGAATCCCTTGTGGACCAGGGCCGAAAAACCGCCGATGAAGTTGACGCCGGTCGCGGACGCCGCGCGGTCGAGCGCGAGGGCCACAGCCGCAAAACCGTCCGACGGGATGCCCGCGGCCACAAGCGCTATCGGCGTGACAGCGATCCGCTTATGGACGATCGGAATTCCCAGCTCCTTTTCGATGGTCTCGCACACCGGCACGAGCCGCCTCGCCCCGGCCATGATCTTTTCGTAGATCTTGCGGCAAAGCGCGTTTATATCGCTGTCCGCACAGTCCAGCAGAGAGATCCCCATCGTCACGGTGCGGATATCCAGGTGCTCCGTCCGGACCATTTGGATCGTCTCGATAATTTCCTGCGGAGAATAATTCATTCCCGTCTCCTCATATCCGGTGCATGTAGCGGAAGACGTCTTCCCGCTGGGCATGGATTTCCATCCCCATCTCCCCGCCCATCGCCACCAGTTCATCCCGGACCTGTACGAAGGGCTTCTCCGCCCCGCTAAGGTCGACGATCATGCTCATCGTAAACAGATCCCCCATGATGGTCTGGCTGATATCGAGAATGTTGATGCCGAGATCGGCCAGTTTGCCGGTGATGCGGGCGATGATCCCGACCCTGTCGACGCCGACGACCGTAATGACGGCACGGAAACTCTTTTCATTGTCCATGGCTTTTCACCCCTGACGGCTGGAAGCGGCTGTCCCGCTGTTTTGGCAGAGGCTATCATACACCGGTGTTCGATGCAAGAAAAGCGGGTCGGGGTGTTGATGAAACGCTTGATAACCCTCTTTTAATCAAGTATATCTATGACCAATGAAGAGTATCCCCCTTCAATGAATCGGGAGGGCCGCCGGCACGATGTCCGATACCGTTTTGCGCACCATTGATCTGACCAAGCGCTACAAAAACAGATTGGCCGTGGACCATTTGAACATCGAGGTCCGGCGGGGCGATGTCTTTGGATTTCTCGGCCCCAACGGCGCGGGGAAGAGCACCACGATCCGGATTATCCTGCATCTGGTCTTTCCCACGGAAGGGGACGTGGAGATCTTCGGCGCGTCACTGAAAAAGGTCGGTCACAGGGCTCTGGATAAGGTGGGGGCCGTCGTGGAGAAGCCGGCGTTTTACGGCCACCTCTCCGCGCTGCGTAACCTGGAGATCCTGGGAGGCTTGCAGAAGCCCGTGACCCGCCGCGGGATTATGGAGAATCTGGAACGGGTCGGGCTCGCCGACCGGGCAAACGACCCCGTGAAGACCTATTCACACGGGATGAACCAGCGCCTCGGCCTGGCCCTGATCCTGCTGAACGAACCGCAGTTGGTGATCCTCGATGAGCCCACGACCGGTCTCGATCCGCAGGGGATGAAGGAGGTGCGGGAGCTGATCCTGGAACTGGCCCGCGATCGGGGGGTGACCGTATTCCTGTCATCCCACCTGCTCTATGAGATCGAACTGATCGCGAATCGAATGGCAATCGTTCACCAGGGCAGACTGCGTGTGGAGGGGAGCGTCCAGGACCTGCTGAAGCGGGGAGAGTCGGCCGTGCTGATCAAGACGGACCGTCCGGAAGAGGCCCTGCGGTTTCTTAAGGCGAACGAAGCCTATCGGTCCGCGGCAATCCACAGCGACGACATCCTCGTGGAATTGGATCTGGAACGCATCCCTGAGATCAACCGGCAACTGGTCAACGCTGGCTTCGGCGTGAACGCCCTCGTGCCCCGGCGTACCCTGGAAAATTATTTTCTGAACCTGATCGAGGGACGCGAAGCCTGAGAAATGGGGGTTAACCATGCTGCATCTGGTCCGGTTCGAGCTGATCAAGACCTTTACCCGCTGGCGCACCTACATCGGGTTCATCGCCTTCGGAGTCATCGTCCCGCTGGTGGTGGCGGGACTGAAGCTGGGCGGGCAGCACTCCTTTGAGAGGCGTCTCCTTTCGCTCCTGCAGAACGACTTCGTGATCGGCGGAAACGTCT
>Ga0247842_10008237_pt1 | contig 11003 bp, 9 predicted proteins | sample LaCruzMarch2015__3_FD_192411 | JGI IMG/M metagenome (GOLD analysis project Ga0247842, IMG submission 192411) | Freshwater microbial communities from meromictic Lake La Cruz, Castile-La Mancha, Spain - LaCruzMarch2015_19m | ecosystem: Environmental > Aquatic > Freshwater > Lake | place: Spain...
CGAACCGATTGAAAGAAACGAAATTGTTAAAGTAGCCATATTTATAACCGCCAGATTAAAATCTACAAGGCTTCCTTTGAAGGCGATAAAGCCAATTTTAGGCCAACCAATGATTGGTCATATGATTGAGAGATTGAAGCACTGTAATATAAAACCAATAGTTGTGATGACTTCAACAAATCCTCAAGACGATCCTCTAATCGAAATTGCGAAGAAATACGAAGTAGAGTCTTTCAGGGGTAGCGAAGAAGATGTTTTGCTTAGGATGAGAGATTGTGCTAGGAAGTTTGATGTTGATTTGATTGTAAGCGTTACAGCTGATGATCCTTTAAAAGAACCAATCTTTATCGATAAAATGGTTCAAAAATATATGGATAAGAGGTTTGATTTTTGTAGGGTAGAGGGATTACCTAACGGATGCGAATCGTATGTCGTTGATAGAAAAGCCCTAGAAAAGGTTTGTGATATAAAAGATACTTCTGAAACTGAAATATGGGGACCATATTTTTGGGAGCCAGGAATATTTAAATGCGAAGTTGTAAACATAAAAGATCAAAACATACTTAGACCAAAATATAGATTAAGCGTTGATACACCAGAAGATTTTAAATTGATGTCTAAGGTTTTTAGTATATTATCAAAAAAGAAAGAATATTTTAATGTTTATGATATCTGTAAATTGTTAGATGAAAATCCAGATTTAGTTAAAATAAATGAAAAAATACAACAAAGAAAAGCACCAAAAATTAAATTAAAAAAATAACATGAGCAATGGTTTTAAAAATTGCAAAAACGTTCCTCAATATATGTATGGGGAAGGATCTATTGCAGAATTAAAAAATATATTATCAAAGAAAAGACAAGAGGGATCTCCTGTAGTTTTTTTAGTAGATGATTTTTTTACAGATAAGAATATACAAAATACCTTACCTATAGAATCAGAAGACGTCTTGATATTTATTTCTACAGAACACGAACCTAAAGCAGAATATATTGATGAGGTAACCGATATGGTTAAATCGAAAGTTCGAAAAGGTTTACCATCGGCAATTGTGGGAATGGGTGGCGGAACTGTAATGGATATATCAAAATGTGTTTCTCTTCTATTAACCAACCCAGGCAAGGCAGAAGATTATCAAGGTTGGGACCTAGTTAAGAATCCAGGGGTGTATAAGATAGGAATACCAACGATTTCAGGCACCGGAGCTGAAGCTTCAAGAACGGGTGTATTTACGAGCAAGAGAGTAAAATTAGGAATGAATAGTGAATATTCAATATTCGATCAAATTATTCTAGACCCAGAGCTTTTAAGAACAGTACCAAAAGAAAAGTTCATCTTCACCATAATGGACTGCTATGCTCACGATGTTGAGCTGATGAATGGTACAGATAGCGAAATAACTAAGGCTTTAGCTTCTAGCTCTTTAAACATATTGAGAGAGGCTTTAAAAGACCCACAGAATATAAACCATGCGAAGTTGATGCTTTCCTCATACTTGGGTGGTTGCGCAATGGCTACGGCCTCTGGTGGCCATGTATGTCATCCAGTTTCCTATGGCCTTGGATTTGTTCTAGGACATAGGCATGGCCTTTCTGTATGTTTAGCATTCAATGCTTTAGAAGAATACTACGGAGGTTACATAACTGAGTTTAGAGATATCTTTTCAAGATTTAATGTAGAATTACCAAAGGGTGTTACAAAATCAGCCACAGAAGAACAACTAGACCAAATGGCAGAAGCAACTTTGAAAAATGAAAAACCATTAGAAAGTGCTTTTGGTAAAAACTGGAGGGAAGTGTTTACAAAAGAAAAAGTGAAGGAAATTTTAAAAAGGATATAATATGAATCAAAAGAAAAACAGCATTAATATTCAGGGCAGAATTATAGGCGAAAACTATGAGCCTTTTGTTATAGTCGAAATTGGTATAAACCATGAAGGAAGTTTTAAGAAAGCAAAAAGGATGGTAGATGATGCGAAGAAAAGTGGAGCAGAATGTGTAAAATTTCAATCACATATCATTGAAGATGAAATGATAGAGAACGATGTTATTCCTGGAAATACTAATGAATCGATTTGGAAGATAATGAAGAGGTGCGCTCTTACAGAAAAAGAAGAGAAAGATCTCAAAAAATATGTAGAGAAATTAGGAATGATATATTTATCTACTCCATTCTCTCGCGCCGCAGCAGATAGATTGCAAAAGATGGGTGTGTCTGCTTTTAAGATTGGATCAGGGGAGTGTAACAACTATCCTTTAATAGAACACATAGCTTCTTTTAAAAAGCCGATTATTCTAAGCACCGGCATGAACGATATTAATAATATTAAAAAGAGCGTCGCTATTTTAGAAAAGGCTAAAGTAGATTATGCATTATTGCATTGCACCTCTATATACCCAACACCGTACGATAAAGTAAGATTAGATGCCCTGTTAGATCTTAAAAAACATTTTAAGAACTCAGTTGTGGGTATTAGTGATCATTCTGTAGGAAACTATATCCCGTTTGCTTCAATTCCACTTGGCTCTGCGATTATAGAAAAACATTTTACTTCTGATAGAAAGTGGCCTGGTCCAGACGTACCTATTTCAATAACGCCACCAGAATTAAAAGATTTAATCACAGGATCTTTAGCAATACACAAAGCCCTAGGTGGATCGAAAACAATCTTAAAGGAAGAAATGCCGACTATAAAATTTGCGTATGCTTGCGTTGTGACTACAAAAGATATGAAAAAAGGCGAAGTTTTTTCTAAAGAGAATTTGTGGGTTAAAAGACCAGGAACAGGGGACATAAAAGCAGAACATTATTCTAAAATATTGGGCAAAAAAGCTAAAAAAGATATTAAAAAAGATTCTCAATTAAAATGGAATATGATTGGTTAAATTATTGATTATGAAAAAAGATACTAACAAAAAAAAGAGGATGGTCTTTCTAACTGCGACAAGAGCAGACTTTGGAAAGTTAAAGCCATTAATTAATATGGTTGAAAAATCTGATTTTTTTGATTGCTTTGTTTTTGTGACCGGAATGCATACATTATCAAAATATGGTTTTACGCTTCGTGAGGTTAAAAAGCAAGGATACAAGAATATCTTTACTTTTGTAAATCAAGAAGATGCTACAGACATGGATATCACTTTGGCTAATACAATAAAAGGATTTAGTGCCTTCGTTAAGAAAATTAAACCAGATATAATTGTCTTGCACGGAGATAGGGTAGAACCTCTAGCTGGAGCAATCGTTGGATCTTTAAATAATATTTTAGTTGCTCACGTAGAGGGTGGTGAAATATCTGGCACTGTTGATGAATTAATCCGTCACGCTATTTCTAAACTTTCTCACCTACACTTTGTAGCCAATGAAGAAGCCAAAACAAGACTAATACAAATGGGAGAATCAAATAGCAATATATTTGTTATAGGATCTCCTGATATTGATGTTATGAAATCGTCTGATTTACCTAATATAGAAGAGGTTAAAAAAAGATACGACATCCCTTTTAAAGAATATTCGATTTTTATCTACCATCCAGTTGTTGGTGAGATTAAATCACTTAAGAGAGATATTAAAGAAATTGTTTCTACCATTATACAATCTAAAAGAAACTATGTAGTAATATATCCAAATAACGATATTGGTACAGATATTATTCTAAAAGAATATAAAAGATTAGAAGGAGAAAATCAATTTAAAGTGTTTCCTTCGTTAAGATTCGAATACTTTTTAACATTATTAAAAAACGCTCAATTTGTGATAGGAAATTCTAGTTGTGGAGTTAGGGAGTCTGAAGTATATGGTATTCCTTCAATAAATATCGGGACAAGACAGAAGAATAGAACAAGGAACAAGGATATTATAAACATTAATGCTGTTAGAAAAGAAATACTTTTAGCAATTGATAAAGCTGAAAAAACGAAATTAAAAGCAATAAATAGTTTTGGTAATGGAAATAGTGTTGAAAAGTTTTATAAAATTATCCTAGATAAAAAGTTTTGGGATACAGATATCCAAAAACAATTTTTAGATTTCGATAATAATAAATAGATATGAAAACACAAAAAATAAAGAAAATATTGATAACAGGATCGAGCGGTACTATAGGTACCAGGCTTTTTGAAACACTTTTAGAAAGGGGGTACCAAGTAATTGGTTTTGATAAAACAAAGAATAAATGGAGAAAAGACCTTAACGAATTAACGATAATAGGAGATTTGCTAAAAAAAGAAGATATTAGAAAGATCCCAAAGGATATTAATTTGGTAATACATCTTGCTGCTAATGCAAGAGTATTCAATTTGGTGAAGAATCCGGATTTAGCACTAGATAATATTAAATCAACATACAATATTTTAGATTTTATTCGTAAAAACAATATTAAAAATATAATCTTTCCTAGTAGTAGAGAGGTGTATGGAAATAGGAAAAAACTAGTTTCTAAAGAGGACGATGTTGATTTAACCCTTTGCGAAAGCGTCTATTCCGCCAGTAAAATATCAGGAGAGGTGCTAATATATTCTTTTGCAAAATGTTACGACATCAAATATATAATTTGTCGTTTTTCTAATGTTTATGGAATGTATGATACGAGCGAGCGCTTTATCCCGATATTAATGGAGAGAATGAAAGAGGGTAAAGACTTTGAAGTATTTGGTAAGGATAAGATATTAGATTTTACATATATAGATGATTGTATCGATGGAGTTATAAAATGTGTAGAAAATTTTAATAAAGCCAATGGAAATACTTTTAACATAGCAAAAGGTAAGGGAGAAAAGCTTCTCGATATAGCAAAAACTATAAAAAAAGAATTGAACAGTAAAAGTAAGATTGTTATTGGAAAAAGTAGAAAGGGTGAGGTTATAAAATATGTAGCAGATATATCAAAAGCTAAAAAAGTTTTAAAATATAATCCTAAATATAGTATTAAAAAAGGACTAGAATTGTCCTTACAATGGTATTCAAAAATATATGGCAAAAAATAAAAACAAAAAAATAGCATTAATAACAGGAATTACAGGACAAGATGGTTCATATCTTGCAGACCTTCTATTGGGTAAGGGATACGAGGTGCATGGAATGGTTCGCAGAAGTAGCACCTTTAATACAGGAAGAATAGAATATTTATACCAAGATCCACATATAAGTGGAGCTAGGCTTTTTCTACACTACGGAGACCTTACAGACACAGGAAGTGTTGAAAAGATAATCAACAAGATAAAGCCAGATGAGATATATCATTTAGGGGCTCAGTCTCATGTAAGGGTGAGTTTCGATATGCCAGAATATACCGCTAATACGGACGCATTAGGAACGTTAAGATTATTGGAAGCTATAAAGAATTTTAGTCCTAAAAGCAAGTTCTATAACGCAGCTAGTTCAGAAATGTTTGGATCATCCAATCCACCTCAAAATGAGAAAACTCAGTTTATTCCTAGAAGCCCCTATGCATGCTCCAAAGTTTTTTCATTTGATATTACGAGACTATATAGAGATGCATATAATATATTTGCTTGTAACGGAATATTATTTAATCACGAATCACCTCGCAGAGGAGAAACATTTGTCACAAGAAAAATAACAAGATCAATTGCAAGAATAAAAGCAGGATTGGAGAAAAAGTTGTATTTAGGAAATCTTGATGCAAGAAGGGATTGGGGGTATGCGCCAGAATATGTGGAGGCCATGTATTTAATGCTTCAGCAAAAAAGTCCTGACGATTATGTAATTGCTACCGGGGAAACATATTCTGTAAAAGACTTTTTGAAAGAATCTTTTGAGTACGCTGGATTAGGAGATTGGAAAAAATATGTAGAGATAGATAAAAGATATTTTAGGCCGACAGAAGTAGATGTCTTGATTGGAGACGCTAAAAAGGCGAAAGAAAAACTTGGATGGAAACCAAAAACTAAATTTAAAGATCTAGTTAGAATAATGGTTGACGCAGATATGAAGGATATAAATCAAGAACAATCATAATTAATTAAACTTAAATGTTAGATTTAAAGAATTACAAAATTTTGATAACCGGAGCAGATGGATTTTTGGGAAAGCACCTAGTTGCTAATCTTTTGGAAAAGAGAAAAGTTCCAAAAGAAAATTTATTCTTACCATCTGTAAAAGAATTAGATTTAAGAAAATGGGAAGATTGTCAGAAGGCTGTAAAAGGACAAGATATAGTCATACATTTAGCCGCAAAGGTTGGGGGAATCGGTCTTAATTTAGAAAAACCAGGAGAGCTTTTTTACGAGAACATAATAATGGGGGCTCATCTCATGGAAGCTGCTAGACAAGCTGGTGTTAAGAAATTCGTGGCCTTAGGCACAGTTTGTGCTTATCCAAAATTTACAGAGACGCCGTTTAAAGAAGAAAACTTATGGAACGGATACCCAGAAGAAACGAATGCCCCTTATGGATTGGCTAAAAAAATGCTTTTAGTTCAATCGCAAGCATACAGGAAACAATATAGTTTTAATTCAATTTTTCTTCTTCCTGTTAATATGTATGGTCCAGGAGATAATTTTAATGAAAAAAGTTCTCACGTGGTAGCTGCTATAATTAATAAAGTAAAAAATGCTAAAATAAAAGGAGAACAAAAAATTGAACTCTGGGGAACCGGTAAGCCGACAAGAGAGTTCCTCTATGTTAAGGATGGGGTCGAGGGAATACTTTTAGCCACTGAAAAATACGATAAATCAGATCCTGTTAATTTGGGTTCTGGTACGGAAATTTCTATAAAAGATTTGGCTAAATTGATCTGTGATTTAATGGATTTTAAGGGAAAAATTATTTGGGACACATCCAAACCAGACGGACAGCCAAAAAGAATATTAGACACTTCGTTGGCGCAAAAAGAATTTGGTTTCAAAACAAAAACATCTTTTGAAGATGGATTAAAAGAAACGATTTCAAAAATATGATTAAAGTATCAAAAACAAATCTAGAAGGAGTCTTACTTATTGAGCCTAGTATTTTCGAAGATTTTAGGGGGCAGTATGTAGAAACTTATAACGAAGAGTTATATAGAGAAAATGGAATAGACATGAAGTTTATACAAGACGATGTTGCTACTTCTTTTAAAGACGTGCTTAGGGGCATACATGGTGATTCAAAAAACTGGAAACTAATATCTTGTTTGCGCGGAGAAATTTTTGTTGTGATTGTAAATTGTGATACCGAATCAAAAGATTTTGGTAAATGGCAATCTTTTACGCTTTCGGATAGAAATAGGCAACAAGTATTGATACCACCCAAGTATGGTAATTCATATTTAACCTTAAGTGATATGAGTATTTTTCACTATAAACAAACCACATATTACAATCCGTCGGATCAGTTCACGTATAAATGGAACGACCCTAGATTTAAAATTTCTTGGCCAATTAAAAATCCAATTCTCTCAGAGAGAGACAAGGCGTAAAATATGTTAAACGTTTATTTTGATCCAGGATCTCACAGATCCTTAAATAATAAAATATTTGAAGAAGACGCAAAATATCACGGCGACGATTTTTATTCTGTTTTTAGATATTTAAAAAAATATTGTTTAGAGAATGGTATAAATTTAAATACCATAGATTTTTGGACCGAGGATAAAAGGACAGAAAAAGATATATATTTTTGCATAGATCACAAAAGTTTTTTTAGAAGACTTTATTGGCATTTCAGAAAGAACCAAAAATATCCGGTTTTTGGATTAAATAAATTTTCTAAAAAGATTCTATTTCAATGGGAACCCCCGATTATTATGCCCGATGTTTATGCAAGAATAAACAAGGTAATAAAAGAATACGACAAAGTTTATTTTTACAATAAGGCTGACTTCACTCATAGAAAAAAGAATTTGGAATGCCAAGATATTTTGATGCCTCAATCCTATAACGAACCAATACAAGAATACTGGGACAATACTAATAGAAAATTTTTAGTAATACTTGGTACAAACAAATCTGCGTGGCCATTTAAAAAGATTTTAGCTCAAATTTTTTCAGGTTCCAGATTTATTTATTTGGGATATAAAGAACTATTTAGCGAAAGAATTAGGGTTATAGATTTTTTTAGTAAAAAAAATGAGATAGATTTATATGGAAGCGGATGGAATAGGCCACCATTTTTTCCTTATTGGGGATACAAAAATAGTATTAAAAAGGCTTGGAGGGGTCCAGTAGATAATAGATTAAAAAAATTGAGTGAATATAACTTTTCTATAGTTTTTGAAAATTCTATATTTCCAGGATGGGTAACCGAAAGAATTTTTGACAGTTTTTATTCGGGTAATATCCCAGTGTATTTGGGGGCACCAAATATAAAGGATTTAATTCCGGATAATTGTTTTATTGATATGAGAAATTTTAAGAATTTTGAAGAATTAAGAAAATTCTTAAAATCCTTAAGCGATTCAGATATAAAAAACTATAGAAAAAATATTCTTAATTTCTTTAAATCAGAAAAGTTTAGGCCGTTCACTAAAGAATATTTTGCAGAAACTTTCGTAAAAGACGTTAAGAGTTGGAAATAATTGATTATGAAAAAAGATATTAAAATACTTTTTTTTAGTTGTACAGCTAGGGCCTTCAGAACGACTCTAGTCGGTCATTTATACGAGATTACTAAAAATTTCCCTGTTGTTTTGTTATCCGAAAAGTTAGACGAAGAAACAGAAAAAATTATCCAAGATAAAAATAAGTTTCCAAAACTAGAAAAGATAGTACAAGTGGATGTTATAAACAGCTCTAAGTTAGAATTATTTTCTAGGAGAAATAGAAATTTTTACAAATTAGCTAAACAAATTTTTGAACAGGAAAAACCAGATATTGTTATAACCAGCAGTGATACTCACTCTCTATTTGAAATATATTTAAATAGGCTTGGGAAAAGATACGGAGCAATTAACGTTGTTTTAGAGGCAACGTGTCAGGTGACAGATATTAAAAAATTAGCTAAATGGTTTGATTTATCCAACGCCTATTTGAGGTTTCCATCTTTTTTACCCATGAACTTAAAGATTCTGTTAGTGGGGTTTAGAAAGTTTTTTGGACACTTTTTATATTATTGGATTTTTCCATTAACTATAGGAGAAAAGCCATTTTGGGGGAAAGCAAGTCATATCTTAAGGATAGGTAATTCTGGAATGAGGGACTCAGACTATCAGCTTGTTTTTTCTAAAAGAGATTACAATATCCATCTAAAAGATGGAGTGTTTGCTAAAAAGTTATACATTTTACCGCATCCATTAGAAACAAATACTCGTGATTTTCTAAAGAATAATTTTATTAATAAAACAGATAACTATGTAAACAAAAAGTTTATTCTTTTAGTATTGCCCGATATAGAAATAGGTTTTAAGGACAACGGATATTCTTTAATACCAAAAAATCAAAGAATAGATGAATGGGTTGATATCTGCGATTTAGTAGCTAAAACCTTTCCAGAACATGATATTTTACTCAAACCCCATCCAAATACGGATCCTTTTATTAAAGATTTAGAAGATTCATTATTGAAATTAAATAACGAGAGGATAAAAATTGTTGATGGACAAAACCCAGTTGATAAATATATTGAAACTTCGGATATGATAATAGGACTTCCGGTTTCTATCAGTACAACACTTTTTACCGCTCATATTCAATGTCCTGACAAAAGAATAATTTCCATAAATTTCGATGAGGAATTACTGGGTAACCACTATAAAGATTTTGAAGGTATAGAATATATAGACGATAAAAAGAAATTTATACAACGTCTTCATGAAATAAAAGAGCAAGGATTCTTATGCGTCCATAGTAAAATTGGGTTAAAAGATAATGTTATCGTAGACTTGTTAATAAAATTTTTAAAAGATAAAAACACTATATGAAGATTCTTCAAATAAGTGCAGCAGATAGTAAGGGGGGCGTCGGGAAAATAGTTTATAGATTTAATAACTACTTAAAGGAGTTGGGTCACCAGACGAGCATTTTCGTTGGTTTTAAATATTCTAATTTAAAAGAAGTTTTTTTAATAAAAAAGCCTAACAGTCTTTTATTGTTAGCGAATAAGATAGCAAAAAAAAATGTAGATGGATTTTTAAGAAGAAAGCTAGCATATTTTTTAGCCGACGACATAGATCTTTTTTCTATTGATGATCTGTTCAAATCAAAAGAGTATAAAGAGGCGGACGTGATACATTTGAACAACTTACACGGAGATTATTTTAAATTAAAAGATTTAAGAAGGATTTCTAGAGAAAAAAAAGTTGTTTGGACGATTCATGATTTCTGGGCTATAACCGGCCACTGCGCCTATCCATTTGATTGTCAGAAGTGGCAAACTGGATGCAAGGAGTGCCCAGCTCTTGATATGTATCCAAAAATTGCATGGGATAATACTAAATATTTGTGGTCTCAGAAAAAGAAAATATATGAAGATTCTAAGCTGAACGTAGTCGCTTATTCTTTATGGACAAAAAATACACTAGATAAAAGCATATTAAAGAATCAGAATATTAGTTTAATATATAACGGAATAGACGATAGAATTTTTAAACCATACGATAAGGCAGAAGTGAGGAAAGAATTAGGTTTGCCACTCGATAAAAAGATCATACTTTATGTTGCTGTGGACAATCAAAATGATCCTAGAAAGGGATGGTATCATGTAGCTAAAATGATCGAGAAATACAAAGATGTTAAAGATATCTTGTTTATATCTATTGGCAGTAAGAGACAATACAAAGAAGGAAATTTATGGTATTTTAGTTATATAGGAAGTGACGAGCTTCTTAGTAAATTTTATTCTGCAGCCGACGTATTTATAAGCCCATCTTCGGCAGAAACGTTTGGCTATACAATAGCTGAATCCATGTCGTGTGGAACACCAGTAGTCGCTTTTGAATCGGGGGCAATTCCAGAGATAATAGTTCACAAAGAGACAGGATATTTAGTGTCTGATAAAAATGATAAAGGATTAGAAGAGGGTGTAGATTATATTTTAAAACTCAGTAAAGAAGAATATCAAAAAG
>Ga0247842_10008239_pt1 | contig 11001 bp, 12 predicted proteins | sample LaCruzMarch2015__3_FD_192411 | JGI IMG/M metagenome (GOLD analysis project Ga0247842, IMG submission 192411) | Freshwater microbial communities from meromictic Lake La Cruz, Castile-La Mancha, Spain - LaCruzMarch2015_19m | ecosystem: Environmental > Aquatic > Freshwater > Lake | place: Spain...
TATAATATGGAAATTCCACTTTACGTTTTCTTGCTTGGTTATTTAATTTACATCGCTATTTTTTTAATTTTTAGTTTTTTCAATCTTTACACCATGGCTAAATATGGTTTTGTTAGTTTCGGTGCTTGGGCAGTAACTATTTCTTATATTGTTGTTACACTCCTGGCTCTTTTTGTTTCATATTATTATATTGCCCAAGTTGATTGGTCTAAAAGTTTTCAAGTTTTTGGCGTAGTCCAAGAAATCTATTAATTTATTATGTATAGCCGCAGAAATTTTCCAAATCAAAAACCAAACGAACATGTGCTTATGTTTATTCACCGACACTGGATAGCAGTTTTTAAAATTATTCTGATGAGTGCTTTTTTTGCGACTATCCCAATTTTGATTTATATCGGTTTACAAAACTATACTGGGTTTTTGGAGAATGAGTCTTATTTTGCCTTCTTTGTTATTTTAGTGAGTGCTTTTTATCTTTTTGTTGTTTTGTTTGCTTATGCTAATTTTGTTGATTATTATTTGGATGTTTGGATTGTCACCAACGAACGCGTTATTAATATCGAACAAAAAGGTTTATTCTCGCGCGAAATTTCAGAAAAAGAACTGGGAAATATGCAAGATATTACATCTGACGTTGATGGGTTCTGGGCTACAATTTTAAACTATGGGAATGTCTATATTCAAACAGCTGCGGAAAAAGAACGTTTTGTCTTTAAGGAAATTCCTTTCGCGGATGAAGTCGCACGACGCATTAGCAACTTGGTAGCCGAGTATCAAAAACTAAATAAAACAATCGAGATAGATAAAATGTCATAAAAAAATAGGGGGCTGTCCCCTGTTTTTTATTTTTGTTTAACCGATGCTAGATAGCGTTGGATTTTTTTTGTTTTTGAAAGAACGCGTATGGTTCCCGGTGCGTTTTTTGTTGAGCGATTTATTTTGGTATCAGCTCATAATACGCTAATTTACCCTCCAAGCACAGGTGTCGGTGGCCCAACAGCTGTTGTCGGAGGAAAAAGTGGGAGAGAACTAAATATTTTATTTTTTTGCTTTTATAACTTTAACTTCAATTTTCTTTGATTTTTTTTCTGGCGCTTTGGGCACAGATACCTTTAAGACACCATTCTCATAAGCGGCCGAAGCTTTGTCGCCAATAACAGGTTTGGGTAAAGGAATCTGACGGTAGAAACTGCCAGTACTGATTTCTTTGCGATAATAATTTTTTTCTTCGACCTCCGACTTCTTTTCCATTTTTCCCTGCATGGTCAAGATGTCATTCTCAATACTGATTTCAACTTTGTCTGGATCTATGCCCGCGAGCGGAGTTTCGATAATAAGATTATTTCCTTTTTCATAGATATCAACTGTCAGAGAAATGCCGACTGGCGCTGATTTGTTTGCATTGCCAAGAAATTTCTCGAGGTTCTCGAATGGCTCAAAAAATGGTTGCCATGGTACTAGCATATTGTTACGAATAAATATTTAAATAGGAAGTTACGAATTACAGTTCAGCACGATAACATTAATTATTTTCCAAGAACATTAAAAGTCTTGCGATCCTGAAACTCAGATTGCTTGCCCTTATTCCAACGATGAACAGGACTTAGGTAACCAACAACACGGGAGTAGACTTCACATTTTTGACGTTCACATTTTTGAGCAGTCATATTTTTTTATTTTGGTGTCATCCTGAACTTGTTTCAGGATCTGCAGAGGTCATTCAGAAATGATTTTTTGCAGATGCTGAAATAAATTCAGCATGACAATGGTTTATTAATAAATTTTTTCCAACAAAACATTTGTGTAGTAGTACTTTAGAATCTTGTCATAGGTCCAATTATCGTTCTTGGCGTGTCGTAAAGCGTCAGTGGCATCAATTCCCACTCCGTGTCCAAAAAGTTCATCTGAAGCAGTATAGGACGTCGGAACAGAAATCAAATATGGAACGTCTTTACCCCAAACTTCTTTGTAGCTGCGAGTTCGTCCATCACTGCGGGCAAAATATGCGGCGACGATAATTTCATTGTTATACGTAGCGACAACACCAGAGGTCGCCGCCACAGCCTCAACTTGTCGAGGCATAATTTGTTCTGCTACATATCCTTTATAAACTTGATCATAGTAAGCATCAACATCAAAAAATTCTTTGCCATGTTTGGTTCCGGTATTGTGATGGTACAAGGCATAAGTTCTGGCCGCCGTCACCATGGCTTTTTGATATTCAATTGGATCGGAATTGGATGTTTCTTTTAAACCTTTAACATATTCTTCGAGAGGTAGTGATTCGATTAACCAAGTGCGATCTTTATAATCATTATGTCTAATTTCTAAATTGCCCTTGAAATCATTGTAATTAACATTTGAGTTCCAGCTTGGTTTGTCATCATAACTGGAGACTGTAAAAAAGCCGTTATTAAAATTGCTGAGTTTTAGATAAAGATTTGTACGAACTGTGTGATCAATAAAATCGAAAGCATATTCGTTTTTATCTTTTGAGTAGTAAAAAGTAATTGGCTGTCCGGCTGGAACTGAGGCTAAAAGAATATCATTCGCATCATAAACCTGCCAGGCCATGTTATTAAAAATAGTGATTGCATTTTCCGTTGAAAAAAGTCCCACGCGCATCATTGGCCCATTGTCCGGCAAGCCGAAAGCAATGTCGCAGGTTTCATTATCAACTCCAGTTAAAGCATTGGCAATTTTTAGTTTTAGACTACAAACATTCATTAGAGGTTGAGTATTTGTGGCAATCGGCACAGTCGAAACAGGAGGCGCAACGACAACTGGTTTCCAATTGGCTGGATCAGCCACGACGTTAAGTCGAATGGTTGTTTCGGAGCCGCTAATTAACACATTATTATTAACAACTAGGAAATCGCCTTCGTAATAATTAAATTTATCTGGTGATGTTAGGGCGAACTTGAAAGTGCCGATTTCTTCTGGCGCTACGGTTTCTTCTGTTAATTGAGCTGGTAAATAAGGATCTTTCCAGAATTTGTGTTTAAATTTGAGCGCAGTTGTTAAAGATTTGAGGTAAACAGTCTTTTTTGTCCATGTGGTTGTGCCAATATTTCTAAATTTGAGTGTTAGTGTTAAAGCGGTCGTTGGTTTGATGTTCACTGCAGTTGAGTTAAAGTCCACTGGTTCAGCTTTGTTAGTAAGTTCGGCGGCCATAGCGACTTTGACGCGCAGTGATTCGAATGATGTTGCTTCTTGGATTCGGGGGAGATTCATTTCTAACAGATGAAGACCGGTGGCCGCCGAGATTACAAGTAAGAAGCCCACAAAAATACTAATGAGCGCGCCGTGTGCGGCGTGGAGCTCTTCTATTCTGGCTTGGTTGTTCAAATTGCCAAAATATGACAAGTATTTTGTTTTTGTGGCGTACATAATGTAAATTTAGTGAAATAAGAAAAGAGTGCTTCAAAAGAATGCACTCTTCTCACGTCTCACAATATAATTATAGCAAACTTTTTTGGAAAAGTCAATAGGTTTTTTATTTGTTTTGCCGGATTTAATCCGGCATCCAGTCTAGTTCTGACGCTGAAATTAAATAATAGTACAAAGAGACGTCCTGGACACCGGATCAAGCCTGCCTGCCGGCAGGCAGGTCCGGTGAAACAAGCTCCCTTCATTAAATTAGAGTTTTTTGTCGGAGACTGACAATAAAATGACTTAATTTGATTATAATTTATTTCTGATTGACAAAATACTTTTTATCTGTCAAACTTCTTTGTTGCCTCAGTGTAACGTAAACAACGTAGAGGTTCCCTATGCCGGGTCCCAAGAAGATTCCGAAGAAGCTGCAGAAGCAGATCGTCAAGAACTGGGCCGTACCGTTCGATGTGGCTTACGCCTGTGCCGAGTACCTGCAGCAACTGGGCGGTTTTTACGAGGAGTACGACAGCACCCCCGACCTCGAGCTCGGACTGTTGGTCGGACTCTGCGCCAAGGGCACGCCCGACGAGTTCTTCGTTCGCTTCGAGAACGAGATCCTCAACCCGCCCGACGAGGACGAGGAAGAGTAGTCGTCGTTCTGTTCTGTGTTTGTTGCTCAAAGTTCACCACATCGAGGAATCTCATGTCCGAAAAGCGAGAAACACTCAAGGAGATCGACAAAGCCGCGATCCGCAGGGCCTGGCCGAACACCTTCCTGGCCGCCATGGCCGCCGTCAATGCGCTGTCTCTGCGCTACGAGCTCGAGGACCGCTACAAGATCTCCTCCTACGGAATCAGGCTCGGCCGTCTGGTCGAAGCTTGCAAGGATCTCGGCGCCGACGAGTTCATCCGCCGCATCGAAGATGACATCATGAACGCCGCGGAGTGGAAGGAAGAGTAGTCTCCGCTCTCGACACGTATTGATTCTTTCCTCGCCGGTTCGCATCACAGCGACCGGCATTTTTTATTAAAAATTAATTTAGCTTTGCTTGGAGCTTTTCAATAAAACAAGAAAAAGCAGATTCATCATTTATTAAATCATTTTTTTGCATATTGATGTCGATAACTGGGCAAAGAGAAAAATTATTTTTCCATTCATCATAAAGTTTCGCCAACTGGAAAACATAGGCCGGATCAATATTCTTTTCCAAATCCCTCCCTCGTTTCTGCACATTCAAGATACATTGTTCTGGTGTTTGATCTAAATAAATAATTGCATCTGGCGGTTTGATGGTTTTAATCAGATTTTGATAAAGATGATTGTATGTTTTCCAATCAGTACTTGAAAGACAGTTTGTTTGATATAAGTTTTTGACAAAAATTTCTGCCCCTTCGTAAAGGCAACGATCTTGGATAATGGAATGTGGTTTTTTGAGAATCTCGATGTGATGATTTAAGCGTTGGCCCAAAAATGACATTTCAGTGTGGAAGGCCCAAGTCTTCATGTCCGCATAAAATTTTTCTAAATAGGGGTTGGCCTCAAAGGGTTCTTCGAAAAGTTCCCAATTTAAATATTTCGCTAGCTTTTCAGCTAGAGTTGTTTTTCCTGCGCCCATGTTGCCGGCGATAGCGATGAAGTATTTCATATACACTACGAATTACGAATCTGCTTCTAATCTACGAATTATGCATAAGAATATTTTATCATAAAAGTCCGAAGTTGTTCTAATTGTTGAAAATTGCTTGCCCTGTACTTAAAGGGAACACTTTATAGTACAGGGTTGTATCGCTTCGCTTGTTGTCAGTTTAGTTTATTAAATGTTGACACTTCGGCTAAAAATAGCTAAGTTTAAAAGAATCCATTGGTGATTCAAAAGCAAGAAACAAGCTCGGGGTTGATCATGGGAGATCCAAGAGATCCTGGTTCGAGAGTTCCGGCGCGTGTTGTCCCTGGTAGAGTTCCGGCGTCATTGAACGGTGGTCTGGCTAGACTGGCTGGCGATCTACCGGCCTTGGCAGCAGCTCTTGGCCTCGATGAAGTTGATCTTGAGTTCGGGACCGAGAACGAGCCGCAGACCGGAGTGCTGCGTATGGTCTCGCGCGAACTGGCTGACAAGCATCACTTCGTGCCTTTGAGGCTTGAGGACGATGGCACGTTGGTCTTGGCGGCCGGTCGTCCCTGGGAACAAAGCTTCGCGCAGCTCGAGCAAGATGTTCGGTTCAGCTTGCCACGTGATGCCAACGTGAAGAGAATTAAGCTCGTCGTGGCAAAAGATGACGCGGTCGAACGCGCTATCGCCATGCACTACGGCTTCCTCGAATCGGGAAACGCGCTAGCTGAGTACGGCGGCGAGGTTACGGTCGTTAGCGACGACAATGATCCAGAAGAAGACGCTGAGCTCTTAAGGAAAGAGGGCAAGCGCGCCGACGTTGTCGAGTTCGTCGACAAGATACTCTTGGCCAGTGCCGTGAAGATGCGCGCCTCTGATATCCACTTCGACCCGCAGGAAGATTGCTGCGTCGTGCATTTCCGCATTGACGGAGTCTTCCATGAAGTGGTGCGTCCTCCATTGCGTATGCGTAATGCCGTGGTCAGCCGCATCAAGATCTTGGCTGGCCTCGACATTACTGAACGTCGCTTGCCACAAGACGGTCGCATCCACGCTACGATCGATGGCAAGCGCGAGGTCGATTTCCGCGTAGCGATTATGCCGGTTTTGCACGGCGAAAAAGTCGTGTTACGCGTCCTCGATCAAACCGCGAACAAGTTGGGTTTGGCTGATCTCGGCTTTAGCCCCACCGAACTGACACAAGTGTTGGAAGCGCTAGGAGCGCCCCACGGGATGATTCTCTGCACCGGGCCAACGGGGTCGGGTAAGACCACCACACTGAGCGCTATGCTCTCACACTTGAACGACGGGTCACGCAACATCATGACGATCGAAGATCCGATCGAAATTCCGATTCGTGGAATTTCACAGACAGCGGTTAATCCGGCAGTTTCGTTGTCGTTCGCGTCAGCACTGCGTGGTTTCTTGCGCTCAGATCCCAACGTCATCATGGTCGGTGAGATTCGTGACTTCGAGACAGCGGAAATTGCGATGCAAGCCGCACTCACGGGCCACTTGCTCCTGTCCACGTTGCACACGAATAGTGCGGCCTTGGCGATTACGAGATTGGAGAACATGGGCGTCGAGCCCTTCCTTCTCTCGGACTCGTTGAAGCTCATCATTGCGCAGCGTCTGGTGCGGCGTATGTGCGATCACTGCGCCAAAGAACCAGCCAAAATTACGCCGGATGAATTGAAGGCTCGCGGCTTTCTCCATGACGACATCGTGGGGTTACAGCCATTGCAGCCGATTCCGAATTCCACCTGCCGGCACTGTCAGGGCAAGGGGTTTCGTGGACGCCATGCGATCTACGAGATGATCCCAATAGCGGAAGAAATGCAACGTGCGATCATGGAACATGCTTCTGGAAATGAGTTGCAAGCTCTGGCCACCAAGCTCGGCATGAAGACTTTGCGTCAATCTGGGTTGGCACTGGTCCGTGCCGGTATCACCACCATTGATGAAGTCTTGCGGGCTACGATGAAATAGTGAATGCTCGCCCTTTCTCTCATGAGGAGGGGCGTGTTTTTTTATTCGATTTGTAAATAAATACCGCCCCGTCGTTGCGAACGACAGGGCGATTTGATCAGTGCACGAATGACCCGATGGCGCTGAGCGGATGCGTCAGCGAAAGGGCCGGTTCAGCGTAGCAAGTTTTGCAACAGTTGTGCTTGCAGCCCTTGAAGCGAGCCTCGAAGTTGAGATTTCTTTTCAGTATCGCGAGGGCTTCTTCGTTCAGCAGCGAGCCGAGCGTTTCATCCACGAGCGGATATTTTTCTCGACAGGGGTTTTGGATCGTGCCGTCAGGGTTCACGCACAAGAGGCACAGCGGCCGGCAGCGGAATGGACCGAAGTCTCGGATTTGCATCAGATAACGCCTGGTGTTGGTAATCACCCAGGGGTGCCGCCGCTTTTGTTTGATGACCAAGGCCAAGAAGTCTTGGTAGTCTCTCCTCATTGTGGCCGAGGCAAACTCGAGGGCTGGGTTGCGGTCGATGATCGCCGGGTTGATGATGAGCGGTGTCCTATCCAAGATGCACAACTTCAAGACAGAAGCTGCCCAATGAACATTCTCCGACGATAGAACGCAGTTGACGAGGAGCTTGTTTCCGTAGTCTTCGGCGATGCGTCGAAAAGCCCTCAGGTGTGTGATCAGACGGAACACGCCTCGAGGCCGAACTCCAAGAATCTTACATTGGAGGTGCACATCATGGCTGTGCAAACTCACCACGGTGCGGTCTGCATATTGGAGGATCTCGGGAAAGCGGTACAGCTGGAGCCCGTTGGTGTTGACCGTGATTGGCCAGAAACCGATTTCGCGCGCCATCTTCAAGAGTGGAACCAACTCTTCGCACAAGGTCGGTTCTCCTCCCGTGATGTAGAGTGCCGGCGAAATCTTGAAGAGCTTCAGCAGAATCGTCCGCAGTTTTTCGAGCGGCTGCTCCGGGTGTTCTTCTTCGCCGATTACCGCACGTTGGCTGCACCAAGTGCAATTGGCGTCGCAACGATGCGTCAAATGAAAGACGCTCACAAACGGCAGAACATGATCTTTGCCGAGGATGAGCGCGCGCCAGAGGTTTACCACCCAGCGCCAGATGATTCGAGCTTGGGCGCGGTGCTTGCGGTTGAACATGGTGGTCTCCACGTTGGTGTTGCGTTCGGCTATATGGTAGCCATTCTTTTTGATAAAGGCAAGGTATGCTGATTTGTTTCGCCGGATTTAATCCGGCGTCCAGTCGAACTCTTTAATTTGTTTTTTTGGGGGTGTCTGGATACCGGGTCAAGCCCGGTAAAACACACAACAGTTTGATCTGGTGCTGTTATTCGTAATATAAATACCGCCGACAACCAATGATGGTGTCGGCGGTTTGTACTGATCAGTTGAGGCGGATACTGATCTTGCGATTCCTGTTCTCGACGTAGAAGGTGCGTTCGTCATCGTCGTAGAACACTTTTTCTTGCTTGCTGATCGAGGGCCGGTCCGTCTTCGGCAGATCGTTACTGGTACCTTGCGAGTAGGTGATGTCGCTACGAGAGAAGAAAACGTTGGACCCGTTCGAGTCGACCTTCGTAATGCGGCCAGTGCTGGTACACAGCGCTCCGGCGACGGGCTGTTCGATCGTCATCTCGGCATCGACCAGGAAGAATCCGAGGAAGAATTCCCAGGACACTTTGCGTTTGTCGGCCATGTAAACCCCCAGTGTCTGTGAGTTTGGTTCAAGCGAGCTTGATGATACGAGTGATGTTGTTGCCGGTGACGTAGAACGTTCGTGTCGCTTCACACCACCAGGCTTCTTGCCCACGGCCGAGAATATCCCCATCTTCACGAGGCAGACGTGCTCCACCATCGTAAGGGTATGTGACATTTCTTCTTACGATGAATGTCTGCGCTCTGAAGGTGGTGAGTTCACTTATTTGGCCGACACTGATTCGTCCACCGCGATCAGTGCTGATTATGGTCATTTCGGCGTTGAGCCAGTTCATGGCCAATGCCGTGTACCAATCCATCTTGCGCAGTTCGCCGCGGTTCAGCGAGATGGTGATGACCGCCTGCTTCTGGAGGCGGATGAACAGCTTGAAGCTTTCTTGGTCGAAAGTGACTTCCCACTTCGAATTCTGGAGCTTGTATTCGTGTGTGGGATGAGGGGTCGCATACCCATCAACAAAGCTAATCGCGTTTTCGAGGGACAGGATCATCTCGCTGGGGGTTTCCACGACCAGGAGCGTTTTTTTCTCGACGATGGTTCCGATTATCGCGTGTCTTTTTTCGTCGAGACTGAACCCTGCACCTCTCCAGTCCAAAGCAACAGCGAACTTCCAGCTTACGCTTACTTCGGCCACGGGAACACCTCAAACCAGTTGTTCGAACCGGACTGTGAATCTTACGAAAATATTGGGGTTTAGTCAAGGTTAGTTTTTCACTTTGTGCAAAATTTGCACATACTGACGAAAATAAAAAGCAATATGCAAAAAGTGCATATTACTTTTCGTGTGGTTGTTTGTAGATTTGTATCAGATTAGTAATTTGTCAATAGGTACGTATCAGCCATTTTATCACCTAGATTCGTTAACTTTGAAGTATAAAAGATAAAATGGTTGCATATGAAAAACAAAATTGTTATCTATCAAAACAAATCTGGTGCGATTGAGTTAAAGGGAGACTTCAAGAAGGAAACTATATGGGCTAGCCAGGCGCAAATTGTTAAATTGTTTGGCGTTGATCAGTCCGTAGTCTCACGTCATATTGGGAATATTCTAAAAGACGGCGAAGTCGATGAAAAAAGCAATATGCAAAAAATGCATATTGCAAATTCTGATAAATTAGTCATGTTTTATTCTTTAGACGTAATATTGTCTATTGGATATAGAACAAATTCTCAAGTAGCTATCGAATTCAGAAAATGGGCAACAAAGATTTTGCACAAGCATCTTGTGGAAGGTTTTACAATTAACAAAAAGCGTTTAGTAAAAAAGTATAACAAGTTTTTACGTGCAGTGGATGATGTTAAGGAATTATTACCAGAGAGTGGACAAATAAAGTCAGAAGATGTTTTAGAATTAATTAAAATGTTTGCCGGGACTTGGTTCTCTCTTGATGCCTATGATAAAATTTTGTTCCCCAAAAAAGGAAGTAATAAAAAGCATGTAAAAATTACGGCAGAAGAATTGAACAAATCGCTTTACCAACTAAAAGTAGAACTTACAAAAAAGAAGGAAGCAAGTGATCTCTTTGGACAAGAAAAACAAACAGATTGTGTGCGTGGAATTATTGGTAATGTTTTTCAGGCATTTGGAGGGAAAGATCTTTACCCAACCTTAGAAGAAAAAGCAGCTTACTTATTATATTTTATGGTTAAAAATCATCCTTTTGTTGATGGGAATAAGCGTAGTGGAGCCTTTGCTTTTGTTTGGTTTTTACAAAAAATAAAAATGTTAGATGTTCGTCGTTTGACTCCTGAAGCATTGACGGCTTTGACTCTTTTAATCGCGGAAAGTAATCCTAAAGACAAGGAAAGAATGATTGGTTTGGTTCTAATGTTGTTGAACAAAAGATAAATTATTTGTAACTATTCCGTAGATTTTCCCGCCTTGTTCGTTGTGCTTTGCGTTCGAAGCGGGAAATCATGGTAATCATATAAATCATAATTAATCATGGCAAAAAACCACCCTTGAAACTTTTTCCAGAAAGCTGTATTCTATTATCTGCTCAACCCCCATATCTCGGAGGTTCTATGACCACTTTGTTAACGGCCACAGACCGAGCCTTGCATGACACCTTGCTCGCAGACGGACGTCTTCGATACGTCAACAAGGCCACGTTCCCCAACAAGGCATACCTCTTCGTTTGCGGTGATGGCCACCGTGCCGAGCAAATTGAATATCTTCTTCGCCTCATGCGTGGACAGCAGCGTGACCGAGTGATCGTTCCCCACGAGTTCACGTGCAATGGCGGGCCGCTGCTTATTGCTCCTAGCTTTGGAAACGTTCACGGTCGAGAGTTCCTGGTAGAACA